>Ga0209153_1000352_pt1 | contig 22990 bp, 18 predicted proteins | sample GraSoiAngelo_120_FD_185877 | JGI IMG/M metagenome (GOLD analysis project Ga0209153, IMG submission 185877) | Grasslands soil microbial communities from the Angelo Coastal Reserve, California, USA - 14_0919_09_20cm (SPAdes) (version 2) | ecosystem: Environmental > Terrestrial > Soil > Grasslands ...
TCGGCGCGACGGTTTGACCTGAAGAACCGATCTGCCGATCAATCGGCAACCAACCGGCGTCGCAGATCGGACGCGAGGCGGCCAACTCCGCGCCGAGCGCGTCGGCGAGACCTTGCACGAGCGCAAGATTCTCTTGGCTCTTGATGCCGCGCCCGACGGCGACGATCACATCAGCCTTCGTCAGATCAACCGCCTGCTTCACCTCTTGGAACGGCGCTTCCGGCTTCATCCGCACCACGCCGACTTCGACTGGCATCGTCTCAACCGTCGCCGTGCCCCGCTCTGCCTGCTCCGCGCGATATGCGCCTGATTGAACCGTGGCGAAGATGGGCGGCTCGCCCACCGGGACAACGTCTGCGTCAATCTTGCCGAGGAAGATGCGGCGCGCAAACGTGACCGCGTCATCAGCGACCGACGCGCGCACGCAATCGCTGATCACATCGCGCCCAAAACGGGCCGCGAGTTTCGGCGCGCAGTCGCGCACGAGATACGTGTGCGGCATCAAGACGAACTGCGGCGCGAGCGTCTTGATGGCTTGTTCCAGCGCGTCGGCGTAACCGTCCGGCGTGTAGTCTGAAAGTAGCGCGTTTTCTACCGACACAACCTTGTCGAGTTTGTAGCCGGCAATCTCCTGTGCAAGCGCAGCATCTGTGCCAAGCACAACAGCCGTCACCGGCTGGCCCAATGCCGCGCCCAACTGTTGCCCGGCCGCCATCGCCTCGAAGGTTGTTTTGCCGAATGCACCCGCGCGGTGTTCCGCGAAGACAAGTATTCCGTTGGCCATAAAAGTTTGATTGTCGTTTAGAAGACGCGCGCTTCCGTCCGTAGCTTCTCAGCGAGTTGGGCTGCGCCCGCCTTGGCGTCGCCGTCACCGAGGAACTGCGTCTGTTTGGTCTTTTGTGGAAAGTAGATTTTGGTGATGCGTTGATCGGGTGCACCGCTCGTCATGTCGCTGGTGGGCGCGACCTCTCTGATCTCTTTCTTCTTCGCCGCCATGATGCCTTTCAAGGTCGCGTAGCGAATCTGGCTGATGCCCGATTGGATCGTGAGCAGAGCGGGGCGCGGCATCTCGTACCACTGATACCAGCCGTTTTCCAGTTCGCGTTTGACGCGCAACTTGTCGTCGCTCGCGTCCAACTCGATCACAATCGTCGCATGTGGCAAGCCCAACAACTCCGCGACGATTACGCCCGTCTGCCCGTAGCCATTATCATCCGACTGCAAACCGGTCATGATCAGATCAGCCTGCTCTGCGCGGATCGCTTCCGCGAGCGCACGCGCCGCAGGCAACGGCGCAAGCCGCGTTAGTTCATCACCGACCACGTGGATCGCGCGGTCAGCCCCACGCGCCAGCGCATCTTTGATGACCGCTTTGACGCGCTGCGGCCCCATCGAACAGACGACCACTTCGCCGCCATGCTTCTCTTTCAAACGCAACGCCTCTTCGAGCGCGTAGCCATCCGACTCGTTGACTTCATAAGAGAGATCGCCCTCTTCAATCCACGTCGCATCTTTATTGATTCGCAAGATCGCATCTTTGTTTGCGACCTGCTTCATGAGCACGATGATTTTCATAAGACAGTGGTCAGTGGTCAGTGGTAGACAGTTTCTCAACTGACCACCGACCACTGTTCCTTCATTCTTCGTATCGCTTAAATAATAACGCCGCGTTTGTGCCGCCGAAGCCGAAGCTGTTGGAGAGCGTGTATGCGACGCGTGCTTCGCGCGGTTCGTTGGGCACGTAGTCGAGGTCGCAGTCTGGATCGGGATTCACGTAGTTGATGGTCGGCGGCAGCATGTTGTGATGTATGGCTAAGACGGAGAAGACGGCTTCGATGCCGCCGGCTGCGCCGAGCAGATGCCCGGTCATGGACTTGGTTGAACTGACGGCGAGTTTGTAGGCATGCTCGCCGAAGGTCTGCTTGATCGCGTAGGTCTCAAACTTATCGTTGTACGGTGTCGAAGTACCATGCGCGTTGACGTAGCTGACCTGCTCAGGCTCGATACCAGCATCACGCATCGCCATCTGCATCACACGCCGCGCGCCTGAAGCTGTTTCATCCGGCATCGTGATGTGGAAGGCGTCGGCGGTCATGCCGTAGCCGACGAGTTCGGCGTAAATCATTGCGTCGCGCGCGCGCGCAAATTCTAACTCTTCGAGGATCATGATGCCTGCGCCCTCGCCGATAACGAAGCCATCGCGGTCGCGCTCGAATGGACGTGACGCATGAATCGGATCATCGTTGCGCGTCGAGAGCGCGCGCATCGCGGCGAAGCCGGCGACGCTCATCGGCGTGATCGCAGACTCCGCGCCGCCGCAGATCATCGCGTCGGCGTCGCCGCGTTGAATGATCTTGAAGCTGTCGCCGATGGCGTGCGCGCCGGCCGAACAGGCGGTGGCGGTCGCGGAGTTTGCCCCCTTCGCGCCGAAGCGGATCGAGACTTGACCGGCCGCCAAATTGACAATCGCCGACGGGATGAAGAACGGCGAGACGCGACCCGGCCCGTCGTTCAAGAGTTTCTCGTGCTCGCGTTCGATGGCCCAGAAGTCGCCGATGCCGCTGCTGATGTAGGTGCCGATGCGCTCAGCGTTGTCGTCCGTGATCCGCAACCCGCTGTCGCTCATCGCTTCGTCCGATGCGGCGACGGCGAAGTGAATGAACGCGCCCATCTTGCGCGCCTCTTTTTTCTCGACGTACTTGAGCGGGTCGAAGTCTTTGACCTCCGCCCCGATGCGCACAGGGAATTTCGTGGTGTCGAACTTCCTGATGTAGTCCACGCCGCTTCTGCCCGCCATCAACTCCGCCCAAGTAGTTTCGACGCTATGCCCGCACGGCGTGATCAAACCAAGACCCGTGACAACAACCCGACGTTTCAAGATGTACTGCTCCTGACTGGGGTGACTGTTAGCCATGTTCGTTCTGGGCGCGACCGACGAAGGCGACGCGCCGACTGCCCCGAACCCGAAATGCGGTTAGCAGGCTCGTGCCTGTCTTGAGCATTATCGCCCGCCCGCCCTTTCGCGTGCCGGGCTATTTGTTCATGTGCTGCTCGATGTAGTTGTATGCGTCGCGCACGCTCTGAATCTTCTCGGCGTCTTCGTCCGGGATTTCGATATTGAACTCCTCCTCGAAGCGCATGACGAGTTCGACGGTGTCGAGCGAGTCTGCGCCGAGGTCGTCAATGAAGCGCGCGTTCGGCGTGACCTCGTTCTCGTCAACGCCTAATTCGTCCACGATGATCTGCTTGACCTTGTTCTCGATCTCCTGTTGATCGGGCATGATAAATCTGCTCCTTCGGTCGCTTAAGAGTAGAAAAACTTTTGCGTTTGTGCGATGAGCCGCATTAAAGCACGCTTGCGCGCGAATTGCCACTCGCCGCAGAATGTTCAGCGAGCATCCCGCGCGCCGCCGCCAAACTCGCCCCGTCTTCGACGTTCAGACAACGCACATCCGGCGCGATTTGCCGCACCAACCCTGCGAGCACTTTGCCCGGCCCGACCTCGACGAAGGTCTTGACGCCGTGCTCGCTCGCCAGACGCTCGATTGATTCGCGCCAACGCACCGGCGCAGACACCTGTCGCACGAGCGCATCGCGCGCTTCGCTGCCCGCTCGGATCGGCTGCGCATCAACATTCGTCACGAGTGGGCTGCTTAGCTCGTTGAACTCGATCCGCGCGAGGTCGTTTGCCAGCCGCTCCTGCGCCGGTCGCATCAACGCGCAATGAAACGGCGCGCTCACGTTCAACCGCACAGCCTTACGCACGCCACGCGCTTTGAGTAGTTCAATCGCGCGATCAACCGCGCCCGCGTTGCCGGCAATCACAATCTGCTTCGGCGAGTTGATATTCGCTGGACTGCAAACTTCACCTTGCGCCGCTTCCGCGCAAGCTCGTGCCACAGTCTCCGTGTCTGCGCCCAAGATCGCCGCCATCGCGCCGACGCCGACCGGCACAGCCGCCTGCATGTAACGCCCACGCGCGCGCACCGTCTGCACGGCCGTTGCGAGCGACAGCGCGCCCGCCGCCACGAGCGCGGAGTATTCACCGAGACTGTGCCCCGCGACAAAGTCGGGCGCGGGCCAGCCTTCTGCTTCCATCGCGCGCAAGGTCGCAATCGAAGTCGTCAAGATCGCTGGCTGCGTGTTCTCCGTCAACTGCAACGCTTCCGCCGGCCCCTCGAAGCAGAGCCGCGACAACGCAAACCCAAGCGCCTCGTCCGCCTCGGCAAACACCGCGCGCGCCGCCGGAAACTGCTCCGCCAACTCGCGCCCCATGCCGACCGCCTGCGAACCTTGACCGGGAAAGATGAATGCGATCATGTGATTGATTATTAGTTTTTGGTTATTTGTTCTTTGATACTTGCCACAGAGTCTTGTTCATCGTCACCTTGCGCCGCCGAGTAACAGAAGCAATATCAAATAACCAATAACAAATACCGCCTTTACCAACGCATCAACACTGCGCCCCAGGTGACGCCGCCGCCGAAGGAGGCGAGCAGTACGAGATCGCCGTCGTGGACGCGCCCCATCTCTACACATTCGTCCAGTGCGATGGGGATGGATGCGGATGAAGTGTTACCGTGCATGGCGATGTTGGAATAGACGATCTGGCTGTCAACCTTCAGATTGTTCGCCACCGCGTCGGTGATGCGCTGATTGGCTTGATGCGGGATGAAGAGTTTCACGTCGTCGGCCTTGTAGCCGGTCTCTTCCAAGACCTCGCGCGCGACATCGGCCATCGAGCGCACGGCCACTTTGAACAGTTCGTTGCCGCGCATCTTGTAGAAGTGCGCGCCTGCGGCGAACGATTCCGGCGTCAAGCCCATGCGCGTGCCGCCGCCGGGCGCGAAGAGTTGTTCGGTGTAGCGGCCGTCGGAGCGTATGCGCGTGGCGAGGATGCCGCGCTCGCCTTCGACGGGGCCGAGCACAGCCGCGCCCGCGCCGTCGCCGAAGATGACGCACGTGGAGCGATCCGTGTAGTCAACGTAACGGGTCAACAACTCCGCGCCAATGACGAGTGCATAACGCGCCTGTCCCGTCTTGATCATCGTGTTGGCGAGCGTCAAGCCGAAGAGGAAACCGGAGCAGGCGGCAGCCAGATCGAACGCGGCGGCTTTGTGCGCGCCGAGTTCGGTTTGGATGATGCAGCCGGTCGAGGGCAAGACTTGATCAGGCGTGACGGTCGCACAGATCAGCAGATCGATCTCCAACGGATCGATCTTCGCGCGTTCAATCGCCTGGCGCGCGGCGCGGACGGCGAACATCGAAGTGTACTCGCCCTCGGCCGCTTTGTGCCGCTGCTTGATGCCGGTGCGCGAAGTGATCCACTCATCCGACGTGTCCACCATCTGCTCCAGATCGGCGTTCGTCAACACGCCCTCCGGATAAGCTCGCCCCGTGCCAAGGATGCCGGCATTTACGTTCGCCATTTCTTAACCTCCGACCTGTGCCAATTCAAACTCGCGCGCGTGTGTCTCGGCGACCCCGCGCTCGATGTGTGCGCCTGCGCCGCGCTCGGAAAATTCTTTGACGATGCGGACGGCGTTGCGAATCGCGCGCGCGTTCGAGCTACCATGCCCGATGACGACGATGCGCTGCACGCCTAGAAGCGGCGCGCCGCCATACTCCGAATAGTCGAGCTTCTTTTTCAAACGCTGGAATGCAGGGCGCGCCAGCATCGCGCCGGCCTTCGTCGTCGCAGACGCGCTCAACTCGCGCCGGATCATCGAAAGGAATGCGTCCTGCAAGCCCTCGCTCAGTTTGAGCATGACGTTGCCCGTAAAGCCGTCTGTGATGATCACGTCCACTGCGCCGGTGAACACATCGCGCCCCTCGATGTTGCCGACGAAATTCAGACTGCTCAACTCGCGCAGCAGCGGGAACGCTTCCTTCGTCAGCTCGTTTCCCTTGGCCTCTTCTTCGCCGATGCTCATCAAGCCGACCGAAGGACGCGCGACGCCGAGCACTGTGCGCGCGTATGCGTCGCCCATGATCGCGAACTGCGCCATGTGTTGCGGCTTGCAGTCTGCATTCGCGCCGACATCCAAGAGCAGCACGGGCTTGTTCGACTTGGTTGGGATCAAAGCCGCGAGCGCCGGCCTGTCAACGCCCGGCAACATGCCGAGCACCATCTTCGCCGTCGCCATCGCTGCGCCCGTGTTACCGGCCGAGACGAAGCCGTCCGCGCGCCCTTCGGCGACCAACTTCGCGCCGATGCGCAGAGAGCTTTTCCGTTTGCGCCTGACGGACGTGGCGACCGGCTCGTCCATGCCGATCACTTCCGGCGCTTCGACCAACTCGATCCCTCGGTCGCCTTGCCTGCGCCAACCGCAACGACGCAACTCAGGTTCGACGCGCTCGCTCTGCCCGACGAGAACGACGCCGACATTGAGGTCGCGCGCCGCCGCGAGCGCACCATCAATTTCGGGGTGCGGCGCGTTGTCGCTGCCCATCGCGTCAACGACGACCTTGCCGGTCAGTTGTGCTGTCTGCTTCATCTCGGCGGCGCGTGCTCGACGGCGCGCGCAGGCGCGCAAACTTTCGGCGCAGCCGCTCGCTAAACTTCTTGCTCGACACGAATCACTTCGCGCCCTTTATAGTGCCCGCACTTCGGGCAGACGCGGTGCGGCAGACGCGGCTCTTGACAGTTCGGACAAGGCGTTGTCTGCGGCGCGCGCAAGGCATCATGCGCCCGGCGTTTACCCGTGCGCGCTTTTGAATGACGACGTTTTGGATTAGGCATAATTGCTCCTTAATAACGGTGACGCGTGATAAGTGACGAGTTACAGACAAAGTTTTTAACTTGTCACTCATCACTGCTTTTTTTCAATGCGGCCAGTCCGGCCCAACGTGGATCGATCTCTTTCTGCTCGCATTTACATGTTTGCGTGTTCAAGTTCACGCCGCAGGTCGGGCACAAGCCTTGACATGCTTCGCGACAGAGACTACGCGTCGGCAGCGCCAACAGAATCTGCTCGCGCACCAACTCGTCTAGGTCTAGGCTCTCGCCCGTATAGACGGTGGTATCCAAATCCTCCGCTTGCAGTTCCGCGCTATCGGTCTCTGCCTCCACGCCCGGCGGATCGTAGCTCACGTCGAACTCAGCTTTGACCGGCACAGCCAGCGGCGCGAGACAACGGTCGCAAGCTATTTCAAGCTCCGTCTCGATTGTGCCGCGCACGTGCGCGCGCTGTCGTTTGCGACTCGCGCGCCCGACGACGCGCGCCTCCGCACGCAAACGCGCACGTTCGTCTTCGAGCGCCAACTCATCCGGCGTGTATGTGTGCGCGAAGGGCGTGCCCGCTTCTGTTAATTGCTCGATCTCGATTCGCATGGCGCACCCTATAGTCGCGCACGCCCAAATTTGGGCATGCGGGCGCAAAAGGGCAATTATAACGGTCAGAACGCGAGTGTCAACGCGCGAGACTCTGGTCAGCCGCCTTGCGCCGCCGTCCGCAGCAACGCCGCCAGACGTTCATCACCACCTGTCAACAGGCGCTGGCTCTGTGCGCCGAAGAAAGATCGGAGCAACAGCTCATCTGTGAACCGTGCCGCGCGCGCCCGTGCATTTTTTCTCTTCCCGTCTGCGGCCAACGCGCCCGCCAGCGCAAACGCCGCCCGCGCCCGCGCCGCCGCGCCAGACTTCCGCAGGATCAGCCCCGATAGTCTGTGCGCTTCAACGTACTTGTCATCAACCGCGAGCGTCTTGGCGATGTGCTGCGCGGCGAGTTTCAAATAACCGAGTTGGTAAGCGGCGAGCGCGACCACATAATGCGCTTCCGGTGCGGCGCGTGCAGCCAGTGCACGCTTGAACTCTGCGAGCGCCTCGCGCCAGCGACCGTCATGCGCAAACAGACGGCCGCGCGCGTAATGGAGCGCAAAGCGCGGTACGTGCTCCAGCTGCTCGACCGTCTGCAACAACTCGTGCGCGCCTGCGGGGTCGCCTTCATCGCCGCGCGTGAGCGCAAGGAGCAGGTGTAAAGACACATCTTGCGGAAAGAGTTTGACCGCGCGCTCAAGATAGCTGCGCGCCAGCGCCGTCTTGCCTTCGTTGAAGAAATTCCGGGCGAGCAACGAGACGAGCAGGCCATGCTCCGGCGCGAGCACGGCGGCGCGCTCAAGCAAACGCCAACCAGCTTCAATCGCATGATCCTCTTGCCGTGCGAAGGCCGCGAAGCCTTCGTTGACCAGCCGCGCGAACTGTTGGGCCGCGCGCCCTTGATAGTTCTCTACGATCTCTGCGCACAGACTCTCGCGCCGTTTCGCGCGCCGCTCCGCTTCGGACTCCTGCGCGCAGTTCGACTCCCAAAGCTTGGCCAGTTTATCGAGATCAATTAGGCCCGTTTCGCTCAACAGACTGAGCAGCGCTTGGAGCAGCATGTGCTCGCGTGTGACGATCTGCGCTTGTTGTTGCAACAGGTCTGTGCTCCGCTCAAGATGGCCGAGCATGCGCGTCAGATTGTGCTCCATCGCCGACAAACGCTCGACGATCAGCTCTTCCTGCTGCCCCACCCCCAGCGCCTCCTCTTCAAACCGCAGCGCCGACGGCTCGATCACCAACATCAAACGCGTCCCACACTCTGCGCACAACTCATCGCCCAACGGATTCACCGCCCGGCAACGCTGACAACGGATTTGTTGATAGCTTTTCATCATAAAGCAGTGATAGGTGCCGAGTGACAAGTTATAGCCTTGTCCATGCTCGTCGCTTGTTACTCAACACTTGTCACTTGTCACCGTATTCATAGAATCCGCGCCCGGTTTTGCGGCCGAGCCAACCAGCGTCAACATATTTTTTGAGCAAAGGGCAGGGCCGGTATTTCGGGTCGCCGAGTTCCGTGTGCAAGACGTTCAGGATCGCGAGACACACGTCGAGGCCGATAAAGTCTGCGAGCGTGAGCGGCCCCATCGGATGGTTCATGCCGAGTTTCATGATGCCGTCAATTGATTCGCGCGTGGCGACGTTTTCGTAGAGTGCGAAGATGGCCTCGTTGATCATCGGCATCAGTACGCGGTTGGAGATGAAGCCGGGCGCGTCGTTGCATTCGAGCGCGGTCTTGCCGAATTGTTCACAGAGCGTGCGCGTGCGCTCGTACGTCTCATCCGAAGTGGCGATGCCGCGTATGACTTCGACGAGTTTCATCACCGGCACAGGATTCATGAAGTGCATGCCGATGACTTTGTCGGGCCGGCGTGTGGCCGCGCCAAGTTTTGTGATCGAGATGGACGACGTGTTCGACGCGAGGATCGCGTCCGGCGTTGTGATTTCGTCGAGCGCGCGAAAGATTTGCGCTTTCAACCCCGCGTCTTCATTGACCGCTTCGATCACAAAACGCGCGTCGCTCAGATCATTCAACTCGCTCGTCGGCCGGATGCGCTCAATGATCGCCCGCTTCTCATCCTCCGCAAGCCGCGCTTTGTCCACATCGCGCTGCAAGCTGCGCTCAATCGCCGCGAGACCGCGCTGCAAAAACTCATCTGCCACATCGCGCATGACGACCCCGTAGCCCGCCCGCGCACACACCTGCGCGATGCCGTTGCCCATCGTCCCCGCGCCAATCACACCGATCACTTCAGCCACTATTTTCAGCCCCAAAGTTTTTCTGTTCGTACAACTGCTTGCCGGGATCGCTAAGCATGAACCAGAACGAATAGACGCAGACGGCCGTACCGATTGGCACGTTCATCGCTTCAAACACGGCCGCGATCAGGCTCGCCATGCGTGCCCAAGGCTTATGTTTCAGCAACGCATAGCCGGCAATGAATGCCGGCAGCGTGAAGAGACAGGTGAGGAGAAATATGAAGAGCAAAAAGCCAGCACCGATGGGCAGCAAGAGTCCCGGCGGCGGGCCGCCGTCTCTCGGCGCGGTCTGCGTGATGGCCGCGAAGAAGAAAAAGAAGAACAAGAGTATGGCAAATGTCAGCAACGTGTGCAGCCCGCCATACGCGAGATGACAGATGCCCAGCGTCTTATTATGTTCTTGTGGCGTCATCGCTGCCTCTTTTAACGCTCGACGGCCATCGCCACGGCGTTCCCGCCGCCGAGACACAGCGCCGCGAGGCCGCGCCGCACGTTGCGTCGTTTCATTTCGTAGAGCAGCGTGGTTAACACGCGCGAGCCTGATTGCCCGACGGCGTGGCCGAGTGCGACCGCGCCGCCGTTGACGTTCACTTTCTGTGGATCAAGTTTCAACTCGCGTATGATCGCGACCGCTTGCACCGCGAATGCTTCGTTCAACTCGATCAGATCAACTTCGCTCAACGACCAACCCGTCTTGCGCAGAACTTTCTGGATCGCTTCGACCGGAGCCATCATCACAAGCTCCGGTTGAATGCCTGAAGTCGCCTGTGCCACGATGCGTGCGAGCGGTTCGACGCCGAGCGCGCGGGCGCGTTCAAGCGATGTGACGACCACAGCCGACGCGCCATCGTTTACGCCCGGCGCGTTGCCGGCCGTCACCGAGCCGCCCTCTTTGAACGCGGGCTTGAGTTTGCCCAAAGCTTCGAGCGAAGTGTCTTCGCGCACCGACTCGTCCGTGTCGAAGATGACACTTGCGCCTTTCTTCTGCGGAATCTCGACGGGCAGTATCTCGTCTCTGAACTTGCCCGCCTTGATCGCCGCGCTCGCTTTGCGGTGCGAGTTCAAAGCGTACTCATCTTGCTCTGCGCGTGTAACGCCGTAGCGTTCGGCTACGACCTCGCCCGTGTGCCCCATGTGATAATTCTCAAACGCGCACCACAGCCCGTCGTGAATCATCGCATCAACGAGCGTGGCGTTGCCCATGCGATAGCCTTCGCGCGCTTTGGGCATTAAGTACGGCGCGTTTGACATAGACTCCATGCCGCCCGCGACGACAATTTCCGCGTCGCCCAACTGCACGCCCTGCGCCGCCAACATCACGGCTTTCAAACCCGAACCACAGACCTTGTTGATCGTCACCGCCGACACGCCAAACGGAATGCCGCCCTTCAACGCCGCTTGCCGCGCCGGGTTCTGGCCCAAGCCCGCTTGAATCACACAACCCATAATCACTTCGTCAACATCTTCCGCGCGCACACCTGCGCGCCGCGCACTCTCGCGCACAACCATTGCGCCCAACTCGGTCGCAGAAAAATTCTTCAACGCGCCCAAGAATTTCCCCGTCGGCGTCCGCACCGCGCTGATGATGACCGCTTCTCTTGTCTCCGGCATGTTTGCACCTCAATAAAAACAGTGACGAGTGACAAGTGACAAGTGACGAGTAAAAAAACTTTGTATTGCTTGTCACTCGTCCCTTGTCACTTGTCACTGTTGTTCCGATTATACGTTGGCACTAAGGGGTGTCAAGCAAGCAGTCTCGCGTGTGCGCGTTGAAAGCGCACAGCGTGAATGATAGACTCGCGTGCGCTCGCGCGGTTGTAAGCGGCGAGTAATTCAATTCAACCCGAATCACTATGCAAGCACTGATTCTCGCTGGCGGCAAGGGCACGCGCCTGCGCCCGCTCACGGTCTATACGCCGAAGCCGATTGTGCCGATCTGCAACCGGCCGTTTCTGCTTTATCAGATAGACACGCTGCGCCGCGCCGGCATCACCAACATCACGCTCTCGCTCTCCTATCAGCCGTTCAAGATCGAACAACTCTTGGGCGACGGCTCGGAGTACGGCGTGAAGATCAAGTACACGACCGAGCCGCAGCCGATGGGGACGGCGGGCGCGTACAAGTTTGCCGAAGAGTTGATCCGCGAGCGCACGGTCGTCTTCAACGGCGACATCCTGACCGATCTCGATCTTGAAGCTGTCATCAAACAACACGAAGAACGTAAGGCGGCGGCCACGATTGTGCTTGCGCCGGTTGAGAATCCGAGCGCGTATGGTTTGGTTGAGACTGAAGCGGACGGGCGCGTGCGTCGTTTTCTTGAGAAGCCGAAGCCCGATGAGATCAGCGTGAATACGATCAATGCGGGCACGTATGTGCTTGAGCCGCGCCTGCTCGATCTGATCCCGACGAATGAGAGTCATTCGTTTGAATATGACCTTTTCCCTAACCTGCTGGAACGAAATGAACCCTTCTATGCGCACGTGCCTGATAAGACTTATTGGATTGACATCGGCACGCCCGCGCGTTATCTGCAAGTGCATCACGATCTGCTCGCAGACACGGTCGGGCACGTGCGCTTGATCGAACGGCGTGGCGATTTCGATCTGGCGACTTCGGCTGAAGTTGACGACCGCTCGATGATCGCCGACGGCTGCATCATCAAACCCGGCGCGCAGATCATCAACTCTGTGCTCGGTCAGGGTTGTTATGTTGATGAGCGCGCGCGGATCGAAAACTCCGTCGTCTGGGCGCACACGCGCATCTACGCAGACGCGCGCGTTGATGGCGCGATCATTGGGCGCGGTTGTCACATCGGGCGCGCGGTCGTGATCGGTCATGGCGCAGTGCTCGGCGACAAGACTTCGCTCACTGATTACACGAAAGCCGGAAACAATCAATGAGCCAGCGCGTCGCTCTCGCTCCAATCCGCTTCGGCACGGACGGCTGGCGCGCCCTCATCGCGCACGAGTTCACCTTCGCCAACCTTGAGCGCGTCACACAGGCTTACGCGGACTACTTAAAACAACAAGGCAGCGCCGCGCACAACGCAGAGTCGAACGAGCGCGCCCACGCGCCGCTCGTCATCGTCGGCTACGACCGGCGCTTCCTCTCCGAACATTTTGCCGAGCGTGTGGCCGAAGTATTGGCCGGCAATGGCATCGCTGTGCGGCTCTTTGAGACGGATGTGCCGACGCCCATCGTCTCTTGGGCTGTGCGCGACCGAGCGGCGGCGGGCGGCGTGGTCATCACAGCTTCGCACAATCCGGCCGAGTTCAACGGCTTCAAGATCAAAGCGCCTTGGGGCGGCAGCGCGTCGCCGGAGATGACCGTCGAGGTTGAGACGCTCGTTGACGCACACGAGCCGCAGCGCGGCTCGCTCGCGCCCGAAGCGCGCGGCGGACTCGATGGTTCAATCGCAAGTTATCGCGCGCAGATCGCGTCTTACATTGATCTCGAACGTGTGCGCGAGACGAGTGCGCGCGTCATCATTGATCCGATGCACGGCACGGGCGGGCGTTGGGTCGAAAGTTTCTTGCGGCGCGGAAAACTCAAGGTTGAAACGATCCGCGCTGACCGCGACACATGCTTCGGCGGCGTCAACCCTGAGCCGATTGATCGCAACCTCGCGCCGCTCAAAGAGCGTGTGCGCAAAGTGGGCGCGCTCGTCGGCCTTGCGACTGACGGCGATGCAGACCGCGTCGGCGCAGTCAACGAACTTGGCGCGACGATGACGATGCACGAAGTTGTGCCGCTCATCCTGCTCCATCTCGCACGCGCGCGCGGCATGATGGGCGGCGTCGTGCGCACCTTCTCGCAATCCGTGCTGCTCAAACGCATTACCGCCGCGCACAAACTGCCGCTCTATGAGACGCCCATCGGCTTCAAATACGTCGCAGACTTGATGCTGCGCGAAGACATCCTCGTCGGCGCGGAAGAATCGGGCGGCATCGGCGTCAAAAGACACATCCCTGAGCGCGATGGCTTGCTCAATTCCCTGCTCTTCCTCGAAGCGATCATCTGCGCGGGACGCACGCCAGCCGAGATGGTCAGAGAGATGCACCGCGAGTTCGGCGCGTTCTACTACGACCGGCGCGACCTGCACACGGATGTGGCGCGCGGCATGAGTCTCGTCGAACAACTGTCGGTCGCGCCGCCCGCCCAACTCGCAGGTTACGACGTCGAGCACGTCGAAAAACTTGACGGCGCGAAGCTCATCTTCGCAGACGAATCATGGCTGCTCTTTCGTCAATCGGGCACAGAGCCTGTGCTGCGCATCTACGCCGAAGCCACTTCGATTGAGAAGCGCGATGCGTTATTGGAACAGGGCTGCGCGTTAGCACAGACAGCAGAGGTCAGATAAGTCCAAAGCCCAATGTCCAATGTCCGCAGCATCAAACCGCAGACTTTGGACATTGGACTTTAGACGTTGCACTTTGGACTTTGGATATTATGCCTGAACTACCCGAAGTTGAACTTGTCGCGCGCGCGCTTGCTCGCCTCGTCGGCGGGCGGCGCATTGTCGCCGCGAAGTTGTTGCAACCGAGTGTTGCGCCTGAGACGACGCGCGCCGCGTTTGCGCGTCGCTTGCGTGGGCGACGGATCGAGCGCGTGGGGCGGCGCGGGAAGATTATCATGTTCGAGTTTGAGCGCGGGCTGTTGCTGTTGACGCACCTGCGCATGACCGGCCGCTTCCTGTTGTTGCCGACAGCAGCGGCGCTGCCGAAACACACGCATGCGCTGCTTTATCTCGATGACGAGCGCCGCCTTGTCTTTTCAGATCAACGCCGCTTCGGGCGCATGCGGCTCGTGCGCGCTGATGAATTGCCGCACCTCAAACAATTGCGCGCGCTCGCGCCCGAACCGTTCTCGCCGGAGTTCACGCCTGAATACTTGCGCGCGGTCTTCAAGCGCACACAACGAACACTGAAAGAGACGCTGCTCGATCAGACGAAGGTGACGGGTCTCGGCAATATCTACGCGGTCGAAGCGTTGTTTCGCGCGGGTGTTCATCCACAGACCGTTGCCGCACGTCTGTCAACGCGCCGCTTGCCGCGTCTGCATCAAGCGATCTTGGCTGTGCTCGATGAAGCCATCGCGCACGGCTCGACGCTGAACGTCGATCCAGAAGACATCGAAGGCAGCTACTATGATGGTGGTTACAACGGGCGTTGGCGCGTCTATGATCGCGCGGGCGAGCCGTGCGTCAAGTGTGGCGCGACGGTTCGGCGCATTGTGCAAGCGAAGCGTTCGACCTACTTCTGCCCGCGTTGCCAGCGACGATAAAGCATCATAGATTTTGCAGCACGAAGTCGGTCATCATCTGGCGCAGGTGTTTGACGAGGAGCGGGTCTGTGACGCCGTGCCGCGACTTGGGATAGAGCATCAACTGAAACGGTTTGTCGGCTTTCTGTAGTTCGTAGGCGAACTGAATTGTGTTCTGCATGTGGACGTTGTCGTCCATCGCGCCATGAATCAGGAGCAGACGGCCGTGCAGGTTAGCGGCGGCGTTGCGCGGGGCGGTCTTTTGATAACCTTCGGGGTTATGTTGCGGCGTGCGCATATAACGCTCTGTGTAGATCGAATCGTAGTCGTGCCAATCTGTGACGCTGCCGCCCGCGATGCCGAGTTTGTATGAGTGACTGTGCGTGAGCGCGTAAGAAGTCATGAAGCCGCCGTAGCTCCAGCCCCAGATGCCGATGCGCGTCGGGTCAACGTAAGGTTGGCTCTTGAGCCAGTTGAGGCCGTCCTCCAAGTCGCGCATCTCCAACTCGCCAAAATTTTTATAGAGCGGCCAAGCCGATTCGACGCCCTTGTTCGAGGCGGTGCGATTGTCGCAGACCCAGATGATGTAGCCACGCTCTGCGAGCAACTGATGCCACATGTACGTGACGCCGCCCCAAGCGTTATGCACCTGCGGCGTCTGCGGCCCTGAATAGGTGAACTCAAAGACCGGATATTTTTTTGCGGGATCGAAATCGGGCGGCTTGATCATCATCGCTTCCATCGCGAAGCCGTCGCGCGTCTTGACCTGTAAGAACTCAGGCTGGCCGAGTTTGTATTGCGCGAGGGCCGGAACTTTATTCTCGTCAACGATGCGCACGAGCGTGCCGTCGGCGTTGAAGAGGCGCACTTGTCTGGGCGTGCTTATGTCGCTCCAAGAATCAACGAAGAGCGTCGCCTGCGGATTGAAGCTGACGCGGTGGCTGCCTTCGGTCTGCGTCAGGCGCGTCATGTCTGTGGCGTCGAGTTTGAGGCGATAAGCATGTTCGGCAATTGGGCTGTGCTGCGTGCCTGTGAAATAGACGAAGCCGCGCGCCTCGTCCACGCCGTCAATCGAGCGCACGTCCCAACGCCCTTCGGTGAGTAGCTTGATGAGCTTGCCGTCGGGCGCGTAGTGGTAGATGTGTTTGAAGCCTGTGCGGTCGCTGAGCCAGAGGAACGAGCCGTCCTTGAGCCAACGCGGGTTGTCGTCCGTGACTTCGACCCACGCGCGCGAAGTCTCATGCAAGACGTTTGTTGATTTGCCGTCGCTCGGGTGCGCGTAGTTCAGATCGAGAAAAGTCTGCTCGCGGTTCTGCGCTTGATAAGCGACCTGACGGCCGTCCGGCGTCCAAGCGACGCGCACGATGAGCAGATCGTTCGGTTGATACTTGCTCGTGTCCACCCAATGCGCTTGCTTGTCTCGCACGTCAACGATGCCGAGCCGGACGAGCGGGTTAGGATCGCCCGCCTTCGGGTACGGCGTTATCTCCAACTCCTGATTTGGCGGAATGTGATCGACGACGGCGAAGGTTGGCACAGGCGCTTCGTCCAGACGCAGGAAGGCGATCCGAGTTGAATCGGGACTCCACCAGTAAGCCTCGAAGTGGCCGCGCCCATAGACCTCTTCCTGATAAATCCAATCGAGCCGGCCGTTGAGCACCTTCGCGTTGCCGTCGCTCGTCAGCGCGCGCTCATGACCTGTTGGCAGATCGAGCACGTAAAGGTTATTGCCGCGCACGAAGCTAACCATGTGCCCATCTGGACTGAACGACTCGCCGACCTCTTCGTCCTTGTTGTTGGTCAGCCGGTAAGCCTTGTCGCTGCCGAGTTCGTAATAGAAGAGATCGTTGGCGTGATTGACGAGCACGGCGGTCTGCGCCGGGTTCATCTCGTAAGTCCCTTGATTCGCCAGCCGCTTCGCATCCTGCGCGCTGATGCCCGCAAGCGCCGCGAACGCCTTCTCCATCTTCGCCGCATCGAAGAACGGCACAGCCTCGCCCGTGAGCGCATTGACTTTCAAAATGCGCGGCTTGCCGGCCTGCGGCGGATTGGTCTGTAGATAGTGTGTGCCGTCGTTGAGCCAGCGCGGGGTAATGGACGTGCCGCTGAAGTCAACCTTCTTAACCGGATCGTAAATGTCGTCAATCGTCAGCAGCTTCTCCTGCGCCCAAGCGATAGACGAACAGGCCAACAACAGAGCAAAGGCGAACGCGCAGAGACCGTTTCGATGACGCACAATCATTTTCTCCAATCGGCAACATTGATACTCATCGGCAACATACAGACGCGCCACTCATGCGCGCCAAAGAATATTCGTTGCATGCCCGGAAGAGTTCGGTGAGCTTACCTGTGCATTCAGCCAAAATCAGTTCTGTCTGTCAAGGCAATGCAGTTCTTAAATCAAAATCTGCCTTGCCGATACAAACCAAGTTATTTTGTTTGGGATGGATATGATCGTTGCGAATAAGTCCGCGATATACGAAAGCATACCCTTGACAGCGAAATATAGCGGGTATATAAGCCGCTTATTGCACAAGTGTTGTTGACGAAATATGTAAGAAAAGGATTTCGTCGATCTTACGCCTCCTAACAAGACAAGGAAATTCATCATGTCATTTTCCATTCGACTATCTATATTGATTGCACTAGGAAGTGTGTTCGTATTCATGTGCTTTACTGCCTCCAGTCAGCAACGAGAAACGCAAGATAGAATCGTAAAAATGAAGCCTTTCTCTAACATGCCTGTCAAAATAACTACTGTTAAAGCTAAGTCGGGCACGATCAAACTGGGCAATAAATTTAAGGATGATGATGACTGGTTTAGATACTTAAAGTTCAGTATCAAGAACATTTCAGACAAACCTATTAACTATATAACCGCCGTAGTGATATTTATAAAGCCTGAAGAGCAGCAGGCCAATAGTACTCCTCTTGGCGAATGGCTTACATATGGCGTTAGCCCTCTTGATCGTAAAGGCCCCGCCATACAGCAAACACAATCCATATCGCCCGGCGATAGCTTAGAGTTGTCCCTCAGCGATAAATCTTATGAAGCAATTGGTCTTGAGTTAAAGAAGCTTAAATATCCTGAGAGTATTGATCAAATAGAATTCTCCATACAAGAAGTTGGTTTTGAAGATGGGACAGTATGGAGCGGGGGTGAAGTTTGGCAACGTGATCCAAACAACCCAAGTAGGGTGATTAGAATATCACAACCAAGCAGTAAAAACTCATTGAATGACTTTTCTCCCATCTTCACGCATGGCCTTTCCCCGCCCCCACAGGTAATAAACAGAAATTCGGGAGGATTTGTGCAAAAGGTACTGTGGATGCCCCCTCAGCCAATGGAGACTTCTGCGGATTGTCATCTTTTGGGACCCGTGATATCGGAATCCTGCAATGAAGATAATACTTGTGGTGTGAGAACACGTGTCGATCATAATGTGCCAGGCACATCGTTCCCGCGACAAATCTTGGATAGATGTAGAAAAGATGATGGTTCATTTTGTGAACCTATTATGCAGATATTAGTCACTATTGCTGATCCATGCCCGACACCGACCCCAACTCCAACAGCAACACCATCACCGTCACCGTCTCCAACGGCAACCCCGCCTCCGCCAGCATGTGGGCTAGATGGCGATTACTGCGGCGTGTACCCATATAACTGTTGCAGTGGCTATCACTGTAATACCTTGGACGGGATTAACCAGTGTGTTGCAGACAGCACCTGTGCCGACCACTTCGGCCAGACCCGCCGAGCAACGTGGAGTGTTTTGAAAGTGGGGAGTGTCCCTTCGGCTCGGCGTGGAGCGGGGCTTGGTGCGAATGCGTCTGTTCCGCCTCGCCCATCCTCATTGACGTAGCGGGAAACGGCTTCGCGCTGACGGACGCAGCAGGCGGCGTCAACTTCGACCTCGATGGCGACGGCAGCGCGGAAAGACTCTCGTGGACAGCGGCAGGGGCAGACGACGCATGGCTGGCGCTCGACCGCAACGGCGACGGCGTGATCAACAACGGCGCGGAGTTGTTCGGCAACTTCACGCCCCAACCTGATCCACCCGCAGGACAAGAGAAGAACGGCTTCCTCGCTCTGGCCGAGTACGACAAGCCGCAGAATGGCGGGAACGGTGACGGCATCATTGACAGCCGAGACGCTATCTTCAATTCGCTACGTCTCTGGCAGGACGTGAACCACAATGGCGTCTCCGAGCCGGACGAGTTGCACACGCTGCCGCAACTCGGTTTGAAATCTATTGACCTTGACTACAAAGAGTCGAAGCGGACAGACCAGTACGGCAATCAGTTCCGTTACCGCGCAAAGGTCAAGGACGTGCACGGGGCACAGCTTGGGCGCTGGGCGTGGGACGTGTTCCTGCAAGTGGCTGAATCATCTGGGGCGCAACCTGCGGCCAGTAGCGCAAGCGCCATGTTTGCATCTAACAACCAGTGGTCTTTACCATTGGCCCGCCTCGCCAAAGCTTTAGGCGCACGAGTTAAGCCTACAAGTCCGACGGCTGGTTCGACTCTATCAATGTCTGGGTTAAATTGGGCGCAGCATAAGCAAACCCTGTTACTGGTGCTGCGCGATGGCTGCCACTTCTGTTCTGACAGTGCCGCATTCTATCAACGGCTCATCAAAAATCAGACAGCCCAAGCTAATACCAAATTTGTCGCTGTCCTGCCCGGCGCGGTTGACGATAGTCGCGCATATCTCAAGCGCTTAGGCGTGCCAATTACAGATGTTCAGCAAGCCGCCCTCGGTACACTTGACGTGAGCGGCACGCCAACGCTGCTGCTGGTCAACGCGCAAGGCGTGCTGACCAAAGCTTGGGTCGGCAGATTGCCCAGCGACAAGGAGGTTGAGGTCATTGACGCAGTGCGCCGGTAGTGCTCGATGCAAACTTGACAGCGCCGCGTCATGCGGCGTATAAGCGCCAATGACAAACGTGGTGAGTTAAGGCGACTTGCGGCCACGTAAAATAAACAGCTAAACAGCTCGGCGCTTTTAGGCCCATCAACTTCGTCTGCTCTGAAGTCCCGCGTTGTTTAGCGCGGGAATTTTTATTATGGATGACTTCCGCGACATACTGGCGAGCGATCAGATTACAGTCTTCGATGGTGCGATGGGCACGATGCTCTATAGCAAGGGCGTCTATATCAATCGCTCGTATGACGAGTTGAATCTGACGAACCCTGATCTGGTGCGCGAGGTGCACGAGGAATATGTGCGCGCGGGCGCGGAGGTCTTAGAGACCAACACGTTCGGCGCGACCGCGCACAACTTGCAGCAGTATGGCCTCGACGCACGCTTGCGCGAGATCAACATCGCCGCCGCGCGGCTGGCGCGTGAAGCGGCCGGCACACGCGCTTACGTCGCAGGCGCAATCGGCCCTTTGAGCTTGCGCATAGAGCCTTACGGCCCGACCTCGTTCGATGAAGCCAAAGAGATGTTCAAGGCACAGGCTGAGGCGCTCCTTGAAGGCGGCGTTGATCTGCTCGTGCTCGAAACCTTCTCAGACATCTCAGAGATCAAGCAAGCGATCCGTGCTGTGCGTGAGTTGTGTGATCTGCCGATCATCACGCAGATGACGATCCAGATGGACGGCAACACTTCTTACGGCACAACGCCTGAAGTCTTCACTGCGCGGCTCGATGAGTGGGGCGCGGACGTGATCGGTCTCAACTGCGGCGTCGGCCCGGCAATCGTGCTCAACGCCATTGAGAAGATGCGCGGCGTCACGAATAGAAAACTCTCGGCGCAGCCGAACGCGGGGCTGCCGCGCGATGTGCAAGGGCGACAGTTTTACATGTGCTCGCCGGAATACATGGCGAAGTACGCGAAGCGTCTGATTCAGGCCGGCGTCAAGTTCGTCGGCGGCTGCTGTGGCACGACGCCCGCGCACATCAAGTTGATCTCCGATGCCGTGCGCGCCGTAAGCCCACGTCGGCAGCGTGTTCCTTTTAGCACACAACAACCGGCGCGCATCGCTGAACTCACACCCGCAGATATCCGTGTCGTGCCATTGGCAGAGAGATCGAATTGGGCACGCATGATCGCGCGCGGCGAGTTCGTCACGACCGTTGAGGTCTTGCCGCCGAAAGGCTGTGCGCCGGAAAAGACGCTTGAGTCAATCCGTCTGCTCAAAGATGTGGGCGTCAACGCCGTCAACATTCCCGATGGGCCGCGCGCGCAGACGCGCATGGGCGCGCAGGCGACGGCGCTTTTGGTCGAGCGCGAGATCGGACTTGAGACAGTGCTGCATTATTGTTGTCGTGATCGCAACCTGCTCGGCATGATGAGTGATCTATTGGGCGCGGCGGCTCTGGGCTTGCGCAACCTGTTGCTCATCACGGGCGACCCGCCAAAGATGGGGCCGTACCCGGACGCGACCGCCGTCTTCGACATTGATTCCATCGGCTTGACCAACATGGTCAACAAACTGAATCACGGGCTTGATCTCGGCAACAATCCAATCGGTTGCCCGACCTCTTTCTGCATCGGCGTCGGCGTCAACCCCGGCGCGATCAATCTGGACGAAGAGATCAAACGCTTTGAGTACAAGGTCGAGGCGGGCGCGGAGTTTGCGATCACGCAGCCGGTCTTTGACGTCGAACAACTGCGCACATTTCTCAGACGCATCGAACACGTGCGCATCCCTGTCGTCGCGGGCATCTGGCCGCTCGTCTCCTATCGCAACGCGGAGTTTCTGCACAACGAAGTGCCGGGCGTGCGCGTCACGCCGGAGATCATGGAGCGCATGCGCGTCGCTTCAGACAAAGGCAAGGAGTTCGGCCGCGAAGAGGGTTTGCAGATCGCGCGCGAGTCGCTCGTTGAAGTCCGCGATCTGATTCAGGGCGTGCAGGTCTCCGCGCCCTTCAACAACGTCCGCTACGCGCTCGAAGTGTTCGAGGTGTTGCCGGAGTTTGCGGCACGCAAAGAGCTTATAGCCTCACCTTCGGTCTGAACTCGTCAAACACATTCAGCCAGAAAAACTTGTCAGGGCTGACGATCGTCAGCCCTTAAATCACTGCAAGCAAGAATTCTTGCCAGCGTTGCGCAATTTTTTCCTTGACAGGCTAAGGTAACAGAATTACTCTGCCCGCGCCCCAAAGCTTTAGTTCCCCTGCATGCCCTCACCTCCTCGAAGAGCGTGCAGTCTTGGCCGCGCATCCAAACGAAGGGAGCGCTTCCCTTCAAAGCTCTTGACTCTGCTCACCTAAGGAGGCTTCCAAACATGAAATACTTCGCAAAAACCTTCCGCCGCGCCCTTGCTTCTACCCTGATCGTCTCCGCCTGCGCGTTGACGCTAGGACTAACTCTAGCGTTCGCACAGTGGCCCCAGTGGGCGCATGATCAGCAACACACCGGCGCGATCAATGTGGCCGGGCAAAATCTCAACAACGTCCTAGCCAATATCGTTTACGATCCGTTCGTTGACCAAGAAAAAGCGCCGGAGAACGGCGACGGCGACCTGCTCGTGCACTACCAAACGCCGCTCGTAGATGGCAACGACGTGTACATGGAGTTCAAGTCAGGCACTTACACCTCCATTACCACGTGGGAGACCCAAACATGGAACGAGAAGAAACTCAGTTGGGTCGGCGGTCAACTCGTCACGCAGTGGAGTTTCCAGAGCGACTGGAAGCCCGTGCCGTTCGGCAGCCCGCAGTGGGAGCCGGTCTTTCACGCCGCGTTGGCTGGCAATGCTGTCTATGTGCCCGGCGGCGGCGGCAGTGTCTATAAACTCGACAAAGCGACCGGCGCAGTCCTTGCGCACTACGATCCACTCGGCGGTGATGGCAACACCTTCCTTTGCGGCCCGCTCAGTGCCGATAGCGCAGGTAACATCTATTACAACGCGATCAAGCTCAACCCGACCAACCCTTGGGGCAAAGATGTGAGCGGCGCGTGGCTGGTTAAGATCACCGCAAGCGGCACGATGAGTTCGGCGCAGTTCAAAGACATCGCCACCGGCGAGCTAGGCCCCAACGATGACTGTGAAGTCGGCTTTAGTACGCCGCCACCGTGGCCGCCGAGTCCGACGGCAGTCGCGCCGACGATCAAATGCAACACGATCCGGCCGGGCATCAACGTCGCGCCGGCAATCGGGCCGGACGGCACGATCTACACCATTGGGCGCAATC
>Ga0209153_1000353_pt1 | contig 22973 bp, 25 predicted proteins | sample GraSoiAngelo_120_FD_185877 | JGI IMG/M metagenome (GOLD analysis project Ga0209153, IMG submission 185877) | Grasslands soil microbial communities from the Angelo Coastal Reserve, California, USA - 14_0919_09_20cm (SPAdes) (version 2) | ecosystem: Environmental > Terrestrial > Soil > Grasslands ...
TGGCCACGGCGACGGCCAGCATGATCGGCGAGACGGTCGCGCTGGTGCGCGAGATCGTGCGCGGGGCGTAGCCGTCACTTTTGCAGCGCCTGATAGATCAGCGTCTTCAACTCCAGTTGAATCCGTCCGCGCTGCGAAGGGGTTTGCACCATGAAGATCACGAACATGTCGTCGGCGGGGTCGATGAAGAAGAACGTGCCGCCAACGCCATCCCAGCGATATTCGCCAAGCGGCCAAGACGTGTTCGGCGGCACCGAGGTGCGCACGGCAAAGCCGAGACCGAAACCGCTCTCGGCGCCCGGAAAATAGAACTGGTCGCGGGCGATTTTCGTTTCAGGGCCGATGTGGTCCGATGTCATCAATGCGACCGTCTCGGCCTTCAAATAGCGCCTGCCGTCGAGCGCGCCGCCGTTCAAGAGCATCTGCGCGAAGCGCGCGTAGTCGCCGATGGTCCCGACCATGCCGGCGCCGCCGGATTCCCAGCGCCTGGGCTCCATCGGGTCCCTGATGCCGGCAACAGGCGCAACAAGGCGATCGTTCGGCATGGGTTCTGCAATCAACGGGCGCTTTGCCGCATCCGCGACGTAAAACGCGGTATCTCGCATCCCCAAGGGATCGAGCAGCCGCTCCTTGTCGAACTGGAACAGCGATTTTCCGGAGGCTACCTCGATGACCCGGCCGAGCACATCGGTGGAATGGCCATAGTCCCATCGCGTTCGGCGAGCGGAAGCTTCGCGATGCGCCCGACGAACTCGGCGTTGTCAAAATCGCCGTTGAAGAGGCCGACACTGGCATAGCGCTTCCGCACGGGGCTATCGCCATAAAAGCCATAAGTGAGACCGGAGGTGTGGCGCAGCAGGTCCTCGATGGTGATCGGCCGGTCGACCGGCTCAAGCCTGAGTGCGAGCTCGCCGGTTGGGTCGAGCTTTTCGACGCCGACCTTCACATCGGCAAAGGCGGGAATGTATTTTGAGACGGGATCGCCGAGAGCGAGCTTGCCATCCTCCACCAGCATCATTGCGGCGACTGATGTAATCGGCTTCGACATCGAATAAAGCCGGAAGATCGTGTCGTCGGTCATCGGCAATCTGGTCGCGACGTCGCGCACGCCGAATTTTTCGAAATAGACGGGTTTGCCATGCTGCTGGATCAGCACGATGGCGCCCGGGATATTGCCGCTTGCGATCTCGTTCTTGATGTAGTCGCCGACCCTGTCGAGCCCGGCGTGCGAAAAACTCCGCGACGCCGGGGCCGCCGGTTCTGCGCCGACCTCGTGCGGGGCTCCGACGATGATCGCCCCGACCAGACCCGCAATCGCCGCCGCAGCCCAGAGCCTTAACGCGGCGCCGTCAGTTCTCCGTGGCTTCATAGATCAGCTGCTTGACGGTCTTCTGGATGCGCTGCCGTTCCGACGGCGTCTGCTGCAGCAGCACGAAGAAACATGTCCTGCGTGCGGTCGACGACGAAGTAGCAGCCGCTGGCGCCGTCCCATTTGAGTTCGCCGAGCGAGCCCGGGGGCGGCGGCTTGGCATTGCCCGGATCAGTGACGTAGAACGTGGTATCGGTCATGCCGAGCGGATCGAGCAGATTGTCCTTTTCGTATTGCAGCAACGATTTTCCAGAAGCGACCTCGATGACACGGCCGAGGATGTCGGTCGACTGGCCGTAATCCCACAGCGTTCCCGGTTGCTCCTGTAGCGGAAGCTGCGCGATGCGCTCGGCGAATTCGGCGTTGTCGAAATCGCCGTCATAGATCTTGGCGTTGCCATAGGCTTTACGAACCATGCTGTCGCCATAGAAGCCGTAGGTGATGCCCGAGGTCTGGGTCATCAGGTCAAAGATCGTGAGCCAGCGCTTGAGCGGCTCGAGCTCGAGAACCTTCTCGCCGTTCTCAGCCTTCTTCTCGACCCCGACCTTGGCGGCGGCAAAGGGCGGAATGTAGACCGCCACCGGATCGTCGACCTTGATCCTGTGCTGCTCGATCCGCGAAGATCGGCAGAGCGCCGGCTCAGTCGGCACAAGAGGTGCCGAAACTTGCCATCGCCTGTTCGTGCAGTGCGGCGCTGGCGTCCGAGAAGCAGCAGAAGATGACGCGCTTAAGCGTCGGCGCCGTCTGCAACGCCCCAACCGTGGTCGCGACCGCGATGCCAGCCGCGCGATCGGCGGGAAAATGGTAGATGCCAGTTGAGATGGCGGGAAAGGCGACCGACGCAAGGCGGTGCTCCGCACAGAGCCCGATCGCGCTGGCATAGCACGAGGCGAGCAACTCATCCTCGCCGTGGCTGCCGCCATGCCACATCGGTCCAACGGCATGGATCACATGCTTTGCCCGCAGACGATATCCGCGTGTGATCTTGGCATCGCCGGTGGCGCAGCCATTCAGCGTGCGGCATTCTTCTTTTAGCTCAGGTCCGGCCGCGCGGTGGATTGCGCCATCGACGCCGCCACCGCCCAACAGCGACGTATTGGCGGCGTTGACAAGGGCGTCGACGTTCAGTGTGGTGATGTCACCGACGACGACTTCCAGGCGCGCTTCGCCTACCTGGCGCGCGGCCAAGGCTCAGGCGGCCGCGTTGACCGCCACGCCCTTGTCGGCAAACAGCTGCTGCAATTCGCCGGCCTGGAACATCTCGCGAATAATGTCGCAGCCGCCGACGAACTCGCCCTTGACATAGAGCTGCGGAATTGTCGGCCAGTTCGAATAGGTCTTGATGCCGTTGCGCAGTTCGGCCGATTCAAGAACGTTCAGGCCCTTGTAGCCTACCCCGACGTGATCGAGGATCTGCACCACCTGGCCGGAAAAGCCGCATTGCGGAAACTGCGGCGTACCCTTCATGAACAGCACGACGTCGTTCGACTTCACTTCGTTGTCGATGAATTGCTCGATGCTCATATCCATTTCCTTTTGGGGCATGGCCCCCTCGTCCTCAAACGGCAAACCCCCTGCGGTTTGCCTTCGCGGGCCGGCCCGCCCCTTTGTAACCCGATACTACGTATATATGTAGTCCAAACCGTTGTGCATCCAAAGCAAAATGGCGTGTAGCTGGCATGCACAGGTGCTGATCCGCCGCACTCCGGAAGCGCCGATCCATAGTCTGACGGTACCAATATCATAGGTCCGGGAGACTTTTTTCTCGCTAGGGAACCCCTATCTAGGACAGGCTGCCCGTTAGGAACCAGTTCGCCAGCGCAATGTTCTCTTCCCTGACCGGAGACACCCAGCGCAATGTTCTTTTCCCTCAACTGGAGACACCAGTGACGAAACCAGCTTCCGCTGCGGCTGCCCTCGCCTCCCCCCATCCGTCACTTTTTTCCGATTCCTCCGGCCTCGCGCAGGGTCTGGTGGAAGCGTTTCTCGCCGTCCGGGGCGAGACCGAACGGCGCGCCGCGCCGTTGTCGCCAGAGGATCAGTTGATCCAGTCGATGCCGGACGCGAGCCCGGCGAAATGGCACCGCGCCCATACCACCTGGTTCTTCGAGCAATTCCTGCTCGGCGAGCACTGCGCGGACTACAAGCCGTTTCACCCCGATTACGCCTTCCTGTTTAATTCCTACTATGTCAGCGCCGGCCCGCGGCACGCCCGCCATCGGCGCGGCGACCTGACCCGGCCAGGTGCCGAGGAAATCACCGCCTACCGCCGTTACGTCGACGCAGCCGTGGTGAAATTCTTCCACGAGGCGACGGAGGATCAGTTGCGGACGATTGCGCCGCTGGTCGAGGTCGGCCTCAATCACGAACAGCAACATCAGGAATTGATGCTGACCGACATCCTGCACGCCTTCGCGCAGAACCCGATTTCGCCGGCATACGACGAGGCATGGCGCTTCCCCGTTTCGACGCCCGCGCGCGATGCGAGGGTCACGCTGAACGAGGGCATCCACACCATCGGTCACACCGACGACGGCTTCCATTTCGACAATGAGAAGCCGGCGCACCGGGCGCTGGTCGGGCCGGTCGAGCTTAACCGCAACCTCGTCACCAACGCCGAGTGGCTCGCCTTCATGAACGACGGCGGCTACGCGACGCCGACCCTGTGGCTGATGGACGGCTTTGCGGTCGTCTGCAATGAAGAATGGAAGGCGCCGGGTTACTGGCGCGAGATATCAGGACAATGGCACATCATGACGCTCGGCGGTTTGCGGCCGATCGATCCCGACGCGCCGGTCTGCCACGTCAGCTATTACGAGGCGGATGCCTTTGCGCGCTGGAGCGGCAAACATCTACCGACCGAGATGGAATGGGAAGTCGCCGCGCGCGCGGGCCATCTCAACGACGCCTTCGGCATCGTCTGGCAATGGACCCGCAGCGCGTACGCGCCCTATCCCGGCTATCGCGCCATCGAAGGCGCGCTCGGCGAATACAACGGCAAGTTCATGGTTAATCAGCTTGTGCTGCGCGGCTCGTCGCTTGCAACTCCCTTAGGCCACAGCCGTATCACTTATCGTAATTTCTTCTACCCCCATCATCGCTGGCAATTTACAGGATTGCGCCTCGCCGACTACGCCTGACTTTCTCAAAAATCGCAGCGCGCACGAAGCGCGTTCAGGAGAGTATCATGAATGTGCATGCCACCGCGTTGGCCGACGCGCACCTGCCCGATGAGCAGACTTCGGCCTTTGCCCGCGATGCGATCGACGATCTGTCGCAGCATCCCAAACGCCTGTCGCCGAAATATTTTTACGATGCGACCGGTTCGGAATTGTTCGAGGCTATCACGCGGCTGCCGGAATATTATCCGACCCGCACCGAGCTTTCGATCCTGAGGGATCGCGGCAGCGAGATCGCGGCCATCATCCCGAAAGGCGCAGCACTGGTTGAATTCGGCGCCGGCGCGACCACGAAAGTCCGGCTGCTGCTGCAAAACTGCACCGTCGGCGCCTATGTCCCGGTCGATATTTCCGGCGATTTCGTCCGGGCGCAGGCGGACGCGCTGCGCAAGGATTTTCCAGCCCTCTCGGTCTCTCCGGTGGCCGCGGATTTCACCGCGCCGTTCGCGCTTCCTGCCGCCATCGCCGGCCTGCCGAAGGTCGGATTCTTCCCCGGCTCGACGCTTGGCAATTTCGAACCGCACGAGGCTTGCGCCTTCCTGCGCAGCGCCCGTGGCATCCTAGGTCACGGCGCGCAGATGATCATCGGTGTCGACCTGGAAAAAGACGAGCGCGTGCTCTACAACGCCTATAACGATGCCGCAGGGATCACCGCGCGCTTCAATCTCAATGTGCTCGTGCGCATCAATCGCGAACTCGGCGGCAACTTCGACCTCTCCGGCTTCACCCATCGCGCGATCTACAACCGCGAGCGCCATCGCATCGAGATGCACCTGATCAGCAAGAAACAGCAAGCCGTGCGCATGCTCGGCACCAGCTTCTCATTCCGTCCCGGCGAAAGCATTCACACCGAGAACAGCTATAAATACAGCATTGAACGCTTTGGCGCGCTGGCGCGCGGCGCGGGCTGGACGCCGCGGAATTCATGGACGGATCCGGCCGGCATGTTTTCGGTTCACGCGTTGGTGGCCTCGGACTGAGCTTCCCGGCTCGACCGCAGCGACACCGATTCCCATACCGCGACGACGATCATGATCGCGGTAGTGAGGGCCGACAGCATGAGCGGCGACAGATCGCGGGCAAACCACATCAAAATGGCCAAGGCGATGATGCCGACGCCGTGGGAGAGCTGAAGAAAGCCGCGAATGGTCAGCTTGAACAGGATGGTCCCGATCAAAAACAGCGACGGCCCTCCGATCGCGGTCGAGATCGTCTTGAGATCCGAAGCTCCGTCCGGATGTTTCAGAACGAGTTCGTCGGCAACCGCCGACACGATGATGCCGGCCACGATCGGCAAATGCAGATAGGTATAGGCGAGCCGTGCCAGCCGCCCCGATTCGCTGGATTTCGAGATCAGTTCGGAGCCGGCCTCGGCGCCCTTGTGGAAATAAATCCACCACATCGCAATGCTGGCGACGAAGGCCGAGAGGAATGCGCCGACAGCCTCGACGGTCCAGGTCAGATCGGCAAAGGTCACGCCGTTGACGACGATGGCTTCGCCGAGGGCAATGATGATGAAGCCGGCGCAACGCTCGGCCATGTGGCCGCCATCGACGGCCCATTCCTCGACCGTGGACCCACCATAGCGGGGGATCCAGAAGCGGGCCGCCGGGGAGACGTATTCGATCGCCAGCGCTACGGTCCACAGCACAAGCCTCGACTGTGCTTGCACGAAGCCACCAAGAATCCAGAATAGCGCTGATACCGACAGCCAGACCAGGATGCGGATCGCGTTCCATCGCACCAGGGTCTGGTGTGGCGGGATCGATGCCAGCCAGAAAACGGTGCGGCCTACCTGCATCGCCGCATAGGCGGTCGCGAACCAGAGACCACGAGCCTCGAATGCAGTGGGAATTGACATCGACAGCACGAGGCCGCCCAGCATCAGCAAGAACAGCAGGATCCGGACCGGCGTGAGTTCGGGATTGAGCCAGTTGGTGATCCAGGCGGTGTAGACCCACACCCACCAGACCGCGAGCAACAGCAGGGTTACCTGGATGGCACCTGACGGCGTGAAGCGGCCGAGCAGCGTGTGCGAGATCTGCGTGATCGCGTAGACGAACACCAGGTCGAAAAACAGTTCGGCATAGGTGACGCGGTTGTGCTGATTCGGCGCCAGCAAACGGAACATCGCGCCGCGTGGATTGTCCGCCATGGCCGTGCCTGCCGGAGTTACCTCTCCGGCGCTCCAGCCCCGCCAGGTACCCCGGTTTGCAGCGCCAGCGCGTGCAGCACGCCGCCCATCTGACCGCGCAGCGATTGATAGACGATCTGGTGCTGCTGGACGCGCGACTTGCCGCGGAAGGATTCCGAAATCACGGTGGCCGCATAATGGTCGCCGTCGCCGGCGAGATCGCGGATCGTCACCTCGGCATCGGGGATAGCTGCCTTGATCATCGATTCGATATCGCGGGCGTCCATCGGCATCCCAGTAGGTCTCCTGTCCTCGAGGGTTCGTTCGCGGCCGGCTCGCGCGACTGTGACACCCAAACCTAGCGCGGATGGCCTTCTAGGTCACCCTATCTCCTATTATATTCCCGACCCGGACGTTACAAAACTGCGGCATCGCGTGCCGCCATCGCAACGGACTGACAAAAAGGGCTGAAACCGATGAAACTCCCAGGTCCCGACCACCCCATCACCATCGCTGCCAATCCCAAGCGCGTGCGCGTCACCGTAGGTGGCATCGTCATCGCCGACAGCACCCATGCGCTGACCTTGAAGGAAGCGAGCTATCCCGCTGTGCAATATGTGCCGCGGCAGGATGCCAATATGGCGCTCTTGAAGCGCACCGAGCGGACCACGCATTGTCCCTATAAGGGAGACGCGAATTATTTTTCCATCGTCGCAGACGGCAAGACGCTGGAGAACTCGATCTGGACTTACGAGACGCCCTTCCCGGCCATGGCCGAGATCACGGGCCACCTCGCATTCTATCCGGACAAGGTGAAAATCGAGGAAGTGGCGTGAGTTAGCCTACACCCTGAAGATCGTAAGCCCGAGGATCAGGAGCACCAGGAAGATCACGACGAAGATGTAGAACAGGATGCGGGCGATATCGGCCGATGCCGCCGATATGCCGGTGAACCCAAGAAGTCCGGCAATAATCGACACCACCAAAAAGACCAGCGCCCATCTCAATAGCGTCATCGCCTGTTCCTCCAGCTTGCGTGTCTTCCATGCTTGTTCGAAATCGCTGGTGCAACTTCCGGCCACGAAACTGGTTCCTACGCGCGGCTTGGCGGCGATTGGCCCATTCTCAGCGCGATATCGCGCTAAAATGCCCTTGCTGAATCAGGTCCCTGGCGGCAACATCACGACGGCTCACCCGACTGGGGGCACATGACGACGATCTCCCAATCTGCTGTACCGGCGGACGTCAAGGCAGCGCCCAAAGCCAAGGCGCGCAACGCCGCGCTCGATCGCGCCCGCACGTTCCTGACGCTCGTGGTGCTGCTCCACCACGCCGTCATCCCCTATACCCATTTCGGTCATACTGATCCCAAGTCGTGGATCGGCTTTGACATGATCGTTCTCGCCACCGACAGCTTCTTCATGGCGATGTTCTTCTTTCTGTCAGGCCTGTTTGTGTGGACGGGTCTCGCTCGAAAAGGACCACTGAACTATTTGCGCGATCGCCTGCTCCGGCTTGGCCTGCCATTCGCGATCTGCGCATTCACACTTATTCCGATGGCGTACTACGCGATTGCGTTGCGCCAAACTCCGGACCTGAGCTTTACCGCGTTCTGGTGGAAGACGATCACCGTCGGACCATGGCCGAGCGGGCCGCTTTGGTTCCTCTGGGTCTTGTTTGCGTTCGATCTCGTTGCGAGCGTCTTCTACAGCCTCTCATCGAGACTCCTCGATCCGATCAATCGACTGTCATTGCGCGGCCGCGACCAGCCGGCCCAATTCTTCGCGGTGCTGCTTGCTGTCACTGCCGTGTTCTACATTCCCGGCCGAATCCACTTTGGAGCGGGCAGTTGGTTCGAGTTCGGGCCGTTTTCAGTCCAACACGGCCGCGTGCTCTTGTACGCGACCTACTTCTTTTTTGGCGCCGGCATAGGCGCTCAAAATTTGGATCGCGGCCTGTTGAGCGCGGACAGCCGGCTGGCGAGGAGCAGCTGGGGCTGGGCGAGCATAGCGCTGGTGCCGTATTGCCTCATGTGGGCGCTGATCTACGTCAAGCGTGAAATACTGGGAAACCCGGAGCGGCTGCCGGCTTGGTATGAGGGGACCTACGGTCTCTTCTTCGCGACGTTCAGCGTCGCCATTATGTTTGTGATTTTGGCCTATTTTCTACGATTCAAACAATCAGGCTTAAGCATCCTCGATCCGATGCAGCCGGATGCTTATGGCATATTCCTGGTGCACTACCCGATCGCGCTCTGGCTGCAATATTGGATGCTCGATTTCGACATTCCCGCCATCGCCAAGGCTCTTGTGGCCTTCGTGTTCACCGTCCTCTTAAGCTGGGCAACGTCGATGCTTCTGAGGAAGATTCCGGGCGCGACCCACGTGCTCTAATCCAAAAGTCTAAGAGTTGGCATCAAACCTGCATGAGGCTCCATAGCGTTTTCAAGCGAAGTGGAAACCGGTTCGCGTGAAGAAAACGCGTCAAAACAAAAGAATTAGGAGATGTGTCCAAGGGGTAGCCAGGAAAGGACACCATCAAATGGGATTATCTGCCATTCTGATCGCGACCGCGCTCAGCCTGACCATGCTTCTGGCAGTCGCAGATCTGCCGTGAAAATCCAACCAGCCTTTCAGCCGGTTAGCTTGCGCCGTTCATGTAAGCTGGCAACCAGCGCTCGAAGGCCGACTTTAGCGAATCGATCGAAACCGGCGCTTCCCCTGCCACCGTGATGGCGTCGCCGCCGGTGGTGCCGATCCGCGTGCAGGGCACGCCGGCGCCCCTCATCTTCGCCAGTACCAATCCTGCTTGTTCAGCCGGCACCGTCACGATGTAGCGCGCCTGGTCCTCGCCGAACCAATAGGCATGCGGCACGATCGAGACTGCTGCTGCCAACAGTTCGGCGCCTAGTCCACCCGCGATCGCCATCTCCGCCAGTGCAATCAAAAGCCCGCCGTCGGAAACGTCGTGCACGGCGGTCGCGGTGCCGGCATGGATCATGCCGCGCACCACACAGCCGTTGCGCTTCTCGGCAGCGAGATCGACCGGAGGCGGCGCGCCCTCTTCGCGGCCGCAGATATCGCGCAGATAGACCGATTGCCCAAGCCAGCCGCGGGTCTCACCGATCAACAGGATCGCCTCGCCTGGCGCCTTGAATGAAAGCGTCGCGGATTTGGTGAAATCATCGAGCAGGCCGACGCCGCCGATCGAGGGCGTCGGCAGGATGCCGCGGCCGTTCGTCTCGTTGTAGAGCGAGACGTTGCCGGACACGACCGGAAAATCCAGCGCACGGCAGGCCTCCGAGATCCCTTTCAGGCAACCAACGAACTGGCCCATGATCTCTGGCCGCTCCGGATTGCCGAAATTGAGATTGTCGGTGATGGCAAGCGGCCGTCCGCCCACGGCGGTGATGTTGCGCCAGGCTTCCGCCACTGCCTGCTTTCCGCCTTGATAGGGGTCGGCCTCGCAATAGCGCGGCGTGACGTCGACGGTGAGCGCGAGCCCCTTCGGTCCGTCCGAAACCCGTACCACGGCGGCGTCGCCGCCGGGACGCTGGACGGTATTGCCGAGAATGACGTGGTCATATTGCTCCCAGACCCAGCGCTTGGAGCAGAGTTCGGGCGTTCCAATCAGCTTTTCCAGCGCCCGCGAAATTCCAAGCGGCGGCTCGACGTCCCGCGCATGGATGACCGGCTGCGGCGGTGAGGCGACGTGCGGCCGGTCATAGACCGGCGCTTCGTCGCCCAGTTCCTTGATCGGCAGATCGGCCATGACGTCGCCGCCGTGCTTCACGACAAAGCGCTTGCTCGGCGTGGTGTAGCCGACCACGGCGAAATCCAATCCCCATTTCTTGAAGATCGCCTCGGCCTGTTTTTCCTTTTCGGGTTTGAGCACCATGAGCATGCGCTCCTGGCTTTCCGAGAGCATCATCTCGTAGGCGCTCATGTCGGTCTCGCGCGTCGGGACGCGATCGAGATCAAGGTCGACGCCAAGATCGCCCTTGGCGCCCATCTCGACCGCCGAGCAGGTCAGCCCCGCCGCGCCCATGTCCTGGATCGCGATCACGCAACCGGCTTCCATGATCTCGAGGCAGGCTTCCAGCAATAGTTTTTCCGCGAAGGGATCGCCGACCTGCACCGTCGGGCGTTTCTCAGCGGAATCGTCGTCGAATTCGGCCGACGCCATCGAGGCGCCGTGAATGCCGTCGCGGCCGGTCTTGGAGCCAAGATAGACGATCGGCATGTTCACGCCCGACGCCGCCGCATAAAAAATCTTGGTCGTCTCGGCAAGCCCGACCGCCATCGCGTTGACCAGGATGTTGCCATCATAGCGGGTGTGGAAACGCACCTGACCGCCGACGGTCGGCACGCCGAAGGAATTGCCGTAGCCGCCGATGCCGGCGACGACGCCCGACGCCAGATGGCGGGTTTTGGGATGTTCCGGCGCGCCAAAGCTCAGCGCGTTGAGGCAGGCGATCGGGCGCGCGCCCATCGTGAAGACGTCGCGCAAAATACCGCCGACGCCGGTGGTCGCGCCCTGATAGGGCTCGATGTAGCTTGGATGGTTGTGGCTCTCCATTTTGAACACCACCGCCTGGCCGTCGCCGATGTCGATGACGCCGGCGTTCTCGCCCGGCCCCTGGATCACCCAGGGCGCCTTGGTCGGCAGACCCCGCAAGTGAATGCGCGAGGATTTGTACGAGCAGTGCTCGTTCCACATCGCCGAGAAGATCCCAAGCTCGGTGAAGCTCGGCACCCGCCCGATCAGCCTCAAAATGCGCTCATACTCGTCCGGCTTGAGCCCGTGGGCAGCGACGAGTTCGGGGGTGATCCTGGGTTCGTTCATGCGGCTTCTTGCAGGGGCTGAGGTCCCTTTCTAGGGAGATCGAAGGGCTGCGAAAAGGCCTTTTACGGCGCATTTTTGCGCTGTCCAGAGCTTTGCGGCTGCACGGGCAGGAACGAGGGTTTGCACTTATCCAGCGGATCGGATTTAAGGACCGAAACCAGTGATAGAAGGCCTTTTCGCGTGGACGACCTGACCAAATCCGCATTCCTCAACCGCCCCGACCTGCATGTCGAAACCGAGGGCGAATTTGCCGGCTGGCGCACCTGGAGCCGCGACAATTTCGAGACTCACAATGGGCCATTCTACCACCGCATGGAGGACGACGGCAGCATCCATTGCGCCTTCCGCGTCCAAACTAAGCATCTCAACGGCATGAAAAACATCCACGGCGGCGCCTTCATGTCGTTTGCCGACTATTGCCTGTCTGCGACCGCCACCCCTGTGCTGCAAGGGCCGGGTGTGACGGTGTCGTTTGCCTGCGAGTTCCTCGATGCCGCACGCGAAGGCGAGCTGGTCAAAGGTCTTGGTGAGATCACCCGCGCCGGCGGCTCGATGATTTTTCTGCGCGGCCTTTTGACAAACGGCGCACGCAAGCTGTTCACGTTCTCCGGTACCCTGAAGCGGGTGAAGCCGCGAATGCCTCCGGTCGCGAACAACGACCCCGCTTAGCCGGAGCAAATACCGGTTGGGATGATTGGCCTCGTGGTTCGAGACGCGCGGCGTTGCCGCGCTCCTCACCATGAGGAGTTAGACCTCATCCTGAGGAGGCCGCAAAGCGGCCGTCTCGAAGGATGAAACCACCACGCTCGAAAACGCTTCTTACTGCATGCTGACCAGCGTCATATCCACGAACCACGATTGCGGTGAGACAAAGCCCCTGACCTTCGGGCTCATCGCGCGCGGGTTGAGATCGTGGACGATATAAAGCCACGGCGGATTGTCGACGAGGCGTTCATGCGCCTTGCGATAGGCGGCCGAGATCACTTTCGGGTCGGTCGCTTCCGAAATCGTCTTTAGCGCGCCCTCGAACTCGTCGTCTTTCCATTGTTCGAAATTAAAACCGTTCGGCGAGAAATTGGCGGCTGAAAAATACCGCGCCATCACGCCGGCGTCGGACGACGGCGAGGAGATATTGAGCGCCATCGCGCCTTGCAGGGCGGGGCTGTCGGGCGTGGCGCGGGCCGCCGTCAGCAAAACCTGCCATTCGATCACGTCGAATTCGACGTTGACGCCGCAGGCGTCTTTCAGATTTTGCTGCAGGAATTCGTTCATCGGCAACGGCAGCATTTGCCCGGAGCCGGAATTGGAGATCATCGCCTTGAACGATAATGCTTTGGCCGGCGTATAGCCTGCCTCCGCGAGCAGCGCCTTGCCTTTGGCGGGATCGAATTTATAGCGGTTCGCTGGCTCACCGAAATCGGGATCGCTGGTCTTGAGCCAGCCGACCGAGGGCTCGGCGGTGCCGTTGAGCAACGACACCAGCCCTTCGCGGTCAATGCAATAATTCAACGCCTGGCGAACCCTGACGATGCTGTCGGCGGGCGGCACCTCGATCCAGTCGACCTGACCGGAACGCAGCGCGGCCAGCCGCGAATTCGCCTCCGGGATCGGCATCAACACGACATTGTCGACCTTGGCCGTCCTGGCGGCGTCCCAGTAGCCGCCCCAGCGCGCCAGATCAGCCTCCTGCCGCGGCACGATCTTGGTAATGCGGAACGGCCCGGTGCCGGCCGCCGGCAAGGAGGCGACCTTGGCCCAGTCGTGACCAGCCTTTTCGAACGAGGCGGGCGAGGTGAACAGAAGATAGACCGCCATATAGGGAAAATAGGATGCGGGCTTGGTCGTGGTGATCGCGACCGTCTGGTCGTCGATCTTCTTGTAGCTGCCCATCACGGGAACGCGCGCCCGCGACATCGCCGAACTCGGCGGTTCGAATTGTGGGCTGGTCGAGTTGAAATAGCGATCGAGATTCCAGATCACGGCATCGGCATTGAAATCCGTGCCATCGTGGAATTTCACGTTCCTGCGCAGATGGAAGATCCAGGTCTTGTTGTCGGCCGGATCCTGCTCCCATTTCTCAGCCAAGCCGGGACGCAACGTCGCCAATCGGTCGGTTCGGGTCAGATCCCACAGCACCAACCCTTCAAAGATCGGGTAACCGAGGAAGCGCATGCCCTCAAAGCCGTTGTTCGGCAGCCCGGTTGCGGTGGGGATATCGGACGCTGTCATGCCGATGCGCAACGTGGTCTCGGCGATCGCGCCCTGGTACGGCAGCAACGCGGCTGCGAGCGCGAATGTGCAGAAAGCCTTACGAATAAGCATGGTGCCTCCCTTGCGACGACCGGCGTCCGGCGATGGAAGGAGCAAATTTCAGGCCAGCCGGCGATGTAGCGGCCGGCGGCCGCTCAGCCACACGCGATTGTTATTGCTGTGCTTGCCGTTATGGAGACTTACGCCGCGTTTTCCAGATGCGCGACAAGGCCTGCAAACAGGCCGCGGCCATCGGTGCAGCCCATGATGTCTTCGACGTGGTTTTCCGGATGCGGCATCATGCCGAGCACATTGCCGCGATCGTTCACAATGCCGGCGATCGCGTGCGCGGCGCCGTTGATGTTGGAGGCATCATCCACCACGCCATCAGGCGAACAGTAGCGATAGAGCACCCGCCCTTCGCCTTCGAGTTGCTTGAGCGTCTCTTCGTCCGCTTCGTAGTTGCCCTCACCATGCGCGATCGGCACGCGGATCACCTGCCCGGCGTTATAGCCGCGCGTGAACGGCGTGTCGGAACGCTCGACCCTTAAGTGAACATCGTGGCAGATGAACTTCAATTGCGCGTTGCGCATGAGCACGCCGGGCAGAAGACCGGCTTCACACAGAATCTGAAAGCCGTTGCAGACGCCGAGCACGAGACCGCCCTGGGCTGCGAACGCGCGCACTGCGTCCATCACCGGCGCGCGCGCGGCAATCGCGCCGCAGCGCAAATAGTCGCCGTAGGAAAATCCGCCGGGCACCACGACGAGATCGGTGCCATCAGGCAGCGATGCCTCGGCGTGCCAGACCATCGCGGGCTCGCGGCCCGAGATCAGCCGCAGCGCACGCGCCATGTCACGCTCGCGATTGATTCCGGGAAAGACGAGGACGGCGGATTTCATATCGGGAAGGCCCTGGGAAAGTTCTGCGAAACCTCGGACCAGCGTTGTCTACCCAACGACATATCCCGATTGGCAATTCGCATTTCGACCAGCAGTTCGTCGATCGAAGCTTCAAGTTCAGTAACGTCGCGCAAGATGTCCAACGCCAGATCATAAATCTGCTGGGTGGAAGTCTCGTCCATCGACTAACTCAAAACTTCAACCCGGTAATTCTCGATCACCGTATTGGCCAAAAGCTTGTCGGCGGCATCCTTCAATGCCGCCTCGGCCTTGGCCTTGTCGGAGCCGGACAGCTCGATGTCGAACACCTTGCCCTGGCGCACGCTGGCAACGCCATCGACGCCGAGGGATTTGAGCGCGCCTTCGATGGCCTTGCCTTGCGGATCGAGGATGCCTGATTTCAGCGTTACGGTGACGCGCGCTTTCACATTTGCCTCAGCTCTTGACCAGTACCGGGCCGGAGCCGGCGGGCCGCTCATTCTCCATCAGGATGCCGAGACGCTTGGCCACTTCGGTATAGGCTTCCAGCAAGCCGCCAAGGTCGCGACGAAAACGATCCTTGTCGAGCTTCTCGTTCGACTTGATGTCCCACAGCCGGCACGAGTCGGGCGAGATCTCGTCGGCGACGATGATTCGCATCATCTCGTTCTCGAACAGCCTGCCGCATTCCATCTTGAAATCGACCAGGCGGATGCCGATGCCAAGAAACAGTCCGGTCAGGAAATCGTTGACGCGGATCGCCAGCGCCATGATGTCGTCGATCTCCTGCGGCGTGGCCCAGCCGAACGCCGTGATGTGCTCCTCGGAGACCATGGGGTCGTTGAGCTGGTCGTTCTTGTAATAGAACTCGATGATCGAGCGCGGCAGTTGGGTGCCCTCCTCGATGCCGAGGCGCTGCGACAGCGATCCCGCCGCTACGTTCCGGACCACGACCTCGAGCGGCACGATCTCGACTTCGCGAATCAATTGCTCGCGCATGTTGAGGCGGCGGATGAAGTGGGTCGGCACCCCGATGTCGTTGAGGTGCTGAAACAGATATTCCGAAATCCGGTTGTTGAGGACGCCCTTGCCCTCGATCACCTGGTGTTTCTTGGCATTGAACGCGGTCGCATCGTCCTTGAAGTGCTGGATCAGGGTTCCCGGCTCCGGACCTTCGTAAAGGACTTTTGCCTTGCCTTCGTAGATACGGCGCCGACGGCTCATTGGGATGTACCGGGTTTTGTTGAAATCCATGAAATTGGTGTGCTCCGGATGACTAGGGACCAAGACCCACGACGGAGCTGCCGTGAAGGCCTGGAACCTGACGAAACAGAACAAGAACCGGACCTTATGGCAACCTATCTGATTGGCCTATCCAGCACAATCGATCCGGTCTCTTGGAGCTGAGTTTTACCGCGGTCTCTGCGGCGCCACGCGTCGTTGTTTTAGCCATTTTCTCCAGATATCTAGGTGCTCGGGTGGGCTGCCGCAACGCGAGGCTAGTGCCCCTCGAGCTTCCCGGTTGGAATCGGAGCCCCAAGGCCATGACCACCTTCGACAAGCGTGAGGAAGGTTTTGAGAAGAAGTTCGCAATCGACGAGGAGCAGAAATTCAAGGCGGGCGCGCGCCGCAACAAGCTCCTAGGATTATGGGCGGCGGACAGGCTCGGAATCACGGGCGATGCGGCCGCCGCCTATGCCAAAGAAGTGATATCAGCCGAATTCGACGGAACCGGCGATACCGGCGTGATTCGCAAGGTGATGCGCGACTTCGGCGCCAAAAGCGTCGTGGTTGGCGAAGCGGAACTCCGCGCCAAGATGGCCGAGCTGATGGCCGAGGCTATTGCCCAGGTCAAGGCGGGGGTCTAGAGCCCCTCATGCCCCCTGTCGTGCGCGTGGGCTTGCCGACCCGACGCTGACCGTCGATCAGCTATCCGCCGCCGGCGTCACGCGAATCAGCGTCGGAGCGGCGATGGCGCGACGGGATCTGCTCATCCCTCCTTGAAGCCATATTCCGGCACGTTGCCGCTGGCGCCATAATATTTGTACGGCAGGAATTTTCCGGACATCGTGATCTTGACGCGATCGCCCTTGGGATTGGGCAGGCGCTCCATCACCATGTCGAAATCGATCGCCGACATGATGCCGTCGCCGAACTCTTCCTCGATCAGCGCCTTCCAGGCGGGACCGTTGACCATCACCAGTTCGTAAAAGCGATAGATCAACGGATCGGTCGGCGGCATCGGGATCCCCTCACCGCGCATCGGCGTTTCGTTGAGCAGCGTCGTTTCCGATTTCGAGAGACCGAACAGCTCGCCCGCATTGGCGGCCTGCGGTTTTGTAAGCTTCATCTGGCCGAGGATAGCGCCGACGATCAGCACCTCCGAATAGCCGCCGACCTTTTCGCAGATGTATTTCCAGCTCCAGCCCTTCTCGCGCTTGATGTCGAGCAGCTTTTCGGTGAGGTCGGATCGTTTCATGTGTCGTCTCCCTTGCTCCCGTCATGCCCTGGCTTGTCCCGGGCATCGACGTCTTTCTCTCTCTTAAACCTAAGAAGACGTGGATGGCCGGGTTTGTCCCGGCCATGACGTCTGTTTCGATTCCTCGTGCATTGCTTCGGACACCGACGCGATCACCAGTTCGGGTCTACCGATCCGCACCACCGGCACGTTGCGCGGATCGTGAGCGGGTACCTCGGCCGCGAAGCTCTTGCTGCGGCTGACCAGAAAATCGACCACGTGATTGCGCACCGCATAATATAGGGGATGGCGGTGCAAATCGAAGCGGCCACGATCCTTGGGCAGCGGGTTTTCGACGATCTCGGCCAGCACCGCACCGGGGCCGTTGGTCATCAGGAAAATTCTGTCCGCGAGATAGATCGCCTCATCCACGTCATGGGTGATCATGAAGGCGGTCTGCCCGGTCTCAAGACAAATCCGTCGCACTTCATCCTGCAGCGTGCCGCGCGTTAGCGCATCCAGCGCGGAGAACGGCTCGTCCATCAGCATGATCTTGGGCGTGATCGAGAGCGCGCGCGCAATGCCGACGCGCTGCTTCATGCCGCCGGACAATTCCGACGGACGTTTGTGCTCGGCGCCGGTCAGGCCCACGAGATCGATGAAGCTTTGCGCGTGCGCCTTGACCCTGGCGCGATCCCAGTTGCGCCATTTTGAGGTCACGGCATAGGCGACGTTGCCGAGCACGGTGCGCCAGGGCAACAGCGCATGGCTCTGGAAGATCACCGCACGGTCGAGGCTCGTGCCTTCGATCGCCTGTCCGTCGACGATCACGGTGCCATCGCTCGGCTCGTCGAGTCCTGCGAGAATGTTCAAGACCGTGGTCTTGCCACAGCCCGAATGCCCGATCACGCAAACAAATTCGCCGCGCACCATCGACAGCCACAGGTTCTCGAACACCGCGATCTTGCCGCCATCAGCGCCCGGGTAACGTTTGGCTATACCTTCGATGGAAATGAACTTTTCCGAGCTCATACGCGCTGCTTCCACGCTAGCAGTGAGCCCCCTCGCCCCGCCCTTTTGTCCGCCGAAGCCCGCCTTCGGGCGAAGGCGGATCGCGGGGAGAGGGTTGGGGTGAGGGCCTTTCTCCAAGAGCTCAGCTCGTTGAGAGTCCCCCTCACCCGACGCGCTTTGCGCGTCGACCTCTCCCCGCATCCGCCTTCGCCCGAAGGCGGGCTTCGTCGGACATGAGCGGGGCGAGGTGGAAGCGCGACGATGCTCGTGCAATTCAACAATGCATCACTCCGGAAAGGTGACCATGCGCGTGAAGCGCGCGAGGACCTGGTCGAGCAGCATGCCAACAATGCCGATCAGGAGGATCGCGATGATGACGTTGGTGATCGAGAGGTTGTTCCACTCGTTCCAGACGAAGTAGCCGATGCCGGTGCCGCCCACCAGCATCTCGGCGGCGACGATCACGAGCCAGGCGATGCCGATGGAAATCCGCATGCCGGTCAGGATGGTTGGCGCCGCCGCCGGCAAGATCACGGTAAAGGCGCGCCTGAGGGTGCCGACTTCCAGCGTGCGCGCGACGTTGATCCATTCCTTGCGTACGGAGGCCACCCCGAACGCGGTATTGAGCAGCATCGGCCAGACCGAGCAGATGAAGATCACGAAGATCGCCGAGATGCCGGAATCCTTGATGGTGTAGAGTGCGAGCGGCATCCAGGCGAGCGGCGAGATCGGCTTCAAGACCTGGATGAACGGGTCGAGCGCCTTGCTGATCAAGGGCGACATCCCGATCAAAAAGCCGAGCGGAATGGCAACCATCACCGCGAGCAGATAGCCCAGGCCGACGCGCGCGATGGAATAGCCGAGCTGGATGCCAAGGCCCTTGTCGTTCGGCCCGTTGTCGTAAAATGGCCGCTTGAGGTGCTCCCACAATTTGGCGCCGACCTCTGATGGCCCCGGCATCGCCGACTTGCCCTCGGTTGCGGTTGCGCCCATCAGCTTGGCGTATTCCGGGCTCATGGTGGCGACGCTGGCTGTGCCGCGCGTGGCGAGGTGCCAGATGCCGATGAAGGCGAGGAACAGCGCCACCGACACGATCGCCGCGCGGAAGCGAAGCGAAGTGGTCATCTCCTTCTCCACGCCTTCACCACGCTCACGTCACCTTCCTGATCTTGAAGCTGGCGAGATAATCCTCGGGCTTGGCCGGATCGAAGGTCTTGCCCATCACCGAGAACGATTTGTAGGACGTCTCAGGCGGCGCGAGCCCCATCTCGGCCATCACCTTGTGGGTATCGGTGGCGAGATAGACCTGCTCGGCGACCTGCTTGTAGTCGACATCGCCCTTGATCTGGCCCCAGCGTTTCATCTGCGTGAGCATCCAGACCGCAAAGGACTGCCAGGGGAACGGATCAAAATCGACGCGCTTGGCATCGGTTTTAACGCCGCCCAGTCCGTCGGCATAGGTCCCGGTCAAGACCTGCTCCAGCACGGTGACGGGCGCGTTGATGTAGTTCGCCGGCGCAATCGCCTCCGCAATCTGCTTGCGGTTCTCAGCCTTCGAGGCATACGCCGTCGCATCCACGATCGCGCGCGTCAATGCGGCAAAAGAATTCGGCGATCCCGTGATAAATTCGCGGCTCGCGGCAAAGCTGCAGCAGGGATGGCCGTCCCAGATTTCCTTGGACAGGATGTGCATGAAGCCGACGCCGTCATAGATCGCGCGCTGACAGATATTGTCGGGCGCGAGGAAGCCGTCGATGTTGTCGGCGCGCAGATTGGCGACCATTTCCGGCGGCGGTACCGAGCGCAACTGCACGTCGGTATCCGGATCGAGCCCGTGCTCGGCGAGATAGTAGCGCAACAGATAATTGTGCATCGAATAGTCGAAGGGAATGGCGAATTTCATGCCCTTCCAATCGTTCGGGTCGCGCTTGTCCTTGTGCTTGACGGCGAGCGTGATCCCCTGCCCGTTGATGTTCTCGATCGCGGGCACGGCAAACGGGATCGGCTGTGCGCCCAAGCCCAGTGTGATCGCGATCGGCATCGGCGCCAGCATGTGCGAGGCGTCGTATTCCTTGTTGATGGTCTTGTCGCGGATCACGGCCCAGCCGGCGGTCTTGACGACGTCGACGTTAAGGCCGTGCTTGGCGTAGAAGCCGAGCGGTGCCGCCATGATGATCGGGGTTGCGCAGGTGATCGGGATGAAGCCGACCTTGAGGTCTTTCTTCTCCGGCGTGCCTGCTTCCGCAAAAACGTCGGTCGCTGTCTGAAGCGGAAAGAATTGCGACAGCGCGGCAAGTGCTGTCGAGGCGCCGACCGATTTCAGAAAGGCACGCCGCGCGGCCTCCTTTGGAAACATCGCCCGCATCAGCGCCGAGGCGACCACGCCCTCGTAGCGCTTTTCCAAGCTCTCTGCCTGGCTTTGGACCTGATCGCAACGCAACGCCCGCTCGGCATGGTCGTGCTCGGCGCTTGACCGATGCTGGCCGCAGACGCAGCCGAAGCGCGAAAGCTCGCAGCTCGAATCGAAGGGATCATCGAATGTCGACATCTTCACGCCCCTGTGCACAGCGGACGGGCGAAACCCCGCGCGCTCCCAAGAATTCATCGCCCAGCCGCCCTTTTTGTGCGGCCGGGCGATGGTGAACATGCACGTTCTATGCCGCTTTGCCTGTTAACCGGGCAGCCGAGAGCAGGCCTTCATCGATCGGTAGCGAGGGATCGCGCGACCATTCGTTCCAGGATCCGAAGTACATCCGCACGTCCTTCACGCCGGCATTCTTCAGCGCCAGGAAGGTATTGGACGCCCGCGCTCCCTTGAAGCAGTAGAGATAGACCGGGGTATTTTGCGAGATCCCGACGGTCGCGCATTCCGCCAGAATCTCGTCCTTGGATTTGAAGCGCGGGCCCTCCGCCGTCGGCTTCATCATGCGGTACCATTCGAGCCAGACCGCGCCGGGGATCCGTCCCTTGCGCGGGCAGAAATCTTTGCCATAGGGCGAAGAACTTTCGCCGATCCACTCGTCGACGTCGCGCACGTCGAGCAGTGCGATACCGGGCTTGCCGAGCGCAGCCAGCATCGTCTTGGCGTCGATCAGGATGTCGGCAGCTTCCGGCAGAACCGAGAACGAGGCCTTGACCGGCTTCGGCACATCCTTGGTGACCGGAAGGCCTGCAGCCGCCCAGGCATCGTATCCGCCATGCAGCACCTTGATCTTGGGATAGCCGAGCATGGTGAGCAGATAGTAGCCGCGGCAGGACTGGCCGAAGCCGGAATTCATCGACTGCTCGTAGATGACGGCGGTTTCCTTGCCCGACAGGCCGGCGCTTCCGAACGCGTCGGCGAATTTCGTCTTCAACTCGTGCATGCCCTCCGGCGTCGAGGTCGCGAGAAAGGTGAAGATCTCATGCACATTGACCGCGTTCGGGGGGTGTCCGGCGCCGTAAGCGTCGGGGTTGCGCGTGTCGATGACGACACAAGGCTCCTTCTTTAAGAGATCGGCGAGTTCGCCGGCAGAAATCAGAACGTCCGTCATGGCAGGCCTCTCCTGTTTCTTGGGTTGCAGTTTAGGGTGGATCCGAAATCCTGTTGGTGCCGGCCCCGGACGCTCAGGTGTCTTGCAGCATCTTGCGGAGCTGCTTGGTGGCGGGCGTGACGATGGCGACGAAATAGGCTTCGCGCAGGCGGCGCTGGACGCGATGACTTCTCAGGTAGCCGCGCGCGCCGCAATGAAGCATCGCCGCATGCGCGGCAGCGACGCTGGCCTCGCCCAACCGCAAGCGCAGCGCGACCACGCGGCGCCAATAGCTGTCTTCAGTATTGAAGGGGTCGCGCGCCGCCGCCATGGTCTCGGCTTCGAGATCGGAGAGCAGATCCTGGAAGTGCACCGGTTGCTGCGGCAAATAGCGGTTGACGTGGCCGAGCGAACCATCGACCTCGGCCATGATCGCAATGCAATCCTTGATCAGGCCGAGCGCCATGCCGGCCTGCAGCAGGATGAACCCGGCTCTGATTTTCTTGACGAATGGCGCCGCTTGTTCGGCGAGGATCAGATCGTCAGGCACGAAGAGGTCGCGGAACTGCACGCCATAGGTGCCGGTGCCGTCCATCGCGAGGAACGGCTTGCACGGCTGCAGCGTCACGGCCGGATCGGAGCAATCGGCGAGGAACATCACGATGCCGCCGGGCTCGTCCTCACGCTCGAAGATGGTGCCGAAGAAATGTCCGGCGCCGAGGTTCGACACCCACGGCAGCGCGCCGCGCACAAGGTACCCGCCGTCAACCTTTTTGCCCTTCAGTTTGAGCTTCTCGATGCCGAAAAAGCTCTTCATCGGGTTGGAGAGCCCTGTGCCGCCGAGAATCTGTCCTGTTGCGAATTGGTCGGCGAACTTGGCGATCAGGCCAGGATTGTCCGAATTGGCGGCATACCAGACCAGCGTGTTCTGGCACCACGCCATGAAAGCGGTCGCACCGCAGACTTCACCAAGCGCTGAGATCGATTGAATGGCGCAGCGCAGATCCGCCGCGCCATTCCTGGGTTGATGGCTGCCCCATGCGCCGACCTCGCCGAGGCGGCGTAGCAGGTCCTGCGGGTAGAGCGAGCCGGCATCGATCGCGGCCGCAAGCGGCGCCAGATCCTTGCGCGCGATGGCCGCAACCTCATCGGCGATCGATGCCGATGAGAGATCTACGTCGTCAGCCAATCGCGACACCGCCAATGAACCCATCACGCCCTCCGCTGGTTTGACGCTTGCCGCAACGATCAGGCGCTGACCTCGAGATTGACGGGCCGCGTAAAGGTGTTGGCCACCGGCGACCACTTCTTGACGTGGGCCACCAGCGCATCGA
>Ga0209153_1000354_pt1 | contig 22911 bp, 19 predicted proteins | sample GraSoiAngelo_120_FD_185877 | JGI IMG/M metagenome (GOLD analysis project Ga0209153, IMG submission 185877) | Grasslands soil microbial communities from the Angelo Coastal Reserve, California, USA - 14_0919_09_20cm (SPAdes) (version 2) | ecosystem: Environmental > Terrestrial > Soil > Grasslands ...
CGACTACAGGCTCGACCTCCAGAGTGACACCTGTGTTGCGGGTCTCCCAATCCTGAGGCGTTGTTGGTGTGACAACTACGGGTACGACGCCGCCCACTATGCCTGTGCTACCGCTAATCGAGGGAACTTGCGGCTGCGTATATGTTCTTGGGTAACGAAATTCTCTGACGACTTCGATGATGGCGCGTTGTCCGCTCTTGGTGGTCACGCTTGGCGCAGAAAGGAGATCGATGCCTTTCTTTTGATTCAGCGCCCGAATGACAACCTGAAATTGTGGATTGGTGAACACGCCCGCCAATCCAAAGATTCCCGGGGCGACGCCAGCAGTCTGCCCGAGGCCTGGCATCAAAAGGGCGTCGAGCGCGTTCGCGGTAATCGCAAAATTGCCGCTGCGGTTTCCGCTTGTAGCAGGATTTTGTCCAATGGGCTTCCCCGTGGCAGGATCAACGAAAGGAAAATTCGCCGCGTTCACGGGTGCTTGATTTCCCGCCGTTCCACCTGCACCGAAGACCTTCCCGTTAAGGCTAAATGGGCCCAGGAGCCAATCGAACCCAAGTTCCTTGAGATTATTCTGATTAATCTCAATAAACTTCGATTCAATTGAGACCTGCTTCGGTTGTGAAGCATTCGCCTGATCGACCAGCGCATCGACAAAGTCCAAATTGTCCTGCGTATTCCGAACGATCAGCGTTCCGCTGTGCGGCCAGAACGTTGCGTTTGCGCCAGGAGGAAACGCAACGCCCATGCTCTCCAACATCGTTCTGGCGCTAGTCCGTTCAACCAGTTGACGATCGTTAAGTAATGACTGCCTCGTGGTCGATATTCCGCCTCCACCCGGATTTGTTGTACGTAAGGCTTGACCGGCGCTCGCAGCTCCTGTTTGCGTGTATTGTGTCTGGTTGGCGGACGTATACTCAGTAGTCGTAGCTGCGTTATATTGCTCCTGTTCGAGAATCTTGCCGGAAACCGGAGGCACGTTGAGTAAGGTACCAGTCTGACCTTGCTGGGTGCTGCCGCTCAGGTTCTGAGTAAGATAATAACCCGGGTCTAATGGACCGCCGAAGAATTCAGGCGGCACGTGATATCGCTTTGTGACCAGGTCATTGCTTTGTTCGCTGAGCGGAATAACAGACACGGCATACGGTTCTACTTTGACTTTTAATGCTGCTTGATTGGCGATGTAGCGCAGTGCTTCACCGAGCGGAACGTTGTCCAGAGTGACGTTAATGCGCGCGTTGGCCGCACCCGTTGGAGGCGCAACGGCTGGCACTCCACCAGGGCCCACCTGACCCGGTGCGCCTGGTGCGCCGGGAGCAACGGGAGCAACGGGAGCACTCGTAAGAGGGGGGGGACCACCGGCGCCCGGCGGAGTAGCGGTGCCGTTTGGCAAGACAGGCACCATCGGAACTGAAGGCGGCGCAATTTGTCCGAGAGGCACGAGCCGCAGCACAATGTTGACGCCCCTCTGGCCTTCCGGTCCGGTATCGTTCTCAGCCGCCTGCTCTCGAAGAACATCAATCGCCTCGCGAATGGTTGCGTCGCGAAATTCAATGTGCGGGATGATGATTTTATTCAGCTTGTTGGTCATCGCAGCGGTGCCGCCTAACTCCCGTTGGCTTCCGACCGCGGCTGACGGACCCACCGCACCGTATTTCCGAACGGGTTGTTGCCAGGCTCCCTCGACCTTCCACATCTGGCGTGATCGCGTCTCGTTGTACCCTTCTTCCCCGTACTGATACCTGGTGTTGTTGATTTTTTCCTGGCCGCGACGGGCTGCTGTGTTGTACGGATCAAGACACAACACTTGATCGTATCGCTTCATCGCCAGATCGTACTGTCCGGATTGATGAAAGCTATCGGCTTCGGCGAGTAATTCTTTCACTCTCTCCACTCTCTCAGGGAATGGCAGCGCCGGTCTTCCCTCACAGTCGATTCCCTCGCTACTAACAGTCCTCACTGTTTTGTCGAAGGAACCCGGCTGACGCAGGCGCATGTAAAGCTCGTGCGCCGGACGGCATTTCGGATCATAGTGATCGCTTAAAATCTCGCTTAGGATCGCCTCGGCATCAGCATTTCTTCCCTCAGCGATGCGGGCTTCGGCTAAGGCAACGCCGCTTTTGCAGAAGCCATCAACAGCTTGATCGTGCGCTTTTCCCGAGACAACTGAATCGGGCAGATAACTCACGGCCGACTTGAATTCTTCGTGCGCAAGCGTGTAATTTTTCGATTTCATGGCGGATTTAGCGCGCGTCAGGGCAGCTTCGCCCTCTGGTATCGCAGCTTGACGCCGTTGCACTTCGCGCTCCGCGACGCTATCCGGGGTCTGCGCAAAGCTCGTGGCGCAGATGATGGCTGAGATCACAAGCGCCGCCCACAGGGCGGCGGCTACAGCTGTAGCCGCTTCGCTGTGCGAAGCGCAATAACGTGATTTATTTTCAGGAATTTTTTTCATAAGCAATCCTTCTAGCTGCACATCCACGAGCTTGTATTTGATTTGCTCCATCGGCTGCAAGCAAAATTCTTACGATTTTTTGGGGCTTAACCACGAATGGACACGAATGTTTCCACGCGAAGCGTGGCCTCGCGAACGCTTTCGGAGTTGGAGTGCGGCGCTGCTGCGCCACTTTCCAGTCACGAGCACGAGCACCGGCACGAGCAAGGAACAGAGTTGTGGCAGCCGGATCTTCATCTCTGAGTTTCTCATCTATGCCATCCGCGTAATCCGTAGTTCTTTTCTCCGTGTGTATTTGTGTCCATTCGTGGTTAAAGATTCTCACGGAGCGGCGAAGCCGATCTCGATCGGCGCATCTGATCTTTTCGTATTCACGATTACAGCCCTGTCTGGCTGCACATCGACGAGCTTGTATTTGATTTCCTCGTTTGGTTTCAGGGAAAATTCCTGGTCCTTTCTCACCTCGAATTCTCGACGCCCGCCCCAGGTATAGACGAACGTGGCCACGGATTGCGGCGAGGTGGCGACTTTCTCCTTCACCAGCGTGACCTGCACGTGGGTCTGCTGATGCTCGAGGAGCAGCTCCGATACATCATCATTTGTGCCGTACTGATTGCGTGCGCTTTTTTCGGTAAAATTGACGATCTTAAAGTCGGTACCGCGGACGATATCGCCGACCCTCAAGAATTGCGTGGGCTCGTTCAGGTCGATGCTGTTGATGCCGAATTTATTCCCGGCCCGTGATGAAAACACGTATGGGAACGGTTCCTCAGTTGCAGTCACCAAATGTAATTTTGTGAGGTAATCCGGGTGCGAATTTTTGTCTATTGGATCGGTCCCGCCCTGCCATTCGTCAAGATTGGTGAAACCGTCTTTGTCGGGATCCTGATCGAGAACGTCGGCATCTTCGATGTGCAAACCGTATTTTTCGAACCATTCATTGGGGACTGGGGGATGCACCTGGGTGTTTTGAAGCGTGGCCGGCAGGCCATCTGCGCCGATGAAATGTCTTTCGGGAACGAAAAGCCCCGAGCGCGCGCTGCCTTTCCATTGTACCGGCTGCTCGAGTTGCTCTGCCGCGCGATCAAGTTCCACCGCGACGGCGGGCTGCGAGGCAGTTTTTGGCCGAGGGGGCTGCGGGCTGACGAGGCGATTGCCGAACTGGATGACGCTCCACCAAATGGCGATGGCAGAAATGAAAAGCAAGATCGCTGCCGCGATGAGCGTGACGCGATCGTAATGCGCCTTAATCCAGTCCAAAACCTTTGCCACGGCTAACGTTTAACTGAATGAATAGGAATGGACACCAAGAAAGTGACGAAGCACGACTGTCGAATGACCGAGGAATCCCGGAGTCGTCAAAGTGACGTGCCCAGCGATTCGTAATTCGGATTTCGCATTTGTTTCGTCATTCGTCATTCGGATTTCGCCATTTTCAATGATTCGCGCAAGAGCCAGAGTGAGAATAAGAGGGCAGCGGGTTAAAACGTAAACCTTAACATCTCGATGGTGGCCGAAACCTCGATGTGCTCGTTGCCCACGATGAAATTCAGCGGGGTACCGGCACCGGGCTGAGCCTCATTTGCCTGCCGGCGTTCGGCTGGTGTTGGTCTTGCCATTTTTTCGCGCGGCGGGCCTTTCTCTTTCTCATTGTGCACGTACAACGTGCGAATGATAAAAAATTGTCCGGTGGAACTTGCGATTTCATTTAAGACTTTCCGCGCTGCCGAGGGCGCCGCTTTAAAAGCGACATCGACAATGTTGCGCTGGATCAAAGTTGGCAGCGGCGTGGCCCCGGGCTTTGCTGTCACTACTCTTCGTCCGGCAGTCGGTGAAGGTGCCGGAGTCGGTGAAACCCCGCCTTCTTCGGGCAAACGCGCGCGGCGAAGTGACGTCACGCTATCCACCTTGGCGTCGATCAAAATGTTCATCAGCTTCTGGACTTGAGAGAGCTCCTGTCCAAGCAACGGCGCGACGGGTGTGGCCGGCATGGTCGTGGTGAATTCATCGAACCCGAGCTCAAATTTGTCGGGCAGCCTGACATTGTTCACGCGCGCTCTGTCCAGTGTCGCGATGGTTACCAGGCGTAAGCGCGATTGAAATTCATTGGGCGCCAGCGGCGGCACAGGAACGACCTCGGTTTTCAGGGTTTCTTTAAATTTGTCCAGTGTGACTTTGTATTTCTCGACGTAATCCTGCAGTTTCCGGTAATTGTCGTCGCTAGGAAACGGATCGAGATGCTCGAGCCGGTTCCGCTCTGTTGCCACCTGGTCGAACGCTTGTTTTGATCCGCTCCACGCGCTCCATCTCCAGTAAAGCAGCGCCACCGCGAGCAACGCACAAATTCCGAAACCAATCAGGAACATGCCGAAGCTGCGATTTTGCTGGAACCATTTCATGGCAGTTTTACAGGCTTGCGCAGGGGTAGCTGTAGTTCATACGGGAACGCCCATTCCGTATCGTTGGGAACGGAATTGGATTTAATCAAGCGCTCCGGAGTTTTGAGATTGACAACAAACAGGGGCGAGTTTGCCAGATTACGAAGGTAATCGACCACGATTTCCTGCTGTTTCGAATTATACAGGTAAAGTCCACGCACCATGATGCCGTCGATCGACTTCTCGGTGGCGGCCGCAGCTTTCGCTGTCGGTCCGGGAGGAACTGTTGGCGGAGGAGTCGGCGCAATTTCTCCGGCCCGTTTTTCAGGCGCCCCCAGCAGCTTTCCACCGGAAGTTGCAGCAAGCTCGGTGATCCAGATGTCTGCTTCCGGCAGGCGCGTGTTTAATTCTTCAAGAATTTGCGGCCAGAAGCTGCGATCGCTCACCGCGGTGATTAGCGGAGTAGCGGCGTTATCCAACGCGGTGATTCGCTTTTTCAGCTTATCAAGCTGCCCTTCCGCCACGTGCATGTTGTCGTTCTGCTGCCGCATTGTCTGCGCAGTTCGCTGTACGACATCGGCGGCCCGCGTGTAGTAAGCCGTCCAGCCCAGCAGCGCGAGAAGAATACATGCCGCGGCCGCGATGAAGAATGGCCGGCGCTTTTCCAGGTCCTGTCTCCGAACGACGGTGGCCGGAAGCAGATTCAACTCCATTGGGCAGATCGTCACGCTGCGCAATGCCAGACCAACCAATTCGCCAAACAAATGCGCCGAATCCGCCGTCTCCCGCGCCGACGCCGACACGGTCACCTTTTGAAGCGGATTAAAAAACTCGATCGGCAGCTCAAACTTTTCGTGGAAGAACTCGCGCATGTTGGGGATGCCTGCGGCGCCGCCGCAAAGAAAAATGCGCGCCGGGCGCGTACCCTGTTGTTGCGCACGATAATGAGTAATGGAACGCATCAACTCCGCGTGTAGCCGCGTCAGGGTGCTGCGGACCGTCTTCGAGACGCGGCCTATGTCTGCATCGGCAGGCTCCGCGGCACCGCCTAGAGCGACAAAGCCGTCCCTTTTCCTTCGAGCTTCCGCCGCAGCGAATGATTCGTTAAATTCGCGCGCAATCGCGGCGGTAATTGTGCTGCCGCCCAGTGGAACACTTCGCGAGAAAATTCTTCCAGACTCGATGAAGAGCACATTCGTCGTGCGTGCACCAATATCTACCAGCATCGAGCAGCCGTTGAGATCGGTGTAGTTGTAACAAAATGCGTTGTAGAGAGCCATGGACGCCACACCGACGATGCTGGTCCGCAGCCCGGTTTCTTCGACGGCGCTGTTGATCTCATCGAGCAGATCGCGCTTGATTGCAGCGATGACGACCTGAATTTGCTCGCCCATACCGCCTCCGACGAGTTGATAGTCCCAAATGACTTGATCGATGGGGAACGGAACATTCTGTTGCGCTTCAAATGAGATGATCCTCTCGATCTTTTCCACTTCGAGTCCCGGAAGTTTGACAAAGCGCGCAAAAACCGATTGCGCGGGCACTGCGTAGTTCACGGGGGCCGCATGAATGTGCATTTCACGCATCATTTCGCGCAACGACACAGCCGTTTCGTGCAAGGCAGCGTGAGCGTCGCGACGTTGCCCAGTTTCAGGATCAAGAGGCGTTTCGTGGAAACGATAATTCAGCAAGACCAGGCGCCCGTGGACGATCCGAAATTCCGCCAGACCGATGGTTTGGGACCCGATATTGAGAGAAATGAGACGCGGCGGTGCGGCCATGGGCTAAAGCTCTAAATCCGAATTGCCAAATCGGAAACTAAAATTCAACACCCAAATCTCAAGACAACTCGGTAACACTCGGGCTGTTGACCATTAGAAGTCTAAAATTCGTTGGAATTTCGAACTTCGGTTTTTCGCCTGCCGTAATAACGCTGGCAACGACGGCCATCTCGCGGCTGCGGAGAAAGTGCGCCAGTTTGGTGCCGCTTTGGAGGGCACTTCACATTACGATGAGGCTCAAGTTAGCGCCAAAGTGCAGACCTTACCTTGGAAAAACGTATGAGTGATACCGCGCTGAGCGTCCACTCGACTCCTCATATTCAGCACCAACCGATATCTGAAATTTGTCATTCCCGACCGTGCCCAGAATGTAGCTCTGCATGAGATCGCCGCCGCCTTTGCCACTCCATCGACCGTACATAACGCCCACTTCGCCGCCGCAATAAACCTGATCGGTAGGCACCATCATGCCGGGCAAATCCTTGCCGTCCGTTCCGAAATTCCCGGACGGAGAATCAGCAGTGGCGCTCTCTCTCCTCCGTGTCGCGACACCGGGAGAATTCGGAGTCAAATACGCAACCGGAAACAGATCGAGCGACACCATGCCAATCTCAGCCAGTGCGTTCTGACTTGCCAGCCTGCCCCCGTCCGACCATGCGTGAACTGGACCTTTGTGAAACAAAAGAGAACTATCCTTCGCACTCAAAATTTTCGGCTGATAAAAATCGAGCGCACCAGCGTGCTGGTTTTGGGTCGTTTGTTGCGCTGCAACTGCAAAGCAAACACCCAGTAAACCCACGGCGACGAAGAGAGCACGCCTGATCATGCGACAATTCACAACCAAATCGCTGCAAGCGCCAGTTAAAATTTTCGGAAGCCGCACCTGATTCGTTGAAAGCGTTACACCGTTACTCGGAGCGCTATTCATAACCTTAACGATGTAACGACTCAACGCTTTAACGTTTTAGCGATTCTCGAAAATACTCGACCGTCTTTTTGATTCCCTCCTCGAATCCCACGCGCGGCTCCCAGCCGAGGACTTCTTTCGCACGAGCGATATCTGGTTGGCGGACCTTCGGGTCGTCCACTGGCAGTGGTTTGTATTCGATCGCCGATTTTGCTCCGGTAATACGAATAATTTCGTCGGCGAACTCTTTAATGGTCATCTCGCGCGGATTGCCCAGGTTGACCGGCTCGTGGAAATTGCTCATCGCCAGTTTGAAAATTCCGTCGATCAAATCGGACACGTAACAAAACGAGCGCGTCTGCGAGCCATCGCCAAAAACGGTTAGCGGTTGACCATTCAATGCCTGTCCGATAAACGCCGGGACCACCCGGCCATCGCGCAACCGCATTCGCGGACCGTATGTATTGAAGATGCGCACGATTTTTGTGTCCACTCTGTGATAGCGATGATACGCCATCGTGATTGCCTCCGCGAAACGCTTGGCTTCATCGTAAACCCCACGCGGCCCAATCGGGTTGACGTTGCCCCAATAATCTTCTTTTTGCGGATGCTCGAGAGGATCGCCGTACACCTCCGAGGTCGATGCGAGAATAAACGAAGCTTTTTTGTCCTTGGCCAGACCGAGCGTGTTGTGCGTGCCGAGCGCGCCTACTTTGAGCGTGGGGATCGGGAGTTCCAGATAATCAATCGGACTTGCCGGTGATGCGAAGTGAAAAACATAATCGATTTTTTCTTCCGGCAGAAAAATGAAATTGGAAACGTTATGCTTGATGAACCGGAAATTCCCGTTCCCGGCGAGATGCCCAATATTCGCCGTGTTGCCCGTGATCAAGTTGTCGATGGCGATGACGCGGTGTCCTTCCGTCAAAAGCCGATCCGCTAAATGCGAACCGAGAAACCCCGCACCGCCGGTCACGACCGAAACGGGCTGGGAACTTTTAGCCATGGCGGATTTGTTCTAATCGGTAGCGCCTAAGTTTACCAGCAGGAACTAATGGCGAATGACGAAAGCCGAATTTCCAAAGGAATCGCAAATCGCGCTGTAGCCCCCGCTGTCCTCAGTGGACTACGGACGCCCGGCGAGTGCGCTGAGGACACTTCACCCTATAGCATTCGCGCTTCGTCATTCGACATTCGGCATTCGTCATTTAATTAATCCCATGCGCATTTTGTCAGGTATCCAGCCCAGCGGTCCGCTACACATCGGCAATTATTTTGGCATGATGCAGCCTGCTATTGCCCTTCAAGCCGAGGGCGAAGCGCTTTATTTCATCGCCGATTATCATGCACTCACCACTCTGCGCAACGCGAAAACGTTGCGCGCAAACAGCCACCGTGTCGCACTCGATTTTCTGGCATGCGGACTCGATCCGGAGCGCGCAACGCTCTTCCGGCATTCCGACGTGCCGCAGGTGACGGAACTCGCCTGGATTTTATCCACAGTGGCGCCGATGGGTTTACTGGAACGCGCCACCTCGTACAAGGACAAACTCGCCCGCGGTATGTCCGCGAACGTTGGACTCTTCAGTTACCCGATCCTCATGGCAGCGGACATCTTGATTTACGACAGCGATGTGGTGCCCGTGGGTAAAGACCAGAAACAACACATCGAGATCACGCGCGATCTTGCTGTGAAAATGAACGAAACGTTCGGACAGGTTTTTAAGTTGCCAGAAGCGCGGATCCGAGCCGCGACAGAGACCGTGCCGGGAATCGATGGCCAAAAAATGAGTAAGAGCTACGGCAACAACATCGACATTTTCGGCGATGAAAAAGAGACGCGAAAACGCGTGATGAGCATCGTGACCGACTCAACCCCCGTCGAAGCGCCGAAAGATCCGGAAAGATCGGCGATCGTTGAGCTCTACTCCCTCTTCGCTTCGAAAGACGAACTCGCGAATATGAAAGGACAGTTTAAAGGAGGCGGGACCGGCTACGGCGATTTCAAAAAAGAGCTGTTCGAGAAGCTGTGGGAATATTTCGCGCCGATGCGCAAACGCCGCGAGGAAATTCTGAGGGACAAATCGTACATCGACAATGTTCTCGCGCGCGGCGCGAAGCACGCTAACGAAATTGCCAATCAAGTGATGCAACGGGTCCGTGCGGCGGTGGGTCTGCGCTAGGACTCGATTCGGGCGACGGTCATAGACCACCGCTACAAGTTAATCGATGGCCATTGTACGATTCCACGTCGTTCCAAATGCGAAGCGCGACATCGTGGTTGGCCAGCACGGAGACGCGATCAAGATCAAACTGCGCGCGCCTGCAGTAGAAGGAAAAGCGAATGCCGCTTTGCGTAGTTTTCTGTCCGAAAAATTGAATATCCCGCAAAGCGCAATCACCCTTGGACGGGGTCAACGATCGCGTCACAAAGTGATTCGCATCGAAGGCTTGAGCGAACACGACACTCGTCGACGATTGCTCACCACAATCTGAAGAGCATGGAGCGGAGAGGCTTCGCGACTTCCAGCATAAAGCCTCACAGCTCCGACACAACACGGGCGCGCCGAGCTCGCCCTCCATTCGCCGTTAACGGCTCCGGCTTTGTCGGCGCGCCGGCTTAGTTTGCTCTGCGGGCTTCGTTTGACTCGTTGCGGCCGTATCGCGGTAGAACAAGACGCCGTGCGCTCGCAAATTGGTGATCAGGGCGTGCAGATCGTCGGACAACTGTTGGTTGTTTAGGAGTGTCGCAACCAGCCCTTTGCCTTGTGTGGCGCTGCGTAGCATCGTGCGCGTGTCAGCGATCGCGTCTTGCAAGCTGTCCACTGCTTTCTTAGCGGAAGCCATCGTCGAATCCGTCTGCTCGATAACTCCATCCAATTTCTTGGAGGATTCTGCCAGAGCGCTGGTAGCCTGGTTCAAATGTTCCATGCTCGATTTCAAGTTTTCCATGTTCTGTGCAGACAAAGTTTCCTGATTCAACTTTTGCACCGTGGTTCGGAGATCGCCTACCAGAGCCCCGCCTTGCTGTGTGAGATCGTCGATACCGGTCTCACGCGTTCCATTAATGTATGCATTCGGCGGCAGGTACGCTTTCGATTGTCCAGGCGGCGGGGTAACGACAACAAATCGATCGCCCAGCAGTCCGGAGCTTCCAACCGTGAATTTGGTGCCCTCGGGAACCTTGACGTAATCATAAATTTTTAGCGGCACAGCCACGCCATCGCCTTCGCGAACCAGCCGCGGACCACCCGCAACCTTCCCAATTCTCGCGCCGGCGAGCAGGACATCGGAGCCTTTCAAAAGTCCGCTCGCATTGGTGAAGCGAACTGTCAGGGGGTAATAGGTCTTGAAACCCTCTCCCAGCCGGCCGAATTGCACTAGCAGCGCGCCTAACATCGCCAAACCCACAAACACAAAAATACCAACTTTAAATTCCAAACCTCGCTCGTGCCGGTTCATTTTGAGACGATAATTGTCGTCTTACTGGCTGATTTTCGCAAGGTAGCCGCGGTTCACCGCAACCGGCTGAGCACGATTGAGTCAATCGCCCCTGCCATCGGATCGGCCGAGCAGGAAATCCTCAATGAGGGGATCAGTCGATTTCTGAAGGTCACTTGCTGTCCCATGAAAATAGACGCTGCCTTCGTGCAGGTACGCGATCCGATCAGCAACATCGAATGCGCTTTTCATATCGTGGGTAACCACGACGCTGGTCATTCCAAAGCGTTGCTGCAGCCGGCGGATCAATCGATTGATGCTGTCCGCCACAACAGGATCAAGCCCAGCCGTCGGCTCGTCGTATAATACGCACGAAGGGCGGCGAATGATGGCGCGCGCGAGACCCACCCGTTTCTTCATTCCGCCACTCAAACTCTCCGGCATCTTGGCCTCCTCTCCCTCCATTTCCATCACCTCAAGCATCTCTGCGACTTTCGAGTGTAAAACTTTTGGGTCGCGTTCGCCGGCCTCCCGCAGAGGAAAAGCAATATTGTCCTCTACCGTCATTGAATCAAAAAGCGCGCCGCCTTGGAAAAGAATTCCAACTTTTTGGCGAATTGCCCCAAGCTGGCGCTCGCTCATACCGATAATGTTTTGGGCCTGGATCCAAATTTCTCCCCCGTCCGGTTCCATCAATCCTACGAGATGTTTAAGCAAAACGCTTTTGCCACCACCGCTCCGCCCGATGATGGCAAGAGTTTCACCACTCCGCACCTCAAGATCAACGCCGCGCAAAATCTCCTGCTGCCCGATTTTTTTTGTCAATGAACGCACCTTGATCATAGGCGACGAATTACCTGGAACCGGATCCGGTTTGGTAGACGTCTTTGGAGACGGCAGTGCTTCGATCATGGCAACACACGAACTCTCAACTCACCACTGTCCAGTTTCAATTGCTCCAAAAACTGCATCACTGCACTCATTGATAGCCCGCCGGGTAAATGATGTTGAACATCATGGTAAGGAAAAAATTGCAAATCAGAACAGCCAGCGACGAGTCCACGACAGCTTCAGTTGTCGCGCGGCCGACGCCCACCGCGCCTTCGCGTGTGGTCAAGCCTTTGTGGCAACTGATGAATACGATGAGTATTCCAAAACAGAATGCTTTTGACAGACCCATGATAATGTCACGACTGCGCGTCCACCGCACCATGTTCGCCATGTAATAAGTGCCGTTAATGTCGAGCATGAAAATCGCTACGAGATAGCCGGCGGCGATGCCGACGGCGATGCACTCCGCCACCAGCAGCGGCATCGATACCATCATGGCAAGCGCGCGCGGCACCACCAGGTAATCAACGGGATAAACTGCCAGCGCGCGGAGCGCATCGATTTGCTCCGTCACTTTCATTGTGCCGATCTCAGCCGACATCGCCGCCCCAACGCGCCCCGCAACCATTAGTGCTGTCAGAACAGGAGCCAGTTCTCGGCAGAGCGACACCGAAACTACCGCGCCCACAGCGGAGCCCATTCCCAGCTTGTTAAATTGGAAAAATGTTTGTGCCGAGAACACCGCGCCGGTGAATCCGCCGGTGATTATAACAACGAGCTGCGAAAGCAATCCAATCTCAACGACTTGATTGAGAAATAATTTCCAGCGAAGTCTGTGCGTGAAAATGGAACGAAAGGTATCGGCCGCGAGAAAGACAATCTCGCCCAAGTACTGAAAAAACGAGAGCAGCGGCGCGCCGAGAGCGTTGAAGAATCGAACCATTTCAAGGCAAGTGATCAGTGACTAGTGACCAGCGAATGGCAGAGCGCAAGGGTTGTTTCGGATTTTACCTGCCCCCTACGCGCAGCAAAGGCGGGAATTCGGATTTCCTATTCTTCTGGCAGCACTTGCAATTGCGCATGGTGTAAAGCTGCGATAAAAGATTTCGGTAAAGAATGAGACGCGCTACTCAATTGTCGCTGGCAGGGAATCTGTTGCTGGGGGCAGTATTCTTCGGCGGTTGTGAAACTACGCCCCAAGGAATCCATCAGGCAAGGATCGAGATGGCGCAGCATATCGCCGCCGAACCGGCGGGAGATTATTTTATCGGCCGGCGTTACTATAAACCCGACTTCAAATTCTGGGGCTACATCCGTCGCCCGGGGCAACCGTGGAGCACGGCGCAGTTGGTGATGTTAAATGAAAAAGAGAAACTCGCGCCCGATCGCGAACGCCTCGAATTCGGCAGCGACAACAATTACGAGTACAAATTCTACGGCTCCTTCAGCGGCCAGACCGTTTACGAACCAGCAAGCAATGGGTTTTATCCCGAGTTCGTGTTGAAGAGATACGAATTAATTTCGAGCAATCCCCCGCCGATTTTTAAAAGCCAGATGCAAGGGAGACCGACCCCGACGGAACTGCGCTATACAGTAGAAAAGCCGGAATGAAATCGAATATCGAATTCCAAGTGCCTAATGATAAATCGATGACGAGTGTTCGAATGGCGAATGGCACACGACAAAGATTTGGTGATTTGCATTTCGTCATTCCTTTGTCATTAGACATTCGTCATTCGTCATTTTCCCTGTTCGCCTGCCGCGCTGGAGAGAACCGAGGGCGGGGGCTTCGTCATTTTCGATGACACGCGTTACTCGCGCGCCGCTGAGCCGAGACCCTCTTGTCGAGGAATTCCTGCGTTACCTCGCGGACGAGCGAAACGCTTCGACGCGTACGCTCAAGGCGTATCGACAGGCGCTGACCGGTTTCCGCGCTGAGAACAAAACGCCGTGGAAAAAATGCACAGCCGACGATTTTCGCGATTATCTGTTTGCGCTTATGAAGCGCGAGCAAGCCCGTTCGTATGTGCGACTTCAATTCTCCGCGTTCCGCACTTTTTATCACTTTCTCGCAGCTCGAAAAAAACTGCGACGCAATCCGGTGCGCGAAGTGCAATTGCCAAAACTCGAAAAAAAACTGCCGCTCGTGCTGACGCGTCATCAAATCGAGGAGCTCATCGCAGCGCCGCTCAAGATCGACAAGAAACGCGCGGCGCCGGGTTGGATGCCGCTGCGCGACGTCGCAATCATGGAATTGTTTTACAGCAGCGGTTTGCGATTGAGCGAGCTGGCAGCGCTCGATGTGGCCCATCTCGATCCTTACACGGAATCGGCACGGGTATTCGGCAAAGGCCGCAAGGAGCGCGTCTGCCCGGTAGGCTTGCCCGCGCTGGAGGCGATCTCGCGCTACCGCGCCGCGGCCAATGTCCATGCAGGGCCCCTCTTCATAAATAAGGCACGCAGGCGAATGTCGGTGCGCTCGATCTGGCTCGTGTTAAAACGTTATGTGCGCCACACATCAATTCCCATCTCAATTAGTCCGCACAAGTTGCGACATAGTTTTGCAACGCACATGCTCGATCGCGGCGCTGATCTGCGCAGTGTCCAAGCGCTACTCGGGCACGCCAGCCTCTCGACGACACAAATCTATACGCATGTGACAGTCGAGCGGCTAAAGAAAGCCTACGCGGATGCGCATCCGCGAGCGTGATCTTGTAACGCGCTTTAACTCGCTGGCGCAGGTGCGCTGCTCTGAGGTTGCGATTCGGGAACCCGGAATGACAGCTTTCCATCGACGGCCGCAACGTCGACCTTGTCGCCGGGTTTGACGTGGCCGCGAAGCAATTCTTCCGCGAGCGGATCTTCGAGAAAACGTTCCACTGCACGGCGCATTGGACGCGCGCCATATTGCGGATCGTATCCTTTTTCGATCAGAAATTCCTTCGCGCTTTGCTGCAACTCGATGTGGACGTCTTTGGCTTTGATGCGAGCGAGCACTTTGTTGGCTTCAAGATCGACGATGCGCAGTAGATGCGCTTTAGCGAGCGAATGAAACACGATGATCTCATCCAAGCGATTGAGGAACTCGGGCTTAAACACGCGCTTGGTTTCATCGAGAATTTTGTCACGCATCGATTCGTAATCGTGCCCTTCGAGCGGCGCGCCGAAGCCCATCACGGTTTGTTTCTTAAGCAATTCCGCGCCGACGTTGGAAGTCATGATGATGATGGTGTTGCGGAAATCGATTTTGCGCCCTAACGAGTCGGTGATCTTGCCGTCCTCGAGAATTTGCAAAAGCAAATGCATCACGTCGGGATGCGCTTTCTCGATCTCGTCAAAGAGCACAACCGAGTATGGCCGGCGCCGCACAGCCTCGGAAAGTTGGCCGCCCTCTTCGTATCCGACGTAGCCCGGCGGCGAGCCGATCAAACGCGACGCGGTAAATTTTTCCATGTACTCCGACATGTCGATCTGGATCAATGCATCGGGATCACCAAACATAAATTCGGCCAGAGTGCGCGCCAGAAACGTTTTGCCGACTCCGGTCGGGCCGAGAAACACAAATGAACCAATCGGCCGCCGGGGATCTTTCAAATCCGCGCGCGACCGGCGCAACGCCTTGCTGATGGCGGTAACCGCTTCGTCCTGGCCGATGACGCGCTGTTTCATGTCGCTCTCCATCATCAGCAGCTTTTGCGTTTCCTCCTGCTCCATCCGCTGGAGCGGAACGCCGGTGACTTTCGAGATGATGTACATCATGTCGTCAGCTGTCACCACGACTTCTCTTTCTTCTCTTTCCTCGCGCCATTTGTTCAGAATAGCGTCGAGTTTTTCTTTCGCTTGCTTCTCCTTGTCGCGGAGCGCGGCGGCTTTTTCAAAATCCTGCGCCTTGATTGCGCCTTCCTTTTCCAATCGAATCTCTTCGATTTCCTTTTCGATATCCTTCACGTCGGGCGGCCGCGTCATGGCGTTGATGCGGGCGCGCGCGCCGGCCTCATCCATCACATCGATGGCCTTATCGGGAAGAAACCGCCCCGTGATATAGCGGTCGGAAAATTTGACTGCCGTCTCCAGCGCATCATCTGTGAGCTTGGCCTTGTGGTGCGCCTCGTACTTGGGTCGCAGCCCTCTCAGGATTTGAATGGCTTCATCAACCGTCGGCGCATCCACCTTTATCGTCTGGAACCGACGTTCCAACGCCGCGTCCTTCTCGATGTATTTGCGGTATTCGTTCATCGTGGTCGCGCCGACACATTGCAATTCACCGCGGCTCAGCGCGGGCTTGATAATGTTCGAAGCGTCCATTGCGCCTTCGGCCGAGCCTGCCCCCACGATGGTGTGCAGCTCGTCGATGAAAAGAATGACGTTCTTGGAACGACGAATTTCGTCCATGACGGCTTTGATGCGCTCTTCGAACTGACCACGATATTTTGTCCCAGCTACCATCAACGCCAGATCCAAGGTGATCACCCGCCGGTCGCGCAACAATTCAGGCACGTTGCCGTTTGCGATCTCCTGTGCCAATCCTTCTGCGATGGCCGTTTTGCCGACGCCTGCTTCGCCGATCAGAACTGGATTGTTCTTTGTTCTCCGGCAAAGCACTTGAATCACCCGTTCAATCTCATTGCGCCGGCCAATTACAGGATCAAGTTCTCCTTTCCTTGCCAACTCGGTCAGATCACGGCCAAATGCCCGAAGTGCCGGTGTTTTGACGTCTTTCTTAGCTGGCTCGCCGCCTTCCTGCTCCGATTCGGATGGCGTGAAATTAGGATCAAGCTCTTTGAGAATCTCGTTGCGCGTGCGTTCGATGTCGAGCTCGAGACTCTTGAGCACTCTGGCAGCCACGCCCTCGCCTTCGCGCAAAAGGCCAAGCAAGATATGTTCCGTGCCGACGTAGGAATGATTGAGCGCCTTGGCTTCCTTGCCGGCTAGCGCCAAAACTTTTTTCACACGGGGCGTATAGGGAACGTTACCGACGATCTTGGTCTCCGGTCCCGAGCCGACCTGTTTCTCCACCTCCATGCGCACCGTCTCAAGATCGAGACCCATCTTCAGCAACACATTTACCGCCACCCCCTGGCCCAGTTTAATGAGTCCCAAAAGCAGATGCTCGGTGCCGACGTAATTATGATTAAATCGGTCCGCTTCTTTGCGAGCAAGCGCCAGAACCTGTTGAGCCCGTGGGGTGAAATTATTCATCGTTCGATGGCGCAGTCGTCGAACTATTGTCCGACTCCCTTGCCATCTTACTAATATCAGGCTTGGGGAAAAGTTTCAAACGCTCGCGGATAATTTGAGCACGCAAGTGATCGCGTTCTTCGGCATTCAGTTTTTGTTGCGAGCTTTTTTGCAAATGCGCCGGCTGCGTGTCGATAAACAGTTCATCGATCTGCAAGCGCTGATTTTCAGGAAACACGCCCAAGTCCATGCCGAGTTTGAGGATCGAGAGCAGGTTGAGCGCTTCCTTCGACGGCATGGCGTGCGCGTAGGTCAAAACGCCATAGGCGCGACCGATTTGGTCGCAAAGTGTGTCCGGTTTTTTCTGAAGCAAAATTTGACGCGCATCATGTTCCTTTTCGATGATTGTTTCAATCACCTTGCTCAGACGATTGATAATCTCTTCCTCCTTCTCACCAAGCGTTGTCTGATTTGAAATTTGGAAAAGGTTGCCCATCGCTTCGGTCCCTTCGCCGTAAAGACCGCGCACCGCGAGACCGATTTTGCTCACTGCTTGAATGACTTGGTTAATCAGCTCGCTCAGGACAAGCCCGGGCAAGTGGAGCATCGCGGAGGCGCGCATACCGGTGCCGACGTTCGTGGGGCACGCGGTCAAGTATCCCAGCCGAGGATCGAAAGCGAAGTCCAGTTTGCTTTCAAGCGCGCTGTCGATTTTGTCCACGAGCTTAAATGCCTGTTTCAACTGCAGGCCGGAGCGAATCGACTGCATCCGCAGATGATCTTCTTCGTTGATCATGATGCTCAGTGTTTGCCGCCGATTCACCACCACCGCGCTGCCCGTGCCCTTGGCGGCATGCTCGCGACTGATCAAGTGGCGCTCCACCAGAACCTGCCTGTCCAACGCCGAAAGATCCTGTAAGCTTTCAGAGAACGATTCCTGCATTTCCGGAAGCGCTTCCACGTGCGACCTAATCAGTTCGAGAATCGAACTGCGGTCCGCTTTCTTCGCCCATCCAGGAAAAGGACGGTGGCGCAGATTGCGCGCGAGCCGGACCCTGCTGCTGATTACAACTTGGTGATGCGGCCCTTCGCCACGCAGCCATTCTCCCGCAGTAGAAAGCATGCTTGAAAATTTCATGGCGAATTGGAGAGCTCGCTTTCAAGCTGTCTAATTTGGTCGCGTAACGAGGCGGCCGTCTCGTAGTTCTCGTCTGCCACTGCTTTCTGTAAATTCTCGGTCAGCGCGCGCACTCGGTGACTCAGCGCAATCGAGCGCTGCGCGCGTTCGGGAAGTTTCCCCACATGCTCGGTTCCTTTATGCATTGCCTTCAAAAGCGAGATCAGGCCCTCTGCGAATGTGACGTAGCACTCGCTGCACCCCAGGCGTCCAGTTTTTTTGAAGTCAGCCTGGCTAAAACCGCACATCGGACATTTTTGGCTGGGTCCGCCTTTCTCGATCTCTTCCGCTGCTCCGATGCCAAGCAGGAGATCCGCAAGCGCAAAACTCTTGGGATCCTCGACGCCCTTTTCCTTGGAACAGGCCTCGCACAGATTTACTTTCTGCATTTTGCCATCCTGAATCTGTGTCAGGAAGACTGTCGCATCATTACATTTGCAAACATCGCACAACATCTCTGTAATTAGACTGCAAACCTTCCGAAAGATTCAACCCGAATAGTCTCGAGATGTCGCAAGGCGGTTGCGTTCAATCCTGCTCGAAAATCGGCGTGCCCGTTTCGCGGGTCATCTCGCGAAATCGCGCCATGATGCGCGTAGTAATCGGTCCCGGTTTTCCGTTCCCAATTGAACGCCCATCCACGTTCACAACCGGAATAATCTCTGCCGCTGTTCCTGTGAGGAAACATTCGTCAGCAGCGAAAACATCATGCCGCGTGATATCCGCTTTTAACGTTTTGAAGCGGAGTTCCGCGGCGATCTCAAAAACCACTGAGCGCGTGATGCCACGCAGCGCGCCTGCGGTCACAGGCGGCGTAACGATTTGACCACACTTGATGATGAAGATGTTGTCTGCCGTGCATTCGGCGACGTTGCCCGCGTCATTCAACATCAGCGCTTCGTCCGCTTCAGCCAGGTCCGCCTCGATACGCGCCATCACATTGTTCAAATAATTGAGCGACTTCACTGCGGGGTTCAGCGCGCCGGGACTGCAGCGGCGCGTAGCAACCGTCACCACAGTTAATCCTTTGCGGTACATATTCTCGTGATAGAGGGCGATCGCTGCCGCGATAATAATTACGCTCGGCGTCTTACATTGCTTTGGATTCAAACCCAGATTGCCGATCCCGCGCGTCACGATTAGCCGAATGTAACCGTCGCGCAGATGATTTTGCCGGATTGTCTCAAGAACCGCCTCGGTCATGTTTTGCTTGGTCATTGGAATTTCCAGGCAGATTGAGTGCGCCGAGTCCCACAAACGCTCAAGGTGTTCTCCAAGCCGGAACACTCGCCCATTGTAAAAGCGGATGCCCTCGAAAATTCCGTCGCCGTATAGAAGCCCGTGGTCGAAGACGGAAACTCTTGCGTCCGCTTCCGCGTAAAATTTTCCGTCGATGTAAATCTTCGCGTCCTTGATGCCCACTGCGGTAGGCCGCGGGCGACCTTCAATTGCCGGTTCCACGACTGCATCTGCAGTAGGTTCATGAATTTTGGGTTCGTCTAATACCGCTGCGTCACTGGTTTTCATAATTGCAAAAAAAATGTTCGGCCTTTACTGGCGTAATTCAAGCAGCAAAAATGGGGCTTGAAAAATGGCGTTGTCATGTTGATCCCGCGGGTGCGGGAGAAACATCTCTTTCTATTTCCGTTGGGTCGGTCCTGATTTGATCCGAAATTCTTCGCTTTGCTCAGAATGACATTATGCCGCTACTGCAACACGCCGTCCTTGATATGCAGTTGTCGGTCGCCACGTGTTGCCAGACGAGTGTCATGTGTGACGACAAGAAGCGTCTTCGTGCGATCGCGCGCGAGATTTAGCAGCAGATCCATAATGGCGTCGCCTGTTTTCGAATCGAGATTCCCGGTTGGTTCGTCGGCAAAGATGATATCAGGATCATTCGTCAACGCCCGCGCAATGGCGACGCGCTGCTGTTCGCCTCCCGAAAGCTCTGCTGGCAAATGATGCATGCGATCGGCGAGTCCAACCGCCGTCAGACTCTCTTCAGCCTCACCCCTTGCTGCTCGACGCCCAATTAATGCGGGCAGCAGTACGTTTTCCAAGGCAGTAAGTTCAGGTAAGAGAAAATAGCCTTGGAAAACAAAGCCCATTTTTTTATTCCGCAAACGCGCTTCGGAGGACGAGCCGCCGCTGTAAAGACGCCGTCCTTCGAATTCGACTGTTCCCGACTCAGGACGCTCCAGACCGGCCAATGTGTAAAGAAGCGTCGTCTTGCCGGCGCCGGACGCCCCCGAAAGGAAGACGGCTTCGTTATGCGCAATCTCCATCGAGACGCCGCGTAACACTTCGATTCGGCGCGCGCCCATTCGAAACGACTGGTAAATATCTCGGGCGATCAATTGCGGCGACTGCACGAGCAACTATCTCCCGCTAAGATCGGTGTCGCGCAAGCCCAGTTGTGGTTTTAGGGGAAGCTGACAGCTTCCTCTGCAGATCTGCTAAAGATCTACTGAGCAGTCACTGGGAGTTGTCGTTAGCTCATCCCCAATGATTGCAGCGTCGGCTGATCGATAGCTGCTGTCTCATAGAGCCCGTGATCTCGCTGATAACCTGCAAGCGCAGCTCGCGTAAGCGGTCCGATGAGACCGTCCACATCCCCGTGATAATAACCTTGCTGCTGGAGCGTCGTCTGCACGTTAGCGATGACCTGATCTGGCGGCAGATGATTATAAGCGTAGATCGGGCCGTCCCACGCATAATAGGCGTTGGGATGATAACCCCATGCAGGGAACCAGTAACCAGCGTTCCAGTAATACGGAGCACCGAACACAAAGACGATGTTGTTATGGTAATGGCTGTGCCACCAGTTCTCATCGTGCCATTCCGCGTGGTAGTTACGAAAAGCAGCATATTGTTGTCCCTGCCAGTGCTCGCTGCCTTCAATGTGTTTGCCTTCCTGGAACTTCACAGGCGGCGCCTTTGCGGTGTTCGGCTGCTTTGGTAGATCAAAGTGTTGCGGCTTGACTGGCTTGCCTGCTGTAGCTGCTTTGCCCGCTCCTGCCGCTTTGCCCACTTCTGTTGGCTTACCAATCTCCGTTGGCTTCGCTGTGGTCTTTATCTTGCCTGGTCCCTTTGCTTTGCCGACTTCGGCTGGCTTGCCTGTTGCCTTCCCCTTACCTGCTCCCGTTGGTTTGCCTGTGGTCGTTGGCTTGCCAGCTCCAGTTGGCTTGCCCACGGCCTTTCCGTGCTGCTGCGAAACTTGCCCCGCAGGAGCACCCTTTTTCTTGGCTTGTCCTTTCTTTTCTGGGGGAGGCTGCGCACCCGCGATACACGAAAGCGCAAGACTACAAATCAAAGTAACAAATATTCTCATAAGTTTTTCCTTTGGATAGTTAGACCGGTCGAGGTCGGTATTCATTTTACGTTCCAGCGATCTTTTTCGGATGCCTCCGCTGCCACATGTACGCTGGCGGTTCCAGTCAACCCCCTCGACTCTTCAGCGCTGTTGGCGCACGGCCTCAAACAAGACAATTGCGACTGCTGTAGCCAGGTTCAGACTTCGCGTCCCATGCATCGGGATAGTGAGACAAATATCGTGGTTCTCCGCCAGGAGACATTCCGCGAGTCCCTTGGTTTCGCGGCCGAAGACGAGAAAGTCATTTTTCTGAAATTTCACTTGGTAATAGGGCCGGTTGCTTTTTGTCGTCAGAAAATAGTAACGGGTATCCGACGGCTGCGCGCGGCGCAACGCGTCGAAGGAGTCCCACAACTGCAGAGGCACTTCCTCCCAATAATCGAGACCGGCGCGTTTCAGTTCGCGATCGTCGAGGGAAAAGCCAAGCGGCTTTACCAAGTGCAGAGTGGATCGCGTTGCGAGGCAAAGCCGCCCGATGTTGCCCGTGTTCGGCGGAATCTCCGGCTCGATCAGAACAACGTTAAACATACTGTAGCCGCGTTGCTGCGCGACGCGCGCACGCGGCCCACAGGGCCGCGGCTACAGCTTACTCGCAACAAACTTTTCCAGCTTCACCACATCGGCGGCGAATCTGCGGATTCCCTCGCCTGTTTTTTCATACGCCATGGCGTTATCGTTCAGCATCCAGCGGAACTTCTTTTCATCCAGCTCCAACTTCTCAATGTTCGCTGACTTGGCTTTCTCCGGAGTAAGCTTTGGCTCAACGGACTGGTTCGATTTCGCGAGCTCCTCCATTAATTCGGGGCTGATCGTTAAGCAATCGCATCCCACCAGCTCGAGGATCTGGCCGGTGTTCCGGAAACTGGCGCCCATCACTTCAGTTGAAATATTGAACTTCTTATAATACGTATAAATCTCGTTAACTGACTGCACTCCTGGATCTTCTGCGCCCGCGTAATCGCGCTTGTTTTCTTTCTTGTACCAATCATAAATCCGTCCGACGAATGGCGAGATGAGCTGCACTTTCGCTTCGGCTGCTCGCACCGCCTGCGGCAACGAAAACATCAAGGTCAGATTGCAGAAGATCCCTTCCCTTTGCAGTTGCTCGGCTGCGCTTAATCCTTCCCACGTCGAGGCGATTTTAATCAACACCCGTTCGCGTGGAATTTTGCGATCCTCGTAAAGTTTGACCAATCGCCGCGCTTTGTTGATCGAACCTTCGACATCGTACGACAACCGCGCGTCCGTCTCGGTCGAGACCCGACCCGGGACGATTTCCAAAATGTCGGTGCCAAACTGCACGAGCAGATGGTCGCAAATGTCTTCGATCTGCTCGTGACCATTCAGGCCTGATTTCTTGCGATCAGCCAGCACCTCCTCGAGCAAATGCCCG
>Ga0209153_1000355_pt1 | contig 22776 bp, 13 predicted proteins | sample GraSoiAngelo_120_FD_185877 | JGI IMG/M metagenome (GOLD analysis project Ga0209153, IMG submission 185877) | Grasslands soil microbial communities from the Angelo Coastal Reserve, California, USA - 14_0919_09_20cm (SPAdes) (version 2) | ecosystem: Environmental > Terrestrial > Soil > Grasslands ...
GATCGCCAGTCGCCCATCAAACCGCACCACGGTCCTGTGAAGCTTCCGGAATTCTCCGGAGCAACATGAGGAGCGATGAATGGCAAAGAAAGTGACCGGATACCTGAAATTGCAGGTGCCGGCCGGTGCGGCGAACCCTTCGCCCCCGATCGGTCCCGCGCTTGGTCAGCGCGGTCTCAACATCATGGAATTCTGCAAGGCGTTCAATGCGCAGACGCAGAAGGAAGAAAAGAACACCCCGATCCCGGTGATCATCACCATCTATGCGGACCGTTCCTTCACCTTTGAGATGAAGACGCCGCCGATGTCCCACTTCCTCAAGCAGGCTGCAAAAATCCAGTCCGGCTCGAAGGCGCCGGGCCGCGACAACGCCGGCCAGGTGACGAAAGCGCAGGTGCGCGAGATCGCCGAGAAGAAGATGAAGGATCTCAATTGCGACACCATCGAATCGGCCATGAAGATGGTCGAGGGCTCCGCCCGCTCGATGGGTCTGGAAGTTGCGGGGTAACGGACCATGGCAATTGGAAAACGTTTGAAGAAGGCCCGCGAAGGGGTCGATCGCGAAAAGCTCTATTCGCTCGCGGACGCCATCAAGATGGTCAAGGAGCGCGCCAAGTCGAAGTTCGACGAGACCATCGAGATCGCGATCAATCTCGGCGTCGATCCGCGTCACGCCGATCAGATGGTGCGTGGCGTGGTGAACCTGCCGAACGGCACCGGCCGCACCTTGCGCGTCGGCGTGTTCGCGCGCGGCTCCAAGGCGGAGGAGGCCAAGGCCGCGGGTGCCGATGTCGTCGGCGCCGAAGACCTGGTCGAGAAGGTGCAGGGCGGCGCGATCGACTTCGATCGTTGTATCGCCACCCCCGACATGATGCCGCTGGTCGGCCGCCTCGGTAAGGTGCTCGGCCCGCGCGGCATGATGCCAAACCCGAAGATCGGCACCGTGACGATGGACGTCGCCAATGCCGTAAAGGGCGCCAAGGGCGGCTCGGTCGAGTTCCGCGTCGAGAAAGCCGGCATCGTGCAGGCCGGGATCGGCAAGGCCTCGTTCTCCGAGGAGAAGCTCGTGGCAAACGTCAAGGCGCTGGCCGACGCCGTCGCCAAGGCAAAACCCGCCGGCGCCAAGGGCACCTACATCCAGCGCGTCGCAGTTTCCTCGACCATGGGACCGGGCGTGAAGGTCGAGCCGGGCACCTTGCTCGGCTGAGGTCTTGCTGCCGAGGTCTTGCTAGAGTGAATTCAAGGGCGGGACAGTGAGAGCTGTTCCGCCCTTTTCGCGGGCATCAGCTTCGATTCATCTTCGCCAGATCAGCCGTTCTTCTGTTTCTCGGGGGCGACGCCCGGCACGATCGCGCGGGGTTGGACCGATGGCTTCGCAGTGCCGTCGAGCGCCGTGACGACGGTGTGGCTGACACCGACCACCAGCGTCGCACGATAATGATCGCTCTCTTCCTTGATGTCGCAGTAGCCGCCGTGCGTTCCATCCTGCAGCGCGAGTTCGTCATTGGTGTTGAACACGTTGCGGACAGCCTTGCGTCGGTACGCGCCGACATTGGCAAAAATATACTGGCTGAGCGCATCCGGGAAATACATCTGGCCGGTGAGCATGTTCTTGTCGTCGATGAAGATCTTGAAATGGATGTGCACGGTGCGGCCGTCATACCAGCCGGGATAGACGGTGTGGAACAGCGCTTCGCCGCGCGCGTCCGCGACCTGTGTGCCGCGCATGAAAGTACGACCTGAGGTATCGACGGTATGTTTGTCGCCCTGGCCGGGATAGCCGGAGTAGTAGCCATCCGCTCGCGTGTGCCAGACGTCGACGCGCGCGCCGGACATCGGCGTGCAATTGGCAACATCGAGCACGATGAAGCGCAACCGCAAGGGGACGCCGGGATGTCCCTCGGTGATATCCGCGCGATGCAGTTTCGGATCGAAGTAGAACGGACCCGACACCGCCGCTGGCGTGAGGATGCATGCCGGCGTCAGCCCAATGGCCGGCGCCCCCGGAGCCTGTGCGAACACACGCGGCGCGGACGAGATGATCGCTGGCGCGGATGCGAGCGTTGTTAGCGTCGCGCGGCGGCTGAGGAGCGACTTTCCGAATGAAGGCGATTTTCCAAGCAAAGGCGATTTTCCAAGCCAAGGCATGGCTGAGCTTCCGGAAGTGCATAAGCACTTGCCGACACATGATACATGGATCGGCGACACCGAAGTAAAGTCACAAAAGCCGGCGCGGCGAAGGCGCCGTCCCTGACGTCAGGGCGTCTCGTCGCACAGCCCCAGGAAGTTCGTCGATGCCCGAGAAAGTCTTGATCTTTTCGCGCTTCCCCAAGGCACTGATGCGGCGCATCGGCGAGCGTTTCGAACTGATGGATGCCGTCGGCAAGCCGCCGAACCAGATGTTTTCGGCGGATCACCTTGCCAGTGTCCGTGCCATGATCACGGCGGGTGGAACGCCGCTTTCCGGCGAGATGATGGACATGATGCCGAAGCTCGGCGCGATCGTCTGTTACGGCACCGGTTATGACGGCGTCGACCTTCAGGCCGCCAATTTCCGCAAGATCATGATCGGCCACAGTCCCGGGGCGAATGCGGCCTCGGTCGCCGATATCGCGGTCACCTTGATGCTGGCGGCGAGGCGGCGTCTGCTGGTGGCCGACAATTATGTGCGAAGCGGGGACTGGGCCGCCACGAAACCGTCGCCGATGATGCGGCCGCAACCCGGCATGCCCGGTCGCAAGGTCGGCATCTACGGGATGGGCGAGATCGGCCGCAAGATCGCGGCCCGCGTGGCCGCCTTCGAGGCCGAGGTCGGCTATTTCAGCCGCAGCCAGCGCGACGTGCCCTATCGTTATTTTCCAAATCTCGCGGCGCTCGCCGATTGGTGCGGCGTACTGATAATTGCGGTGCGCGCCGGCGCCGATACCTACCACGTCGTCGATGCCGACATCCTCAAACGACTCGGGGAGGACGGCTGCGTCGTCAACATCGCGCGCGGCTCGGTCATCGACCAAGAGGCCCTGGCGAAGGCGCTTACCGACAAAACCATCGCCGCGGCCGGCCTCGATGTCTACGAGAAGGAGCCGCACGCCCCGGATGCACTGACCGCGCTTCCCAATTGTGGTGCTGAGCCCGCATATCGGCGGCCACACGCTCGAGTCGCATACGGCCATGCAGGACTGCGTCATTGCCAATTTAACCGCATTTTTTGCGGGGAACCCGCTGCCTTACCCGGTGAAGGAGGCCTGAGCGGACGATTTTCGGCCAAAATTCACCCAAATTGCCGCCCGCCACCTGGTGTGAATTTTGCTCTTGGCAAGCCGGACCAGACCCTATAAACACCCGGCTTCCGGACGTGCTGGCCGTTGCTGGCACGGCCGTGCTCGCATTCCGAACATCCAAAACGATAGGAGATCATTCCTTTTGAGGCCATCCGCTTGGATTGCTCAAAAGGAAGGGAAGCCATCGCTTTTGGGGAGTGCGGCAGAGATCTTCCGGCGTGCCGGATGGTCTCGTCCTGTCCGAGACTGCAGGCGCCGCCGATGAAACGCTTCTGTTTCTTCAACGGCTTAATCGCATGGCCTGCATAGACGGGTGAAGACCGGATTTCGCTTCGCGCAAGCCCTTTGGGGCGGCGGGAGAAGCTTATTTGGTTCGAACCTCGACACCCCGCGGCCCCGTTTGGGCACGGGAGGGCAGGCTACTGAAATGTCGTCTCGCCCGGCGCGTCCTTGAGACTGGTGTCTAGAGGTCAGGTTTAGGGCTGGACGATCGGTGCAACCCGGCGGTCCAGTCTCGCACGAGGGCCGCCAACCGGAGAGAGCTTGCTGTGGAACGAGCGGCAAAAAAAGAGGCGGTCGAACAGCTCAACGTGGTCTTCAAGACCACGAGCGTTGCGATCGTTGCTCATTATTCCGGCCTCACCGTGGCCCAGATGCAGAAGCTGCGCATGCAGATGAAGCAAGCGGGCGCGTCGGTGAAGGTCTCGAAGAACCGTCTCGCCAAAATCGCTCTTGAAGGCACTGACGTCGCCTCCATCGGTTCCCTTTTGAAGGGGCCGACCGTGATCGCAACTTCCAACGATCCGGTCGCGGCGCCAAAGGTTGCCGTCGAATTCGCCAAGACGAACGAGCAGTTCGTCATCCTCGGCGGCTCGATGGGCAAAACCGTGCTGAATGTCGACAGCGTGAAGGCCCTGGCCTCCCTGCCGTCGCTCGACGAACTGCGCAGCAAGATTGTCGGCCTCATCGTGGCGCCGGCGACCAAGCTCGCACAGCTCTCCAACGCGCCTGCGGCAAAGCTCGCGCGCGTCATTCAGGCTCATGCCTCAAAGAGCGAAGCGGCCTGACGTCCTTCGCAAAACTGAAAACCTGGTTCGAACCAATACGCTTAAGGAAACAGATCAATGGCTGACTTACAGAAAATCGTCGACGACCTTTCGAGCCTGACCGTGCTCGAAGCTGCGGAGCTCGCAAAGCTCCTGGAAGAGAAGTGGGGCGTCTCGGCTGCGGCTGCGGTCGCGGTGGCCGGTCCCGCGGGTGGCGGCGCCGCCGCCGCTCCGGTCGAGGAGAAGACCGAGTTCACCGTCGTTCTCGCCGCTGCCGGCGACAAGAAGATCGAGGTCATCAAGGAAGTCCGCGCCATCACCGGCCTCGGCCTCAAGGAAGCGAAGGACCTCGTCGAGGGCGCGCCGAAGCCTGTCAAGGAAAGCGTCAACAAGGACGAGGCCGACAAGATCAAGGCCCAGCTCGAGAAGGCTGGCGCGAAGGTTGAGCTCAAGTAAGCGCAGCTTGCTCGAGCGAAATCCCGGGCGAGCGCAGTGGCCGGGGCCTTCGCCGCGCCGAAGGGGCTTCGGCCCCGCAGGCGGGTCAAGCCCGGCCATGACGGAGGATGAGGGGCGAAGGTTCGCTCCGCACGAGAATGCAAAAGACGTGCGACGGGACCGCCCTGCCGCATGTTGAACACAAAAATGTGTGGGGATTCGTGGGCTTGCCCCTCGAATCTCCATGATTGCCATCCCATATCGGGACGGCAGCACGAAAGCACGGCTTGAGGTGGGGAACCGCGGGTATCCTTTCGCAAGCCGTTGGGAGATAAGCAATTTCGGGCTTTTGCAGTCCGTGAAGATGATGGTTGTGACGGGCGGGTGCGAATCATGCGCCCCGCGCGTCGTTTTGCGTTTTGAAGGTCTGAAGAACAGATTCGGGATTTAACCCCTGAAATCAGGCTTGGGGCTCTCAAGATGGATCGGAATTCAACCCGGGGGCGACACCAGTCGTGCCCCGGAAGGTTCGCCCATCAAGGGCGACGATAACGAGAGGCCACGATGGCGCAGCAGACATTCACCGGTCGCAAACGCGTTCGCAAGTTCTTCGGACACATCAAGGAAGTCGCCGACATGCCGAACCTCATCGAGGTTCAGAAGGCGTCCTATGACCAGTTCCTGATGGTCGATGAGCCCCCGGGCGGCCGGCTGGACGAGGGCTTGCAGGCGGTGTTCCGCTCGGTGTTCCCGATCTCGGATTTCTCCGGCACCTCGATGCTGGAATTCGTCCGCTATGAATTCGAGCCGCCGAAATACGACGTCGACGAGTGCCGCCAGCGCGGCATGACCTATGCTGCGCCACTGAAGGTGACGCTGCGCCTGATCGTGTTCGATATCGATGAGGAGACCGGCGCCAAGTCGGTCAAGGATATCAAGGAGCAGGACGTTTACATGGGCGATATCCCGCTCATGACCATGAACGGTACCTTCGTCGTCAACGGCACCGAGCGCGTCATCGTCTCGCAGATGCATCGTTCGCCCGGCGTGTTCTTCGACCACGACAAGGGCAAGACCCATTCGTCCGGCAAGCTGTTGTTTGCCGCGCGCGTCATTCCCTATCGCGGTTCCTGGCTCGACATCGAATTCGACGCCAAGGACATTGTGTTCGCGCGCATCGACCGCCGCCGCAAGATTCCGGTGACCTCGCTGATGTTCGCGCTCGGTCTCGACGGCGAGCAGATCCTCTCCACGTTCTACAAGAAGATCAGCTACAAACGCGCCAAGGATGGTTGGCGCGTGCCGTTCGACGCCACCCGTTTCCGCGGCTACTCCACAATCAACGACCTGATCGATGCCGATTCGGGGAAGGTCGTGCTCGAGGCCGGCAAGAAGCTCACCGTGCGCGGCGCGCGCCAGCTCCAGGAGAAGGGCCTGAAGGCGCTGCGCCTGTCGGATGAGGAATTGGTCGGCAATTACCTCGCCGAAGACCTCGTCAATGCGAAGACCGGCGAAATCTACGCCGAAGCCGGCGAGGAAATCACCGACAAGCTTCTGAAGGTGCTGAACGAGCAGGGCTACAAGGAATTGCCGTTGCTCGACATCGACCACGTCAACGTCGGCGCCTATATCCGCAACACGTTGCACGCCGACAAGAACATGACGCGTGAAGATGCGCTGTTCGACATCTACCGCGTGATGCGTCCCGGTGAGCCGCCGACCATCGATTCGGCCCAGGCCATGTTCCAGTCGCTGTTCTTCGACCCCGAGCGTTACGACCTGTCCGCAGTCGGCCGCGTCAAGATGAACATGCGCCTCGAGCTCGATGCGCCCGATACCCATCGCACGCTGCGCAAGGAAGACATCCTCTCCGTCATCAAGACGCTGGTCGATTTGCGCGACGGCAAGGGCGAGATCGACGACATCGATCACCTCGGCAACCGCCGCGTGCGCTCGGTCGGCGAGCTGATGGAAAACCAGTACCGCATCGGCTTGTTGCGCATGGAGCGCGCCATCAAGGAGCGCATGTCGAGCGTCGATATCGACACCGTGATGCCGCAGGACCTGATCAACGCCAAGCCGGCGGCCGCCGCAGTGCGCGAATTCTTCGGCTCCTCGCAGCTCTCGCAGTTCATGGACCAGACCAACCCGTTGTCGGAGATCACCCATAAGCGTCGCCTGTCGGCGCTTGGCCCGGGCGGTCTGACCCGCGAGCGCGCCGGCTTCGAGGTGCGCGACGTGCACCCGACGCATTACGGCCGCATCTGCCCGATCGAGACGCCGGAAGGCCCGAACATCGGCCTGATCAACTCGCTTGCGACCTTTGCACGCGTCAACAAATACGGCTTCGTCGAAACGCCCTATCGCAAGGTCAAGGACGGCCGCGTCACCGACGAGGTGGTCTATCTCTCCGCAATGGAGGAGGGACGTTACTCGGTCGCTCAGGCCAATGTGTCGATTGATAACCGTGGCCGCTTCACCGACGACCTCGTGGTCTGCCGCTCGAGCGGTACGCGCGACGTGGTGCCGCTTCCGCCCGACAGGGTCGACTATATGGACGTGTCGCCGAAGCAGCTGGTTTCGGTAGCCGCGGCGCTGATTCCGTTCCTCGAGAACGACGACGCCAACCGCGCGCTGATGGGCTCCAACATGCAGCGTCAGGCCGTGCCTTTGGTGCGCGCCGAAGCGCCGTTTGTCGGCACTGGCATGGAAGGCGTGGTTGCCCGCGACTCAGGTGCTGCGATCGCGGCGCGCCGGTCGGGCGTGATCGACCAGATCGACGCCACCCGTATCGTTATCCGCGCCACCGAAGATCTCGATCCCACCAAGTCGGGCGTCGATATCTACCGCCTGATGAAGTACCAGCGCTCCAACCAGTCGACCTGCATCAACCAGCGTCCGCTGGTGAAGGTTGGCGATATCGTCAAGAAGGGCGACATCATTGCCGACGGTCCCTCGACCGATCTCGGCGAGCTCGCGCTCGGCCGCAACGTGCTGGTCGCGTTCATGCCGTGGAACGGCTACAACTTCGAAGACTCGATCCTGCTCTCCGAGCGGATCGTCAAGGACGACGTCTTCACCTCGATCCACATCGAGGAGTTCGAGGTGATGGCTCGCGACACCAAGTTGGGCCCGGAGGAAATCACCCGCGACATTCCGAACGTTTCGGAAGAAGCGCTGAAAAACCTCGACGAGGCCGGCATCGTCTATATCGGCGCGGAAGTCCGCGCCGGCGACATCCTGGTCGGCAAGATCACGCCAAAGGGCGAAAGCCCGATGACGCCGGAAGAGAAGCTGTTGCGCGCGATCTTCGGCGAAAAGGCCTCCGACGTCCGCGACACCTCGCTGCGGGTGCCTCCGGGCGTGCAGGGCACGATCGTGGAAGTGCGGGTCTTCAACCGTCACGGCGTCGACAAGGACGAGCGTGCGCTGGCGATCGAGCGGGAAGAGATCGAGCGTCTTGCCAAGGACCGCGACGACGAGCAGGCGATTTTGGACCGCAACGTCTATAACCGCCTGGCTGAGCTGTTGGAGAACCGCCAGGGCATCGCCGGCCCGAAGGGCTTCAAGAAGGACACCAAGATCACGCGCGCCGTGCTCGATGAGCATCCGCGCTCGCAATGGTGGATGTTTGCTTCGCCCAACGACAAGCTGATGGCCGAAATCGAGGCGATGCGGAAACAGTACGACGAGTCGAAGAAGGGGCTCGAACAGCGCTTCCTCGACAAGGTCGAGAAGCTGCAGCGTGGCGACGAATTGCCGCCCGGCGTGATGAAGATGGTCAAGGTCTTCGTTGCGGTGAAGCGTAAGATCCAGCCCGGCGACAAGATGGCCGGCCGTCACGGCAACAAGGGCGTGGTGTCCAAGATCGTTCCGGTCGAGGACATGCCGTTCCTTGAGGACGGCACCCATGCCGACATCGTGCTCAATCCGCTCGGCGTGCCCTCGCGCATGAACGTCGGCCAGATCCTGGAGACGCATTTGGGCTGGGCCTGCGCCGGCCTCGGCAAGCGCATCGGCCAGACGGTGGATGCCTATCTTGCCACCGCCAAGCAGGACACCAGGCCGCTGAAGGAGACCTTGAAGAAGATCTACGGCGACGACGAAACCATCAAATCGCTCAGCGACAGCGAGTTGATGGAGCTTGGACGCAATTTGAGCCACGGCGTGCCGATCGCAACGCCGGTGTTCGACGGCGCCAAGGAAGCCGACATCGAGGAAATGCTGAAGCTTGCCGGGCTCGATGCGTCGGGGCAGTCGATCGTCTATGACGGCCGCACCGGCGATGCCTTCGATCGCAAGGTGACGGTGGGCTACATCTATATGCTCAAGCTGCATCACCTCGTGGACGACAAGATCCACGCGCGTTCGATCGGACCGTACTCGCTGGTCACCCAGCAGCCGCTCGGCGGCAAGGCGCAGTTCGGCGGCCAGCGCTTCGGCGAAATGGAGGTGTGGGCGCTGGAAGCCTATGGTGCGGCCTACACGCTGCAGGAGATGCTGACCGTGAAGTCGGACGACGTCGCCGGTCGTACCAAGGTGTACGAGGCGATCGTGCGCGGCGACGACACGTTCGAAGCGGGTATCCCGGAATCGTTCAACGTGCTGGTCAAGGAAATGCGCTCGCTCGGCCTCAACGTCGACCTGCACAATTCCAAGGTGGGTCCAGCGACGACATCCGAGGCGGCCGAGTAGTTCAAGTTGTCATGCCCGGCCGGTCGGCCGGGCATCTGCGGCTGGCCCGGATGCGGGCGAGCCGCGCCCCGACGAGAACAGATTTTCGAATTTGCTGCCGGCTTTGACCGGCACGCGAGGAGAAGACGATGAACCAAGAGATTATGAATCTTTTTAACCCGACGACGCCGGCTCAGGTCTTCGACCAGATCCGGATTTCGATCGCGTCCCCGGAGAAGATTCTGTCCTGGTCCTACGGCGAAATCAAAAAGCCGGAGACCATCAACTACCGCACCTTCAAGCCTGAGCGCGACGGCCTGTTCTGCGCGCGCATCTTCGGGCCGATCAAGGACTATGAGTGCCTGTGCGGCAAGTACAAGCGGATGAAATACAAGGGCATCATCTGCGAAAAGTGCTCGGTCGAGGTGACACTGTCGCGCGTCCGGCGCGAGCGCATGGGCCATATCGAATTGGCCGCGCCCGTCGCCCACATCTGGTTCCTGAAGTCGCTGCCGTCGCGCATTGGCCTCTTGCTCGACATGACGCTGAAGGATCTCGAGCGGATACTGTACTTCGAATATTACGTCGTGCTCGAGCCTGGCCTCACCGCGCTCAAGGACCGTCAGCTCCTGTCGGAAGACGAGTACCTCAAGGCGCAGGACGAATACGGCCAGGACAGCTTCACCGCCATGATCGGCGCCGAAGCGATCCGCGAGCTGTTGAAGGGACTTGAGCTCGAGAAGCTCGAGGCGAGCTTGCGCGCCGAGATGGCGGAGACCGACTCCGACATCAAGCACAAGAAGCTCGCCAAGCGGCTGAAGATCGTCGAGGCCTTCCGCTATTCCGGCAACAAGCCGGAGTGGATGATCCTGACCGTGGTGCCGGTTATACCGCCGGATCTGCGGCCGCTGGTGCCGCTCGATGGCGGCCGCTTTGCGACGTCGGACCTCAACGACCTCTACCGCCGCGTCATCAACCGCAACAACCGCCTGAAGCGGCTGATGGAGCTGCGCGCGCCCGATATCATCATCCGCAACGAAAAGCGCATGTTGCAGGAGGCCGTCGACGCACTGTTCGACAACGGCCGCCGCGGCCGCGTCATCACCGGCGCCAACAAGCGTCCGCTGAAGTCGCTCGCCGACATGCTCAAGGGCAAGCAGGGCCGCTTCCGTCAGAATCTCCTCGGCAAGCGCGTCGACTATTCCGGTCGGTCGGTGATCGTGGTCGGTCCGGAACTCAGGCTGCACCAGTGTGGCCTGCCGAAGAAGATGGCGCTCGAACTATTCAAGCCGTTCATCTACTCGCGGCTCGACGCCAAGGGCTTGTCGACCACGGTGAAGCAGGCAAAGAAGCTCGTCGAGAAGGAGCGTCCCGAGGTCTGGGATATCCTGGACGAGGTGATCCGCGAGCATCCGGTGCTGCTGAACCGCGCCCCGACGCTGCATCGGCTCGGCATTCAGGCGTTCGAGCCGGTCTTGATCGAGGGCAAGGCGATCCAGCTTCACCCGCTGGTGTGCGCCGCGTTCAACGCCGACTTCGACGGCGATCAGATGGCCGTGCACGTTCCGCTGTCGCTCGAAGCGCAGCTGGAAGCGCGCGTCTTGATGATGTCGACCAACAACATCCTGCATCCGGCGAACGGCCAGCCGATCATCGTGCCGTCGCAGGACATCGTGCTCGGCCTCTATTACCTCTCGATCATGCGCGATGGCCTGCCCGGCGAGGGCAAGATCTTCGGCGACATGGCCGAACTCGAGCATGCGCTGCATTCGAAGGTCATCCACCTCCACACCAAGATCAAGTACCGCTGGGACGGCATCGACGAAGCCGGCAAGCCGGTCAGGCGCTGGATCGAAACCACCGCCGGCCGCGTGATGCTTGGCAATGTGCTGCCGAAGTCGCCGAAGATTTCGTACGACATCATCAACAAGCTGATGACCAAGCGCGAAATCTCGAGCGTGATCGATCAGGTCTACCGCCACTGCGGTCAGAAGGAGACGGTGATCTTCTGCGACCGCATCATGGCGCTCGGCTTCTACAACGCGTTCAAGGCCGGCATCTCGTTCGGCAAGGACGACATGGTGGTGCCGCACGGCAAATGGAAGATCGTCGATACCACGCGTACGCTCGCAAAGGATTTCGAGCAACAGTACAATGACGGTCTGATCACCCACGGTGAGAAGTACAACAAGGTGGTCGACGCCTGGTCGAAGGCGACCGAAGAAATCGCCAAGGAGATGATGAAGGAAATCTCCTCGACCAAGAAGACGGCCAAGGGCGCGGATGCCGACATCAACTCGATCTACATGATGGCGCATTCCGGCGCGCGCGGCTCGCCGGCGCAGATGCGCCAGCTCGCCGGCATGCGCGGCCTGATGGCCAAGCCGTCGGGTGAAATCATCGAGACGCCGATCATTTCCAACTTCAAGGAAGGCCTCTCGGTGCTCGAATACTTCAACTCGACCCACGGCGCCCGCAAGGGCCTCGCGGATACCGCGTTGAAGACCGCGAACTCCGGCTATCTGACCCGTCGTCTGGTCGATGTCGCGCAGGACTGCATCATCACGCAGGACGACTGCGGCACCAAGCTCGGCATCAAGATGCGCGCCATCGTCGATGCCGGTACCGTCGTGGCGTCGCTGGCCTCGCGGATTCTCGGCCGCGTCGCCGGCGAGGACTTGCGCGATCCTGCGACCAACAAGGTCGTGGTCAAGCGCGGCACGCTGATGGAGGAGACGCATGTCGACGCCATCCAGCAGGCCGGCATCCAGGAAGTGAAGATCCGTTCGGCTTTGACCTGCGAACTCGTCAACGGCATCTGCGGCAAATGCTATGGCCGCGATCTCGCCCGCGGCACGCCGGTCAACCACGGCGAAGCCGTCGGCGTCATTGCCGCGCAATCGATCGGCGAGCCCGGCACCCAGTTGACGATGCGCACGTTCCACATTGGCGGCGCGGCGCAGATCAACGAGCAGTCGTTCGTCGAATCGAATTTCGACGGCAAGGTCACCATCAAGAACAAGGCTATCGCCAAGAACAGCGAAGGCCACCTGGTCGCGATGGTGCGCAACATGGTGGTTGCGATCACTGATGCCGACGGTACCGAACGTGCGACCCACCGCATTCAGTACGGCGCGCGCATGCACGTCGACGAAGGCGACATGGTCAAGCGCGGCCAGCGCATCGCGGAGTGGGATCCCTACACCCGCCCGGTCCTCACCGAGGTCGAGGGCACAATCGGGTTTGAGGATCTGGTCGAGGGTCAGTCGATCTCGGAGACGCTCGACGAATCCACCGGTATCGCCAAGCGCGTCGTCGTCGACTGGCGCTCGTCGCGGGGCGGGGCGGATCTGCGTCCGGCGATCGTGGTCAAGGGCAAGGACGGCAAGGTCCTAAAGCTCGCGCGTGGCGGCGATGCCCGCTATCTGCTGTCGGTCGACGCGATCCTCTCTGTCGACGTCGGCGCCAAGGTCAAGCCGGGCGACATCCTCGCCCGTATCTCGACCGAAAGCGCCAAGACCCGCGACATCACCGGCGGTCTGCCGCGGGTGGCGGAATTGTTCGAGGCACGCAAGCCAAAGGACGCGGCGATCATCGCGGAAATCGCGGGCACCATCCGCTTTGGCCGCGACTACAAGAACAAGCGCCGCATCTCGATCGAGCCTGCCGACAAGACCGAGGAGCCGCGCGAGTATTTGATCCCGAAGGGCAAGCACATCCATCTGCAGGACGGAGATATCGTCGAAAAGGGCGATTTCATCGTCGAAGGCAATCCGGCGCCGCACGACATCCTGGCGATCAAGGGCATCGAGGAACTCGCTGCCTATCTGGTCAACGAAATCCAGGAGGTCTATCGGCTGCAGGGCGTGCTCATCAACGACAAGCACATCGAGGTGATTGTCCGTCAGATGCTGCAGAAGGTCGAGGTCACCGACCAGGGCGAGACCGACATGATCTCGGGCGAGCAGGTCGACAAGATCGAGTTCGATCAGATCAACACCAAGGCCAGGGAAGAGGGCAAGAAGCCCGCCACGGGAACGCCGGTTCTGCTCGGCATCACCAAGGCGAGCCTGCAGACGCGCTCGTTCTTCTCGGCGGCGTCGTTCCAGGAGACGACCCGCGTGCTCACCGAAGCCGCCGTCAACGGCAAGGTCGATCCGCTGGAAGGCCTCAAGGAGAACGTCATCGTCGGCCGGCTGATCCCGGCGGGGACCGGCGCCTCGATGGCCAAGATCCGCGAAGTCGCGGTCAAACGCGACAAGCTGATCCTCGACGAGCGGGAAAAGCAGGCGGCGATCGTTCCTGCGGCTCCCGAAGTCGAGCCTTTGGCGCTGCCGCCGGCGGAATAAGCCTCCGTAAGGTTACGGTGTTCGGAGAAAAAGGCCGGCTTTCGCCGGCCTTTTTGCTGCTTTCCTTGCTTGTTGCGATGCAGAAACCCGCTTTTGTTCATCTTTCCTTCAGGCAAAAAAGCGCTTTTGCTAAGCTGACTTAGGCTGTCCGTTCCAGGGGAACCGGCGGGGGCCTCACGTAACGGAACAGACATGCTTGATCTTGCAATTGTAGGCGGCGGCCCGGGCGGGCTGATGAGTGCCTGGTATCTCAAGAAGAAATTGGGCGATCTCTGCCGCGTCACGCTTTTTGAAGCCTCCGACCGGCTCGGCGGCAAGATCGTCACGCGCAAATTCGATTCCGCGCCCGCGATGTATGAGGCCGGTGTCGCCGAGATCTACGATTACTCGATGACGGGTCCCGATCCGCTGCGGGAGCTGATCCAGCATTTCGGTCTGCAGACCATCCCGATGGACGCCGAGCAGGTGCAGCTCGACGGCGAGCTTCTCAACGATGTGCCGGGCATGCGCCGCAAATACGGCGCCAACACTGCTGAGGCGATCGAAGCTTTCCGCAAGCGCTGCGCCAGCATGGTTTCGCCGATCGAATATTACGAGGGCGTCGGCGCGCACGACAACGAGCATCCCTGGGCCTATATCACCGCGGAAGAGCTGCTCGAGAAGGAAGTGCGCGATCCCGTTGCGAAGCGCTTCTTCAAGGTGATGGCGCGCTCGGACATCGCAACCGAACCGCACAACACCAACGGGCTCAACGCGCTGAAGAATTTCGTGATGGACGTCGACGGCTATATCGGCCTGTATTCGATCCAGAACGGCAATGAGCAGTTGATCGAGTGCCTGCAGTCCGAGGTCGATGCCGATGTCCAGCTCAATCATCGCGTCCTCAAGGTCGGCAAGACCGCTTCCGGCCGTTATCAGCTCAACATGATGAACGGCAAGGGACCGGAGACGCGCGACTTCGATCTGGTCTTGATGTGTCTGCCGCATTCCTGGCTCGCGACGATGCGGTGGGACGGCGAGCAGTTGCGCAAGTCGATGGTCAAGCACGTCGCCTATTTCGATCGTCCCGCGCATTACCTGCGGGTCTCGATCCTGTTCGACGAGCCGTTCTGGGGTGAAAAAATTCGCGGCGCCTGGTTCATGTCGGAAGCGTTCGGCGGCTGCTGTGTCTACAACGAGGGCGCGCGCCACGACGTCGGCAAGCATGGCGTCCTGAACTGGCTGATCGCGGGCTCCGATGCACTCGCCTTTGCCAATCTCAGCGATCAGGAGCTGATCGATGCCGCGCTGAAATCGCTGCCGCCCTCATTCGGCAACGCGCGCGCGCATTTCCTTGAAGGCAAGATCCATCGCTGGCTGTCGCCGGTGAATGCGCTGCCCGGCGGCATGCCGGCGCGCGACGTCATGACCAACCATCGGCCTGATCCGAAGCAGCATCCGGGCCTGGTCGTGGTCGGCGATTATCTGTTCGACTCGACGCTGAACGGGCTGCTCGATTCCTCCGATGCCGCCACCGACATCGTTCTCACCGAGACGATGCGCTTGCGCCGCAGCCGCGCCCGGGACGGCAAGCCGCCGTCGGACAAGATCGACCGCGGCTATTTCCGGAACTATCGCGGGGTCGGCCCGTACAGCGAGGTTTGGAACAAGTTCACCGATCCCGCCTATCTGATGGATGTCATCAAGATCGTCTGGGGCAGGGCGAAGGGCTACAAGCTCTTGGTCGCAGGTTCCGCCAGCGGGGAACTGGTGGGAGCGCTGCGCGCGCGCGGCATCGACGCCTGGGGCATCGAGAACAACCGCGCGATCCACGCCAGGACGCCGAAAGAACTGCAGAGGTTCAACACGTTCGGCTCGATCGTCGACATGCCGTTCGACGACTGCGAATTCGATTTCGTATTCGAGACCAGCCTGTGCCATGTCGCGGAAAAACAGGTAGCTCGCGCGGTTCGGGAGTTGAACCGAGTCGTGAAGACGGGGTTCGTGTTCGGGTCGGTGACGTCGGACATGGCGCCGGCTTTGATCGATCGTTACGACCTGTTGCGCGGGGTCAAGAAGCTCGGCACCTGGTGGGAATGGTCGGAGCTGTTCTTCTCAAACGGCTTCGACCTGTCGATGCACCGCCGCGACTGCACCGACGCGCTCTGGGAAACCACGCTCGCCGCCAACAAGGGGCCCGGCGAGTGGTATGCGGACCCCGACAGCCTGCGCTATTCGTTCTTCGACAAGGTCGCGGACGACGACTGAGCATTGTTCCGGCGAGCGCCGGACGATTTGACGAAGGCTGTTGGCAGTCGCTTTGCTCAATGCGCGCCGATCGCTTAGGATCGCCGCGGTTGTGGCTCGGCTCCTTTCCTCGATTTTACGGTCATGCCGGCCGTGCAGCATCGGTTCGTTTTCATGCCGTCCAAGCCCTCATCGTCCAAATCTTCATCGTTCAAATCTCGATCGCTGGATGACCGGGTCACCACTCCGGTGGATGATCCAGCTGCCGCGGAGCTTGACGAGAAGCTTGCGGCGAAAGCCGCCGCCGCCGGTCGCCCCGTCATCGGCGCTTCGGCCGCGCCGCCTCCATCGGATAATGAATACGACGATGAGGATGACGAGCTTGCGATGGAAGACGACGACGAAGACGATGAGGATCTCGTCGTCTTTACCGCCAAGGAAGCCGCCGGCGCGTTGGCAACGGTCTATGTCTTCATCAAACCGTTTCTGAAGAACTACAAGAAAATACTGACTTTCGTCGGCCTCGGCATCCTGGTCGAGACGCTGTTCAACGTCATCATGCCGCTCAGCCTGAAATTTTTGATCGACGATGCGCTCGGTGAGGAGGATTTCCAGGCACTGGTCAAGATCCTGTCGGTACTGGCGGCGGCTGGAATCTTCACTTCGATCGTCGCGGTCTGGTACGAACGGTGGGACGCGAGGCTGGCGGCGGCACTGATTTCAGACGTGCGGACGCGGCTTTTCGATCACATCCAGAATTTGCCGTCGGCATATTTCGCCCGCACCAAGCGCGGTGAAATTTTGTCGCGGTTTTCCGTCGACCTTTCGGCCTTCGAAGGATCGATCAAGATCTTTGCCAACACCGCGATATTGCCGTTGTTCGAATTGATCGCTGGCATCGTTTTGATGCTATTCCTGAACTGGCAGCTCGCCGCGGTGGCACTATTGGTGTTTCCGATCACGCTGATCGGCCCGCGGATCCTGACGCCGAAGGCGGTGCAGGCCAATTACGAACAAAAGCTCAATGAAGCCTCGCTGCTCGGCATGGTGCAGGAAAACATCGCGGCGCAGGCGGTGGTCAAGGCGTTCAGCCTGCAGCGCCGCACGCTCGGCTGGTTCACCCTGCGCAACGACGAGGCGCGGCGGAAATTTGCCTCCGCGGCATTCCTGTCGACCATGGTCGAGCGCACCGTGACCATCTCGGTGCTGTTGCTGCACCTGGTGGTGCTTGCGATCGGCGCCTATCTCGCGACCAAGGGCCAGATCACCATCGGCACTTTCGTGACCTTCGAAAGCGCGTTCTGGGAGGTGTCTTACAACATAGCCCACGTCATGCATTTCATTCCGGTGTCGATCCAGTCGGCGGCTGCCGTGCGCCATATTCAGGAAATGCTGGATGAGCCGACCCGCGGGGCAGATCGGCCGGGGGCGCCCGATCTGCCGCGCATCACCCATGACATCACGTTCGATCGCGTCACCTTCCAGTACGAGGGGAGCCAGACGCCGGTGCTCGACAATCTCAGCCTCAAGCTCGATGTCGGAAAGAGCATCGCAATCGTCGGCCCTAGCGGCTCCGGCAAAAGCACGCTGCTCAATTTGATCCTGCGTCTCTACGTGCCCGATGAAGGGCGCGTCACCATCGACGGCGTCGATATCCGCAAGGTAACCCGCGAGTCGCTGCGCCGGAGCATGGCGGTGGTGTTCCAGGAGAACATGCTGTTCAACATGTCGATCCGGGAAAACATCCGGCTCGGCAAGGAAGGCGCGACCGACCAGGAGGTCGTGGAGGCGGCGCGCAAGGCCGAAATCCACCGCTACATCATGAGCCTGCCGCAGAAGTACGACACCTCGGTCGGCGAACGCGGCGATACGCTCTCGGGCGGCCAGCGCCAGCGCATCGCCATTGCCCGCGCCATCATCCGCAATCCCTCGGTGCTGCTGCTGGACGAGGCGACGTCGGCGCTCGATCAGACCACGGAGGCCGCGATCAACCGCACGCTGCTCAAGGTCGCCAAGGGCCGGACCATGATCTGGTCGACGCATCGCCTGGCGTCGGTCGTCGAGATGGATGAGATCATCGTCCTCTCCGGCGGCAAGGCGATCGAGCGCGGGCCGCACGCCAAATTGCTCGCGGCGAACGGCGTCTATCGCAGGCTCTGGGACGACCAGACCCACAAATCGCATGAAGAAGCCGATCGGGCCAATGACGACGGCAACGATGATGATGATGACGAGGAGTGATGGCGCCGGCGGGTGAGGAGCGGATCAGGGGCCGAGACTTTCCCCGGTGCGATTCACGCGACCGGACAATGCCATGATGACCATCGTTCATTCACCGCAGGCGAAGAGCCCCGAGAAGGGCGCCGTCTCTGACGTCCTGCTCATCTTCCTCAAGCTTGGTCTGACCTGCTTCGGCGGACCGATCGCGCATATCGGATATTTCCGCGACGAATTTGTCACGCGCCGCCGCTGGCTCGACGAACAGGCCTATGCCGATCTCGTCGCATTGTGCCAGTTCCTGCCCGGCCCTGCGAGCAGTCAGGTCGGTTTCTCCATCGGCCTCATGCGCGCCGGATATCTCGGCGGTCTGGCGGCATGGACCGGCTTCACGTTGCCGTCCGCCATCGTGCTTGTGCTTTTTGCCTTTGGCGCGCCTTCGCTGGGCGGTCCGCTCGGCAGCGGACTGCTTCATGGTCTCAAGCTCGTTGCGGTTGCCATTGTCGCGCAGGCGGTATGGGGCATGGCGCGCACGCTTTGCCCCGATCGGGAGCGCGCGTCGATTGCGGCTGTGGCATCGCTGTTCATTCTGTCGAGCGCCTCCTCGGTGGCCCAGATCGCAGCAATCCTGCTCGGCGCAGTCGCGGGCCTATGGCTCTGCCGCGACGCGCTGCCGCCAACGGAGGGGCAGGTGACGATGCCGGTGTCGCGCCGCGCCGGAATTGCGGCGCTTGCGACATTCTCAATCCTGCTGGTCGGCGTTGTTGTGCTGGCGCATTCATCGTCGAACGCGGTCGATTTGTTTGCGGCGTTCTATCGCTCGGGCGCGCTGGTGTTCGGCGGCGGCCATGTTGTACTGCCCTTGCTGCGGGAAGCATTCGTCACTCCCGGCTGGGTCAGCGACGATGCTTTTCTGGCCGGATACGGCGCCGCGCAGGCGGTACCGGGACCGCTCTTCACCTTCGCCGCCTATCTCGGGGCCGTGGTCAAGCCGGAGCCCAACGGGCTTGCGGGGGCAGTATTGGGGCTGATCGGCATCTTCCTTCCCGGAATCCTCATTCTGATCGGGATGCTTCCATTCTGGGATGCCCTCCGGGTGCGCCCCGGCGCTCAGGCTGCGATGCGGGGCATTAACGCGGCGGTTGTTGGGCTTCTCGGTGCCGCGCTCTACAACCCGGTATGGACGAGTTCGGTAAAAACGCCGGCGGATTTCGGCGTCGCGTTGGTCGGGTTTGTGCTGCTCGTGGCCTGGCGCGCGCCGCCACTCGTGGTCGTCGTGGTCGGTGCGCTCGGCGGGATCGTGTTAGCGCTGACGCAGGTTTAGCCGCTGCGGCGCACCTCACCCGTGGGCTGCGGTTCGAGCTGATCGAGCCGGAAAGATCGGCAGCCGATGCAGCCCTCTGCCGAGCCGCCGCAGCAGGCCTCGCGCCAGCCAAGCAAAAAAGCGCGCCCAGCGCTGTATCTTCCAGCGCAAACCATTGTCGACCGACACCGACCGGAAGCTGAAGGCCTTCGCGCTCGACCATTCGTCGCATGCCCTCTTCACCGGATCGTCATAGAACGCCACGATCTTTTCTTCAGCCATGCCGTCGGTCGAAAGCCAGTCTGGAATATGGACATTGCAGAGCCGCTCGACGTCGGTGAAGACCTTGTCGGTACCGGTCCCGGAGACGGGGCAGGTGGTCTCAAAGGCGTCGCCGACCAGAACGACGCCGGCGCGGCGATGACCGGCATTGACGTAAAGATCGGCTGGCCGGATTTTGATCTCGCCCGATATTGCGAACTCGCCGGTGATTCGTCTTAGCCGCGGCAATGAGGCGTTGAGGGTCTCGACCGGAGCGCGGCGCAAATCGCCAAGCCAGGGATCGTCGATTGCGCGATAGGCGAACAGGTTGGCCCGCATCGCCTTGCCGACGGCAAACAGCGTCAAATAGGGGATGCGGTCGCTCGGTCGTTCCGAAAAATAAGTCAGTCCGGGGAAGTCGAATGATGGGCGGCCGAGCGGGACAATGTCGAATCCGATCGAAATGGAATGACAGCGGCTCACGATACGGCGGTCGATGCCGAGCGCATGGCGCAAGCCGACGTTCAATCCGTTGGCGAGCACGACAAGCCGTGCGGAAACGACCTGGTCGTCCGACAGGACGATTTTCTGTCGGTCCCTGCTTGTCGAGATCGACACGGCCTTGGCAAATATCTTTTCCACGCCATCCCCGATCTCAGCTCGGATCGCATTGACAAGCGCGTCATACATGATGCCGAATTGCCTGCGCGGCGGCTTGTCGAGCAGGTAGCCGAAGCGCGCGATCCAGGTCTCGCCGCTCAGCGTCGCCTGCCGCAGCACGGCCTCGGCGATCCCGGTCTTGCGGAAGCGCGCCACCTGTTCGTCGCTCAGTTTCTCGACGCGAAAGTCGGGCGGGTAGCTGGGATGCGGATCGATCAGGATGGCGGGAATGCCTGCACGTCGCAGCATCGCAGCGGCAGTCGAGCCGGCGAGGCCGCCCCCGATGATCGCGATATCCGTGTATTTCATAGGGCCGTCCGAGAGGTGCGGAAGCCCCATCATTGCGCTCGGAATGCCAAAGAAAGCCTTAGCTGTCTTTTGGCTTTGCCTTTCGAGATTTAATACCCGGGTGAAAATGGACCAACTGGCGGAAAGGCGATCAGCGCACTATGTACGCCAAGGGTCGCGCGCCGTCCGAAGAGGCCGATTCCGCAAGCGGCAGAGGCTCTTCTTCCGATGAGTTACGATCGTCGTTTCGCTTGACTCGGCCAAGCGGCACTTATAAAAGGCGCGCACTTAACGACAGGCGGTGAGCAACGCCAGCGTCGGAACGGAACACCCCGAAGCGGCCTCCTTTTTGGGAAGACCGGGACGGGCACCAACCTCGACGAATGCCGCTCAAACGCTGTCGATCATAGCTAGGCAATGCCAGTACGATTTTAGTTCTCTTGAGCGCGTCCTCTTGAGATTGAACTCGGATGCATGACCGGGGTTTCGGACCGAACGGCGAACGCTGATCGGTCTTGATTGCGGTCCTCTGCGGCGTCGAAGCGCTTTCCGCTCAGCAATGAGCGGTTGGCGCGATTTCGCTTTGCGCGGGTCTTTTTTGCGCGCGGCGGCCCGATGGGCGGGTAATCCCAAGGATTTGCGGAGCCGCTTCCGGCTTCCCGCGCGAACAAAGGGTGAAGGCCAAGATGCCGACGATCAACCAACTGATCGCAGCGCCGCGCACGGTGCAGAAGTCGCGCAAGAAGGTGCCGGCGCTGCAACAGTCGCCGCAGAAGCGCGGTGTGTGCACGCGCGTCTATACCACGACGCCGAAGAAGCCGAACTCGGCGCTTCGCAAGGTCGCCAAGGTGCGCCTGACAAACGGCTTCGAGGTGATCGGCTACATACCGGGTGAAGGCCACAACCTTCAGGAGCACTCGGTGGTCATGATCCGCGGCGGCCGCGTCAAGGATTTGCCCGGCGTGCGCTACCATATTCTGCGCGGCGTGCTGGATACCCAGGGCGTCAAGAACCGCAAGCAGCGCCGTTCGAAGTACGGCGCGAAACGTCCGAAATGACCGGAGCGTAGCGAGGGTCATCCCCGGGCGAGACCCGGGGATCTGGATCAAAAGTCAAGACGTGGATGGCCGGGACGAGCCCGGCCATGACGAAGGAAGATAAAAGATGTCTCGCCGCCATTCTGCTGAAAAGCGTGAAGTGAACCCGGATCCGAAGTTCGGGAACATCGTCATAACGAAGTTCATGAACTCGGTGATGTACGCCGGGAAGAAGTCGGTTGCCGAAGGCATCGTCTATGGCGCGCTCGGCATGATCGAGACCAAGACCAAGCAGAGCCCGCTGACGGTGTTCGAGCAGGCGCTCGAGAACGTGATGCCGACCATCGAGGTGCGCTCCCGGCGCGTCGGCGGCGCCACCTATCAGGTGCCGGTTGAGGTTCGCTCGGTGCGCCGGCAGGCGCTCGGCATTCGCTGGATCATCACGGCGGCGCGCGAGCGCAATGAAAAGACGATGACGGAGCGGCTCTCGGCGGAGTTGCTGGATGCATCGAACAACAGGGGAAACGCCGTCAAGAAGCGCGAAGACGTGCACCGGATGGCGGAAGCCAACCGCGCTTTCTCCCACTATCGCTGGTGAAGTCAGCGAAACGAACGGAATTCAAGGAACATCCCATGCCCCGCGTTCATGCCATAGAGGACTACCGCAACTTCGGTATCATGGCGCATATCGATGCCGGCAAGACCACGACCACCGAGCGCATCCTTTATTACACCGGCAAGAGCCACAAGATCGGCGAAGTGCACGAAGGTGCCGCGACGATGGACTGGATGGAGCAGGAGCAGGAGCGCGGCATCACCATCACCTCCGCTGCGACCACCGCGTTCTGGAACGGCAAGCGCCTGAACATCATCGACACCCCCGGCCACGTCGACTTCACCATTGAAGTCGAGCGTTCGCTGCGCGTGCTCGACGGCGCGGTGTGCGTGCTCGATTCCAACCAGGGCGTTGAGCCGCAGACCGAGACGGTCTGGCGTCAG
>Ga0209153_1000356_pt1 | contig 22684 bp, 21 predicted proteins | sample GraSoiAngelo_120_FD_185877 | JGI IMG/M metagenome (GOLD analysis project Ga0209153, IMG submission 185877) | Grasslands soil microbial communities from the Angelo Coastal Reserve, California, USA - 14_0919_09_20cm (SPAdes) (version 2) | ecosystem: Environmental > Terrestrial > Soil > Grasslands ...
TTGACGATACAGCGGAAACGGATGATCTTTTCCGCTAACGCCGAGAATCACGGCGTTGCTGGTCAGGTTGATTTCCAGCATTATGTGATTCCGCTCCATTTCCTTCAGCAATTCGTGAGGGTGATCTTCGTACATTATGTCCGTGCCGTGGCCAATGCGCTCGGCCTTGGCTTGTTCGACGGCCAGGCGAATGTGGCAACAGAGGCCTTCGTACGGCACGAGGCCTGGCGCGAGCTCTCCCGCGTGCAGGGACAAATGAATTTTGGGGTAGAGCCTGTGAAGGAACGCGAGCATGCGCATGTGCAGAGTGTAGTCGGACATGGAGATGTAACCGTCTTCGGGCATGACAAAATTGATTCCGACAAAACGGGGATCGGCGACAACCGTTTCAAAGCACAAGACCGTTTGCGCAAAGACCTGCTGCTTGGGAAAGCCGCGAAGAACTTGACAGAGAAAGCGAATCTCGACGCGGCAAGCCAAAACGGCGCCGGGCTGCCCGCAGTGTTCGCGCTGGCGGCGGAGAGCTTCGGCTTGGTCGATTTCGGCTTTCGCGGTGGCGACTTCGTCGCGCAAGCCGTGAGCGAGCAATGCTTCGCGAAACTGGTCGAGATCCTCCTGCCAGCCGATTTCGTTTGCGATGGATGCGGCATGCGCGAATTCCGGCGTGTGCATCAATTCGAGATACTGTTCGTTTTGCGAGTCGGCGCGCGAGGCGATTTCGTCGAGCCATTCACCCAGATGACGACGGTCCGTGCCGCCAAACTTCGCAAAGGTATCGAAAAAGTGGTCGTGGCCAGTGACACCCGAAGATGGAACGAAACCGCGCATGGAAAAGGCATCAATCAGTGCGTCGTAGAGATGCTGGTCGTTGGAGGCGTTCTCAGCGGGGACTGTGCCACTTGCACAGCGGTCATCGCTTGACTTCGCGAAGGAAAGGGAAGCGACGTTCACGCAGAGATGATCCTCCGCAGCAGCGCGAATCCAGGATTCTGCATACACTGCTCCGCTTAAGTGATTGTGGAGGTCCGCGCCTTTGGGCATTTTCTTGAGGAAGCTGCGGAGTTGAAGTGGATTTGCGCGTGCCGCCTTCAAGTTCAGCTCGCCACGCCTCTCACCCGCAGTTTGTCCGGCGGTAGGTTGCTGCGGTCTGGTTTGCGCGCCTACGAAAGTCGAAACAAGCAAGAAAGAACCCATAAAACCAAGGACTCTCTTATTGAGGATTGCAAAATACGAAGCGGTGTGCGCAGGCGGAAAAGCGGCAGCCCTTCGTACCTCAGGATAAACAGGGCTGCCGTACTCCAAAGGGCATGGTCGGAATATTTTGCGACACTCAGCAGGAAAGTCATCGGACAGATTCTTTCTGGGATGGTTCATGGCTGGTTCCTTCATTGTTTCTCCTCGGTGGTAATAGGCACGGTGGAATTCTACTTGGTGAGGCCTTCCGCTGATGTAAACTCTTGCTCGCGCCGCACAGCATATCAGGAGATGGGGAGAGAGTCCGCTTGCTTGAACGCATTTTTCACTTGAAAGAAAACCAGACCACCGTTCGCCGCGAATTGCTTGCGGGCCTGACGACTTTCATGACCATGGCGTACGTCGTGATCGTGAATCCGCAAATCCTTTCCGAAGGCGGCATGCCGGTGGATGGCGTGTTGTTTGCCACCTGTATTTCTTCCGCGGTGGCCACACTGGTCATGGGGCTCTGGGCAAATTATCCCATCGCGCTTGCGCCGGGAATGTCTCTGAACGCCTACTTTACGTATTCCATTGTTCTTGGGCGCGGCATGCCGTGGAAAACAGCACTGGGAGTCGTTTTTTTCTCGGGAGTGCTTTTTCTGCTGCTCACGGTGAGCAACGTTCGAGAGCGGGTGGTCAACGCCATCCCCGATTGTCTGAAACATGGAACGGCAGCGGGCATTGGACTGTTCATCGCGTTCATCGGCATGCGGAATGCGAAGATGATCGTAGCCAATCCGGCCACTTATGTCGCGTTTGGAAAGATTTCCGATCCGGAGGTTCTCCTCGCCGCGGCGGGCCTCGTGCTGATTTCCATTTTGATGGCGCGACGGTTCAGCAGCGCCATCCTTCTGGGGATTGTGGTAATTACTCTCGCCGGTATTCCGCTCGGACTCAGCCATTGGCCTTCCCATTTCCTTTCGCTCCCGCATCCTGCCGGGACTTTCTTGCAGTTGGATTTGCGTGCTGCCATGAAAATCGGGCTCGGCGACCTCATCTTCGTGTTTTTCTTTGTGGACCTTTTTGACAATGTGGGGACGCTGGTCGGTGTTTGCGAGGGCGGCGGATTCTTGAAAGAGGGGAAACTTCCGCGTGCAGGCCGCGCGCTTGTGGCTGATGCCATCGGGACGATGTTTGGCGCGTTAACCGGCACTTCCACAGTTACGAGTTACATCGAGAGCGCTTCCGGGGTCGCAGCTGGTGCGCGCACAGGGCTCGGCAACTTGCTCATCGCGGGGCTATTTCTCGTGGCTATGTTTTTCGCGCCGCTGGTGGCGGCGATTCCGGCCTATGCTACCGCTCCGGCGCTCGTTTTGGTGGGAGTGCTCATGTGCGGCGCGGTAGCACGCGTCCGTTGGTACGATTTCAGCGAAGCGTTCCCGGCATTTCTGACGCTAGTCGGCACGCCCCTGACATTTAGTATCGCCACCGGTCTTAGCCTGGGTGTCTTGTCGTTCACCTTCGTGAAGGTGGGCAGCGGCAAGCGCCGGGAGGTGAGCCCGCTGCTCTGGGCGCTGTCTATCCTGTTCGTGTTGCGCTACGCGTTCCTCGGATCGGAGTAAGAAGGCCAAGCTATTATCTAGTTCGCGCTGCAATTTGTGGCACCCGACGAGAGCGAGCTTCAAGATCATGTCTATCGTTCAACTTCGCGCTGGCTTCGGATCGGAAGGTTTCCGCTGTCGAACGATGGGCTGTGTGGCTTTTTTCAGCCGTCAGGCAGTCCCGCAAATGGAGTCGTGCGAAAGGGTGACGGCTCATCGCGTTTTGCTTTTATGTACTTTCGGGCGAGCACCCGCAGTCGCTTTGCTCTTCAATTGGATCCGATTGTACTCAACGGCGGCACGGGAGAGATTTTTCAGAGCACGCTCGTTAATCGGATCGTCCTCGAAAAAATCAATCGCTCGCCACGCATTGCCTGTGAGGCCCGCGTTGAAGAGCCTGCCAGGATCCGGGAGGCTGGCGCCGTGGGAAAAGGTAAGCTTCACCTTGTCTTTGTGGGCGTTGCCGACCGCGATGATTCCGTCGCGAGACCACACCGGGCTTCCCATCCACTTCCACTCCTCGATGATCTCCCGGTCGGCCTCCAGGATGGTCGTGCGGATGCTGGCGAGCAGTTTGCCACGACAGTCGGTGAGTCCTGCGATCAGCCGGTCAATGGGTTCCGATGGATTCATTGGATCTTTGTGCCTCGAATTCTTGTCGCGTTTTCATGTGCGTAGTTCTATTGCGTAACTTTTAGGGCCGATCTCTTCGAGATAAGTCGTCGAACGGCATGGCCCTTCCACATCCACAATCCCGAAAGGATGAGTAGCGGAACGAAGACAAATCGAGTAGGCGGGGCGTAGTTTGGAATTTTATCAAACGGACTATAAATATAGCCGGCTATCGGAATGGCAAGTACGAGGTGAATCCAGCGAACAATCGAGCGCTTCGTGGCCTCTTGCATGATGAATTTGTCCTCCATTTATCGGCGATACCGAACAGTTACTCTGGCCTTGCTTTGAAATTGTGCCGGTCTCGCAAAAGTCAGACCCTGAGCGAGCCACGGAATCCTCTAGCAGCATAATAAGATTCCGCACCGTTGTGATAAACGAAAACCGTGTCGTAGCGGCGGTCGCAAAAAAAGGCACCGCCGAGTTTTCTGATTGCATAAGGCGTTTTCACCCAGCTCGACGTTTTCGTATCGAAATTCCCAAGTTTCTGCAACTCTCGATATTGCTCTTCCGTTAAAAGCTCGATGCCCATGGCGGCTGCCATTGTCATGGCGTCATTTTTGGGTTTATGTTCTTTCCTCCACTCCAGCGCTTCACGGTCATAGCAAAGACTTCTGCGGCCTTTAGGACTTTCCGCTGAACAATCATAAAAGATGTATTCGCCCGTCTTTGTATCATGACCCACAACATCCGGTTCACCGCCGGTTCTTTCCATTTCATGGAGTGACCACAGTTTTTCCGTATTCGCTTCCAGCTTTGCTTGCACTTTAGCCCATTCAAGATCTTTATGGCGGCTCCTGTTTTTCGCAAAACGGACGTTTAATGCTCGCAGTACGTCTTTACGTTGTTCCGGTGACAACTTCTTTTTATTTCCATTCAATAGTTGGTGCATTGCTTTGTGATTCCCTCGATTCACAATTCTTGATCTGCTTGAGGCGGCCAGTTGGGCGTTTCAATACCGAACTGCTTGGCATACTCCGCATTCAGCCGCCGCCAGCCGCCAAACTTAATGGCCTCGGGGCCAACGATGCGGCCGATGGGAGTTCCACCGAGATAGTGATCCAGAACATCGAAACAAATGTGCCAACCGGCAGCACCCATGGAGATGTAGGGGCGAGCAATGTTGATCCACAGCGTCAGGCGCGTGCCGTCACCAAAGGCTTCGAGCTTCCACCGCATTCCGAAGCCACCCCAGTTGTACTCCAGCACCTCGGGAGCGTCGGCCCGCGTCACGGTTGTTTCGGAAACACGCGGCGTGGGCGCTCCCACGGTCGTGAGCTTCACCGTGGTTCCAGCCGTGCCCAGGCTTCTATCAGCGTCGAAGGGCGCCCACTCACGCAGATGCGCCGGGTCGGTAAGCGCCTGCCAGACTTTTTCCCGCGAGTGGCGCAATTCTCTGACGAGAACAAGCGTCCACTTCCCTCCATCCTTTCGTACCTGCGCCACATTGGCCGGGCCCGGTGTGTACGGTTCGCGCTTGAGCACCTGGTTCTCCTTAGCGTGAATAGCGCGCCAGCTGAGTAAGCTGGATGAGGTTGCCGCAGGTGTCCTTCAGCATCGCAATGGTCGAGCCGGTCACGTCGGTGGGCGGCATGGTGAACTCGGCGCCGCAGGCCTTGATCCTCTCATAGTCGCCCTTGACGTCGTCGGTGAAAAACATGGCTGCGGGCTGGCCCTGCTGAAAGATCGCCTGCTGATATGCTTTGGCGGCGGGGTTGTTGTTCAGCGCCAGCTGCAGCTCCGTGCCGTCCGGCTCCTCGGGCGAGGCCACAGTCAGCCAGCGATACGGGCCGTTACTGAAATCGGTCTTTTTGGCCAAGCCTAGTACCTCCGTATAGAAGCGCAGGGCCTTGTCCTGGTCGTCCACATAGATGCTGGTCAACTTGATTTTCATTTCGTTTCTCCGTTGTCATGTTCCCGGTTTGGGCCGCGTTGTCTTTTCGTTGTCTTACTTTTCGTTGGTCTTGCCCGATCCATGGGCGCATCCATGCGGTCGAGGTGGCGTTCGAGCGCATCTACGTGCTGGGACCAGAGTCGGCGGAACTGGGCCAGCCAGTCGTCGAGCTCCTGAAATGGTTCAGGTTTCAGCCGGTAGAGACGGCGCTGTGCGTCCACCCTGGATTCCACGAAACCCGCCTCGCGCAGCACGCGCAGGTGCTTGGACACGGTCGGCTGCGGCATGCGAAGCTGGCGCTCGATCTCTCCCACCGACTGTTGGGACGAGACTAGCAGGCTCAGTATCGCGCGGCGGTTCGGCTCCGCGATGATGTCGAACACCGATTCCATGCTTCTTATATACTCTTGAACGCATATACGTGTCAAGGGATATAAAGGCGCCGAAACGAACCTCCGCTGAGGTCCGTAGGCGAGCAAGCAACGATTTCAGCCCGGGTGGGCGAGTGCCATGGAGAGCGAGCTTTCAGGTCGTGTCTATTTGATCAGCGATTGGCTGTTAGGTGTTTTTCGCAGCCGCCCGCGTTTCAATAATTCCCTTGTCCTTGCATCATTGTTCGAGGCCTGAAGGCGTCACCTGTGGCTTGAATGACCTGATCGATACGCCTGTTGGTTCGTGGTACGCCAGCGCGCGATCTTGGCTACGAAGGCATCGGAATCCGGCTCTCCCCCGTGACCGGTCTCAATGGGATTGACGAGAGGGAAGTCGCCAGCAAAAGTGAATCCCGTGACGTAGGCTTCACCAAGCGAGTTCACCGCGATGCCCCGCCCCTGATTTTCATCGGTGCCGCCGAGGCAGGTGGAATAGAGAAGGGCACTGCCCTGAGCATTCAAGTTAGATACGAAGACATCCGGCCCGCCAGCAGCACCGGTGCAGGACTTGAGGGGCTGCTTGCTGGGGAAATTGCTAGAGGAAGTAGTTCCGACCACGTAAGCGTTACCGAAGGAATCGACGGCAATGCCGTAGCCAGAGTCGTAGTCGCTCCCGCCTAGATAGGTGGAATAAACTAGGCCGTTGCCTGCCGCGTTGAGCTTCGTAACAAAGGCATCGTAGTAGCCGCCAGAGGTACTTTGGAAGGCCCCGCTAGTGGTGGGAAAGTTGCTCGCAATGGTTTGTCCGGTGACGTAAGCGTTGCCGGAGGAATCCACGGCAATAGCATCGCTTTGGTCGCCTGCGTTTCCCAGGTAGGTAGAGAAAACAACTCCGGTGCCGGCGGCATTGAGCTTAGTCACAAAGACGCCGCCGGTGCTCGCGTTCTCGAAGGCTCCCTGGGTGGTGGGGAAGTTAGACGAAAGGGTAGAACCTGTGACGTAGGCGCTGCCCGTCGGGTCTACCGCGATACTGTTGGCTTGCTCGTCCGCATTACCTCCGAGATAAGTAGAGTAAACCAGTTTAGCGCCGTCGGCGCTGAACTTGGTGACAAACGCATCGTTGCTGCAGCCACAGGTCGTCTGGAAGGCTCCGGCAGTCGTGGGGAAGTCGAGCGATTGGGATACACCAGTTACATAGGCATTGCCGGAAGCGTCGACCGCGATGGCATTGCCCTGCTCGCTGCTGCTGCCACCCAGATAGGTCGAGTAAACCAGCGCGCTGCCGCTGGGGCTTAGTTTTGTTACAAAAGCGTTAGAGCCGACCGTGGAGGCGAGGTGAGGCTGCACGGCGTTCGCTGTTGGGAAGTCCGCTGAATCGGTCGTTCCTATGACATACACGCTGCCGGATGAATCCACAGAGATGCCCGAGGCTGCCTCTTCGTAGCTGCCACCGAGGTAGGTCGAATAAACCAGAGTGTTGCCGTGAGGGTCGATTTTCATCACAAAGACGTCGCTATACCCTCCGCCTGACGCGGGCTGAAGGGCGTTAGCGCCAGGGAAGTCAGTGGAGTGCGTGGCGCCGGTCACGTAGGCATTCCCCGAGGAATCTACGGCAATGCTGTTAGCCCAATCGGCGCCGCTACCGCCAAAGTAGGTCGAATAGACCAGCACGGGATCGATCACCAGGGGTTTGGTCTTGTCGTAGCTAGGAATGTCAAAACTTATGAGGTTATCGGCGACAACAAATTTCGAATTTTGAATCGTGACTCGTGAATTGGCCGACTTGCTGTCCGGGTCGGCGGGCTGATAAACACGGGGCTTATGAAGGCGAATTTCGCCGGAGGCCAGCTGCACTACCAAGTCGCCATTGGCATCGGTGCCGATTTTCGAATCTTGATTCTCGATTTCCAGGCCGATGGTCTTCGGATTTGCCCCGGGGCGAACCACAAAGTCGTATTCGAGTTGCCGCTGACGGCCGTAATAGACAAGATCAATCCCGGGATAGACGGCTTCGTATTTCACCTTGGCATAAGTCGGCACATTCGTGCGCCACTTCGTCGGGTCCGTGCCGATGAAGTAGTTTGACTTGCCCGGTAGTTCGTCAAACCCTTTGACCTTTACAGTTCGATTCAAGCCTACCAATCTCATGCGCAAGACTTCGGGCGCCTGCAACTCGGTGCTAGGGGTTTGGAACCGAGGTTCACGCAGGATAGAGTTGTTGTCTGACTTTGCGGCCTGTAAATGAAAAAGATCAAGCGCAGGAGACTCGAGGGAAACGTTCATTTCGCTTCTTCTGCTTGTCGACTTTTGCCCTGCACCTTTTCCGTTAGCATTGCGCAGGGCCAAGACGGCTTCGTCGCCTTTCAGGAACAGCGTGTATCCGCTTCCTCGCGAAAGAAACTTCACACTGGAGTCCATCTGGCCCAGGTTAGCTTCAAAGCTCAGGGGAAGCTTGCCATAGCTTTCCAGGAACGCCGTTTGGTTGGCCGGACTCTGACGATTCGCTTGATGAAACCCGTGCAGCTGAGCTCGGTTGGAAATTGGTTGTGTCGTATTCCCTGGTGGCAGGACGAACGCGAGCGATATCAGCAACAGCAGTACAGGAACAACGAACTTCCAAAAGCGATCAGGCAACGCACACTTCAACATCGGTCCCTCCCTCGATCAGAACCCGCGATTAGCGATTTTTAGTTCTGGTCTACTGAGATAAATCGAAGAAACACGGATGGGCGTATGGAGCGCTCCGTCAGCCCGCTACAGCGTAGGAATGTCAGAGAGGAACGTCAATCGGGTATACGCTTGACACATTAGGCGGAGAACTTTGTAGGAATCTGGAAAGAGGAATGCACGCAGTCGAGCCTACGTTTTACACAGGGAACGATGATGCTTGAAGTTCATGCTTGTAACTGTGTTCACGAAAATTATCTCGTGCGGAGCCTCACTAAGAGAATAATTAGTTAGAGCTGGAACGACATGCGCCCTGACGGAGAAGCAAAATCTGGTGCCGGGGGGAGGCCGGGGGGGATTGGACCGTGCCCTCGCGTCTCGCCAAGGGCTGTAGAATCAGTGAATCCGGTTGAGAAAATCTCCGCTTTGTCACGTGCCGTCGCGTCTGTCCACAAAAACAGAAAAAAAGATCGCTAAACTCGGCGTTCATGAATAATGTGGGCTAGCGTGGACAAGCGGGGGTTACCGTGAACGGACAGAGCGCGGTAAAGACTCTCACGCTCGATGCGTGCAGCTTTGGCAACTTTAGCGATGCCCTGAGCTTGGGCGAGGCGGCACAAGGCAATTAGCAGGACCCGAGGTTCGTCCTCATCTTCCAAGGCAGCCTTGAGGTACTCGGCTGCAAAATCTGGCTCCTTGCGGAGCCGTCGAATGATGGCCTCGTCGTGCGAAATGCTGGCTTTGCGTTTCATGATGTTCCGTTCCTTTCTGCTTTCGTTTGTCGCCGCCACAGAGCAGCAACACCCAAACCTTGCCAATCATCGCGTAATACACTTGGTAACCTGGTCCCCATCAATCCGCAGCTCGTACAATCCCTGGCGCAGAGATTTGCAATTGCCAAAGTTCCCGCTGGCAAGCCGGGTGATTCGGGTCGCAATCTTCGCTTGTGTACGGGCATCGACAGGCATCCGCCTTGCCATTTCTCCTTCATCTAGATATTATCTAGATCTGCTGCGGTTCGATTGGGACGAACGGAAGGTTTTACGATCCGCAGCATTCCGAGCGCGAGGATCGATTCATTCTCCTCGGTGTGAGTTCCGCGGCAGGTGGTTCACTGCTATCGGGAAAACGATTCTGTGGTCAGGATTATTTCGGCGCGCAAGGCGACTAGAAAGGAGGTGCGCTTTTATGAGGAAAGAATATGATTTCTCCAAATTGAAGGAAGTAAAAAACCCGTACGCAGGGAGGAAAAAGGCGGTGGGAATCAACTTGAGTCCGGAAGTCGTGGACTATTTCAAGGGACTCGCGGAAGAGACGGGACTGCCTTACCAGAAGCTGATTGATTTGTACCTGCTAGATTGCGCGAAGAAACGCAAAAAATTGACAATGAAGTGGGTGGCTTAGCAGCAACGAATTACTCCAGCAGTGGCGGATGTTTGAGTGCCGCGAAGAAACCGCACAGTCATCACGCCGACGCCAACCGGAGATCACTACGTTGCATCAGGGACTTGGAATCTTCTAGGGCGTGGCAGTATCGATGGTGCCGGGGGCCAGAATCGAACTGGCTACGCCCGCCTTTTCAGGGCGGCGCTCTACCAATGAGCTACCCCGGCAGCAATCAAGTCATTTAATTCTAGGGTTGGCAAGAAGAAGAGTCAAACCGGGATCAGCGGGGATCAGCCGGGGCCCGTTTTGGCGCAAAGCGCTCGAGGAATTCCCAAAAGCGCTTGGCGTTGTAACTTTGGCCGTCTTCGAGCCCATGGGTTGGCTGAGAACGAATCAGGTTTCCGCGAGCACCCAGAATGAAGATATGCGGATATCTGCGAACGTAAGGAAAGCGAGACAGGAAAGCGCCGTTAGGATTTTCCTCGCTCATGCTCACCTTCATAATTACGTAATTTTTGTCGCGAAGCGCTGCAAGATCGGGATGATCGTCGAAGAAACGGTCCAAGATGTGGCACCAAGAGCACCACTCACCACCCACTTCAACAAGGATATTCTTGTTTGATCTTTGTGCTTCAGCGCTTGCGGCAGTCAGGTCTTTTCCCGCGTCACGCAGGGGATCATAGCCATCGGCTAATCTATTCTGGGTCGGGGGAGAGGATACCGTCTGAACGAATGCTTTCTGTTCCAATGAGATGGGAGCACAAAAATACGCATAGACTAGCGCCGCTAAGAGCGGAATCCGCATACAGCTGCCTTTTAGTCCGTTATTGTTGAGACTCATCGAATTCCTTCATCCAGTTGCGGTTTTTCAAAACCTCGCGCGGCTTCGTGCCGTCGGGCGGGCCCACGATGCCGTCCTTTTCCATAAGGTCGATCAAGCGCGCTGCGCGGCCATACCCGATGCGCAAGCGGCGCTGCAAGGTGGAAGTGGAAGCGCGACCGGCGTCACAGACCACGCGAACCGCGTCCTGATAAAGATCGTCGTCGACATCGTCGCCGCCATCGGAGTCGGCTTCGTTTGTGCCATCGGCGGTGTTGCCATTTTCTTCTTTAGGCGCTTCGAGCAACTCTTCTTGGTATTTCGCTTGGGCCTGGTTGCGCCAGAACTCGCAGACTTCGGTGATTTCTTCTTCAGTGACGAGCGGGCCATGAATGCGATGCAGGCGCGCCGAACCGGCGGGCAGGTAGAGCATGTCGCCACGGCCAAGCAGCGATTCGGCGCCGTTCGAATCGAGAATGGTGCGCGAGTCGACTTTGCTGGCCACACGGAAAGAGATGCGGGCAGGGAAGTTCGCTTTGATCAAGCCGGTAATGACGTCGACCGACGGCCGCTGCGTGGCGAGAATCAAATGAATGCCCACAGCGCGCGCCATCTGCGCGAGCCGCGTGATGGATTCTTCCACGTTGTTAGTGTCTACCATCATCAGGTCAGCCAATTCGTCGATGACGATGACCAGGTAGGGAAGCGGCTTGTGTTGAGGCTCTTCGACATTGTCGAACAATGACAGCGACTGCTCTTTCTTAAAGGTGCGATTGTACTGGTCGATGTTGCGAACGCCGCGCTGGGCCAAGACTTTCAGGCGGTTCTCCATTTCGCGCGTAGCGTTGCGCAGCACGTTCGAAGCAACCTTAGGGTCGGTGACGACAGGGGCGATCAAGTGGGGAATGTTTTCATACAAGCACAGCTCGAGCCGTTTCGGGTCGACCAGGACGAGCTTCAGGTCATCGGGACTTGCCTTATAGAGGATCGACATCAAAAGCGAATTGATGAACACACTCTTGCCCGTGCCCGTCGAGCCGGCGATAAGCAGGTGGGGCATGGCGGCCAGTTCCGTCACGCGAATCCGCCCGTGCAGATCGCGCCCCATCGCTAGCGTCAGCTTGCTGGGAGAGTGGATGAACTCCGGCGCTTCGATGATTTCGCGCAGGGCGATGGTTTGGCGCCGGTCGTTCGGAACTTCGATGCCAATGGTGGACTTGCCGGGAATACGCTCGATCAGGATGGATTCGGCCTGCAAGGCCAGACACAAATCTTCCGTGAGGCCGATAATGCGACTGTATTTGATACCGGCTTCCGGCTTGAATTCGAACGTCGTGACTACAGGTCCTGGATTGATTTGCGTCACGCGGCCCTGAACGTCGAATTCCTGGCACTTCGCTTCAATCGCGCGGGCGCGCTGTTTCAGCTCTTCTTCATCTAGCTTTTGGCCACGCTCGCCCTCGCGAAGCAGAGAAGGGGGAGGAAGCTTGTAGTTCTGGTTGCCCTTCGCAATCTTGGGCTCGCCGATCTTCTTGGCCGCAGGTTTTTCCGTGTCACGGTGAAAAACGAAAATCGGAGCCTTGAGGACACCGGACTTGCTGTCCTTCTCTTCGGCTTCCTCCTCTTCCGGACTGACGGTCAAGGCGCTGCGCGCTTCGAGAAGAGCCGTTTTGCCGATTTCTTGAGGCGTCACCGGCTTTCTTCCGGAGATTCGCGTCTCTTCAACGCGTCGGCGCATGCGTTCCTGCTCGCGCCGTTCGCGCCAATCGTGCCAACGCGCCTGCACTTTTTGGAGGAGCCCAAGGCGTTCGACGGCACCGATGGGGCCCTTGGGCCCGGTGGCCCAGGCATGCGTGCCGGCAAAAGAAAATCGCGTGGTCATAAACAACGAGGTGAAGAACAGGGCCACGGCCACAAGCAGCGCTCCCCAAAAATTGAACCCGGCAAGCAGTTCACTGGAAATCAACGAGCCGACAATGCCGCCGGCGGGAATGGCTCCGCGTACCGCCGGGAAGGGAAACAGCGCCAGGAGCGAAGGCAGAGAAACCAACAATAAGAAGTAGCCGGCCAGCGTGGCGAATTGGGAGTCGATGGCGCGGGTGCGGCACCACCGCCAGCCGAGCACGGCAATCGCCAGGGGCAAAAGAAATGCGGCGAAGCCAAAAATTTGGAAAAGCACATCCGAGGCATACGCTCCAACCGGCCCCATCCAGTTGTTCGTCACGCCGCCATCGGCGGGCTGCGCGCTGACGTTAAACGAAGCGTCCCGCGGGGAGTATGAAATCAACGCCAGCGCGATCAAGATCGCCAGCGAAATCAGCAGAAAACCTAGCAGCTCGTTCAGTCGCTTGTTTTGAGTCGGAGTCAGAAAGCGCACGACATTCCCTCAGCTTCTGGGGAAGGCTGAGTGTGGCAGCGGGTGCTGGCGCTATCGCAATCCCGCCTGGAGGAACGCCCAAACCAAGATGATGATACCAAACACGGTGCGATAGACAACAAATACTTTTAAGGTGCGTGTCTGCAGGTAACGCAGGAAAAAGGCGATCACGAAATACCCGGCGATGCCGGAAACGAGGACGCTAATCGCGAGTGTTGAGATGGGCAAGTCGAGGCCACCCGCTTTGTGCATCCTGATGAGCTTGGGCAGCTCCATCACCACAGCTCCCGCGATCGCCGGAACGGAGAGAATGAAGGAAAAGCGCGTCGCTGCGGCCCGGGTCAGCCGGCGAAACAGCCCCGTAGTGATGGTGATTCCCGAGCGTGAAACTCCCGGCCACAGTGCCAACGCCTGCGCCGTTCCGATCGTCAGCGCGTCTCCCAGGTTGGATTCGCCTTCCTTGCGCGTGAGATCCTTCTTCGAATCCGCCCACCACATCAGCAGGGCAATCAGCACTAACGAGACGCCAATGATTTTCGGTTGGCGCAGCTTCTCTTCGATTTCGTGATGGAACAGCAGGCCTGCGGCTCCCGCAGGAATCGTCCCGAGGACCAGATACCAAAACATCTTGCGATAGTGCGCGACCTGTTCGGCGGGGGCCGTCGCCGGATAATTCATTCCCAAGCCGCACAAGAGCAGCGTCAGCCAATCCTTGAAGAAGTACAAGACCAACGCGAGTAGCGTCCCCGCATGGAGCGCCACGTCAAATGCCAAGCCGGGATCCTGCCATCCGGCAAACCAAGGAAAAATTATCAGATGCGCGGTGCTGCTGACGGGCAGAAATTCCGTCAGCGCTTGCACCAAGGCAAGGATGATCGCCTGATAGAGAGGCATCGAAATTAGGGTTCCTTTTTTGCCGGTTGCGCTGTCGATGCGCCCGGCAGAATTTTCCGCATCTCGTATGCATCAACGCGGCCGAGATAATAGCGTTTCAAAGTCGCCTCGATACGATAGCCGTGACTCTTCCAGAAGGCAACGGCCGGTTCATTGTCGATTGCGGTTTCCAGCAAGATGGAGCGCACGCCCCGCAAGGCAAGGTTTGATTCGAGTTTCTCGAGCAGCGCGGCCCCGACGCCGTGCCTGCGGTGCTTGGCATCCACGTCCAGCGTAATGATGTGCGCCAGGGGTGGATTTTCTTCGCTCACGATAAACCCCACGATGCGACCGGCATCCTCCGCCACGATGCAGTCGGCCGAGGGCAATGTCAAAAAATAGCGTAGCGTAGTTTTCGAATACGAGATGCCCGGCGGGAAGCAGGATTGATCCAACCTGTGCAACGCCGCAAAGTCGTGCGGGTCGTACGAGCGAAGGGTGGGCGGCATGGCGGGATTGTAGTCCAGAACGCCGCGGAACTGTCATATGTGGCGATTGCAAACTTACATTAAATGCTGTCACAATTTGTCACAATAAAGTGACTAGACATCTGACTAGTTATTGTGAAAAACTACCGTAGGGACGGAAAATTATGGCTTCTTGGCAACTGCAGGACGCGAAGGCGCGCTTCACGAAATTCCTCAACACTGCCCTGAAGAAGGGCCCACAAATCGTTACGCGGCGAGGGGTGGAAACGGCTGTGCTTGTTCCCATAGAAGACTGGAGGCGCTTGCAACAAGCCACGCGGCCCACATTGAAGACACTGCTGCTTGCTCCCGGGCCTCGGTTCCCATACCCAGTTCCCAAGCTAGGGACTCTGAAGCGCCGTAAGCTGGTGGAATTCAAGTGATCCGTTACCTGCTCGATACGAGTGTAGTTTCCGAACTTCGGAAGATGAAACCACATGGCGCGGTCGTCGCATGGCTCGGTAATCTTCGCGACGATCAGGTCTACATTTCGGCCGCTACCTTGGGTGAACTCCAACGAGGGGTCGAGCGCGTTCGAAAGCAGGATGCAAGCAAAGCTCGAGAGATTGAGCTCTGGCTAGAGCAAGTTGAAGCCTCGCGGAATTTGCTCCCAATGGATGCACCTTGCTTTCGGGACTGGGCGCGGCTCGTGGAAGGCAAGTCTGAGCATCTCCTCGCAGAGGCTATGATTGCGGCCACTGCCCGCGTCTACGGCCTGAGAGTGGCGACGCGCAATACCTCTGCTTTTGCGCTGCTGGGCGTTGATCTTTGCAATCCATTTAAGAATTGACGGGCGACGTCATAGGCACTTCGCCATTCATCTTTGCGGCGGAGCTGGCGGCATGGCTCGGCCAAGGGCTTGGATCGTTAATTCGTCGGGGATTGTGCGGCCCTCTTGTTTGACAACGACCGCGAATCCGCCGCTGTAATCCCACATGGTCCACCCGATGCCATATTTTTCGAGGGTCGTGCGCACATCGAAAATCCAGGCAGCGCGGTCTCTGGGATTCGCGGCCTTGCGATACACACCAAACTCATTGCAGGTCAACGGCACGCCCCAGCGTTTCCCCCAGGCGGCGATCTGGCCGATCTCGTCGTTGACACGCGCCGCGTTCCAGCGGTCCATTCCGTAGCGGATGACCTGAAGGCGATTCACCGCGTCGGGAACCAAGGCCGCGGCTTGCTGTACGTTTTCAGGGGTCGAGGGGTAGGGCAGCTCTTTCAGGTAGTGAACGAAGTTTGTGCTCCAGGTGGCGCCTTGATGGGTGAAGAGGTGGGGATCATAGAAATGGAAGTTATAAATGATGTTGGGATCGCGCAGTGGCTCAATGAAAAGCAACTCGTTGTCCGCCGACCAGTTAGCTCCCGCGACGATGATGGTCTGGGAAGGAGCGCCTTCACGGATGGCGACGGCGAGTTTGGACTGCACGCCCTCCCAGCGGTAGCGATCGCGGAATTCCGGCTCGTTTAGAACCTCGAAGAACACAAGATCTGTATTCCAAGAAGAATAATGCCTCGCGAGCGCCCGCCAGAAATCGGCAAATTGTTCTACAAACTCGTTGTCCGTCGCCAACTTTTCCTTGAAGTCCGAATCCGGGTGGATATCGACAATCACCGCTAGCCCTTCGTCGAGAATCGTCTTCACGGCGGCATCCAGGAACCCCAAGTAGTCTTCGGGAATGCGATCAGCCTGCTTTCGGCGGAACATCGGTTGAGGATTCACGCTTAGCCGCACATGGTCAAACTGCATGGCCTTGATCAGCCTGATGTCCTGCGACGTGGTCCACGTCTCGAAATGCTCGTTCGTATAGCCTTTTGGGTCATTCACTTGCGCGAACCATTCGCTCAGGTTGATACCGTGGCGCAAATGCGCTGCGCGCCTTTGTGCCGTCCCAGAATCCTGAGATGTTTGCGCCAAGCCTGCTCCTCCCGCAAACAGAGACATCGCTCCGAGCATCGCACCAAAAACGCGAGCGCGCATCCTACCACCAGCCATGAACTTGTTTGTCCTGTTTCTCATGGGGCTTGCATTCCGGAGTCCAGAAGCCTATACCGCTGATGAAAGGCACACAAGAGCCGGCAGCGAACTTGCACCCAGCTCTGCGTCTCCGAGGCTTTCAACTATCTTGCCGAAATTTACCCGAATCCAACTGCGGTAGGGTATTTATTTGCTTGACAGAATTGCGGCATTTCGCGGACTCTAATGCCCTGCATAGGGATCAGAAGTTTGCAGGCACGAACTTCCGCGCCGACCCAAGCCGTGCGCGCGTCTCCAACCGGAAAAAATCAAATAGGGAGGTATCGCTGGTAATGCGCTATCGGACTCTGGTTGTTTTGTATAGTATCAGCTTGGCCGCGCTTTTACTCACAGGATGCTCTGCTACCACGGCTTCCAACCCGCAAACCGCACCACAGATCGTCGTTCAGCCGGCCAACCAAGCGGTCACGGCAGGCCACTCGGCCTCCTTTAGCGTCACGGCTACAGGAACTCCCTCCTTAAGCTACCAATGGAACAAAAACGGAACTGCGGTCAGTGGAGCAACTTCCTCAACGTATACCACGCCCCCAACCACTTCGGCGGACAACGGCGCCACATTCGACGTCGTGGTCAGCAATGCCAAGGGCAGCGTCACGAGCGCCACAGCGACGCTTACGGTGACTTCCGCAAGCGCGGTCACCATCACCACCACGAGTCTGCCAAATGGCACTGTACAAACGGCTTACTCTGCAACCCTGCAGGCGACCGGAGGCACTGCGCCGTACACTTGGTCTGTGGGAAGCGGGAGTCTTCCTGCTGCCCTCACTCTCTCTCCCTCGGGGACTATCTCCGGGACGCCCACGACCGCAGGCTCATCCGCTTTCACAATTCAAGTGGCCGACAGCGCCGGGAACAAAGCGTCAACAGGCTTCAGCATCACGATTAATAGCTCATCCGGCGGAACCATGCCGGCGTTCGGCCACGTCTTTATTGTTCTCGGAGAAAACGACGGCTATAGCGGCACCTATAACAGCAGCAATATGCCGTACTTAACGTCGCTGGCCAACAAGTACGGATTGTCAACCAAGTATTGGGCCGATACGCATCCTTCCATCGGCAACTACGAGGCACTCACGGCAGGGCAAATCTTTACGAATACCGACAGCGACACGCCGTCCAGTTTGCCCCTCTCCTCGGACAATATTGCCGCCGAGGTGGAGAAAGCGGGCAAGACGTGGAAAGACTACGTGGAGACGGGGGGTTCAGGTGCGAGCGTGCAGGGCTGCAGCGCCTTGAACAACGGGACCTATTATGTGCGCCACGACCCGCTCCAGTACTTTACCAACATCAATAAGGCCAACATTGTTTGCTTCAGCCAATTCGCCACAGACTTGGCCAATAATGCGCTTCCGAATCTCTCTTGGCTCTCGCCAAACGGCTGCGACGACGCGCATGACTGCTCGATCGGCACGTTCGACAAATGGCTACAGACCGAACTCGGCCCGCTCCTGGCGAGCAGCTATTTTCAAGCGGGAGGAGACGGTTTGCTGATCATCACTTTCGATGAAGGTTCGGGCAGTCCGGACTGTAGCACTACAACGGTCGGCCAAGGCTGCGGCGGCCAAGTCGAAACCGTCATGATTAGTGCGGTCAGCAAAATGGGCTACCAGTCCGTGGCCGGTGATCCTGCCAACTACAACAACACCTACGATGAAGCCAGCATTCTGCGCACAATTGCAGACGCCCTTGGGGTAAAGACGTCGGGCCTGGGCGGGGCATCCACGCGCGTCCCCATGGCGGACTTCTTTCAGTGAGCCCGCTCCTGAGCGTCTAGGCTATTATGGGTCTTCCACAGAAAGGGTTTGGCTGGGGGCGGGGGTGTCGGGAGAAGACCGCACGGAGGCAATCCAGGCCGTCGGTAAAAGGATGCGGCAGGTTCTTTTTGCTTACTCGGCTTTAACGGGTGGAACCACTTTCGAGCGCTCCAGAGTCCGTAGTCTTTTTCCGACAGGCGAGTTGCGTGCGATGAAGCGCATGCATTCGCAGAAGCCCTTGCGGTCGCCTGGCGCCTGGCACGCGTAGCGGTAGGCTGCGTGGACTGTGGCGCGATGGCCACATAGGCAAAGCTCTCGCGAAGGCTCCGGGATGTGCCGCCGGCCATTTGGATTTCCGGGGGCCCTCTTCTTGTTGTCTGGCTTGATTTCACTCACGGGACTCCTCCAGTCTCACCTTCCGGAGAGTATTCTCAGCTTTTTTTTGAACCCCAACGCCCTTTTCTGCGACTTTGTGAAGATTATCTCCTTTTAAGGCAATGTGTTTCAATAGCGGGGCGGTCGGGGCGGTTCAGACAAGTACTGACTAAGGTCCAACCTTAAATTGCGCCCTTCGGCGCGAAAAGCTATTGCCGTGCGAGGCCTTAGTTTCAGTCGAAGGAATCGAATCGAGAGAAGCAGCCCTACGCTGCTATGGCTGGCGCGATTTCGGTGCGGGGAAGCGTCACCTGGGCTGTCAACAGCAGGCTCAAAAGGCGAGGCGACGGTTGTGAGCGAGGAGGGGCGGTGCTCGCAGCCATCGAGTTCTCTGCAGTTAGACCTCGAGGATCACCGGGAGAATCAGAGGACGCTTGGAGGTCTGCTTATTGATATAGCGTTTCAGGTCCACGCGGATTTTTTCCTTGATCACACTCCAGTCGGAATTTTCTTCGGAGTTCGATTCGGCCACAGTTTTCATCAACACTTCGCGCGCGCCGAGCAAGAGTTCCTGACCGTTTTCGCTCATCACGCCGCGCGTGACAATTTCCGGTTGCGATTCGAGCCTTCCCGTGTGCTTATCGATCGCAATGATGGGCACAACGACCCCGTCCTCGGAAAGATGTTTTCTGTCGCGGATCACAACTTCTTCGATTTCCTCCAGCGAGCCGGAATCGACCAGTACACGGCCGGCCGGCACCGGATCACGTCGCAGAGCGCGATCCTCCGTGAACTCGACGGCTTGCCCATTTTCCAGCAGGAAAATTTCTTCGGAGACCACGCCAAGCTGGTGCGCCAGCGCCGCGTGGCGGAAGAGGTGGCGATACTCACCATGGACCGGAATAAAGTATTTCGGTTTCACCAGTTGCAAAAGCAGTTTTTGTTCTTCCTGGCTGGCGTGGCCGGAAACGTGGATCATGCCCCCGGAATTTTCGTAATACACCAGCGCGCGCCGGCGGAACATGTGATCGAGCATGCGGAAGATTGGTTTTTCGTTGCCCGGGATGATGCGGGCGGAAAGGATGACCGTGTCGTTTTCCTCGACGGAAACGTGGCGATGGTTGTCCACGGCGATGCGCGAAAGCGACGACATCGGCTCTGCTTGGCTACCGCTGGCGAGAATCACCAGGCGCTTGGCATCGAAGCCGCGAATGTCCTGCGGGCGCACGACCATGCCATCTGGAATTCGAAGCAGGTCGAGCGAGTGTGCGATCTCGACGTTGTCGATCATGCTTCGCCCTACGAACGCAACCTTGCGGTTGACACGCACCGCGATGTCAATCACCTGCTGAATGCGGTGAATCGAGGAAGCAAAGCAGGACAGAATCACCCGCCGCGGCGCCGAGCGGCACAATTCTTCAATGCGCGGCACGACGGCGCGTTCCGATGGCGTAAAACCGGGACGCTCGACGTTGGTGGAATCGCTGAAAAGCGCCAGCACACCCTCTCTTCCGTACTTTGCAAGAGCGTGCAAATCGAAAGACGCGCTATCGACCGGCGTTTGATCGATCTTGAAATCGCCGGTATGAATCACCACGCCGAGGGGCGTGCGAATGGCAAGCGCCACGCAATCTAAAGTGCTGTGGGTGACGGAAATAAATTCAATTTCGTACGGGCCGATTTCGACTAGGCGGCCGGGCAGAACTTCGCGCAACGTGGTAGATTCGAGCAGCCCCGCTTCTTCCAGACGCTTTTTAACCAAGGCCAGCGTGAAGCGCGTTCCGTAGACCGGCACATTCAAATCTCGAAGGATATATGGCAGTGCTCCAATGTGATCCTCATGGCCATGCGTCAGCACGATGGCGCGAACCTTCGCTCGGTTCTGCTTCAAGTAGGAAATGTCCGGGATAACCAGGTCGACGCCCAAAAGCTCGGATTCCGGGAACATCATGCCGGCGTCGATGACGATGATATCGTCGCCCACGCGCAGCACGAGCATGTTCATGCCGAATTCACCGAGCCCGCCGAGGGGAATGGCAGTGAGAGTGTGTGCAGTCTTCGGAGCGCTTCTGCTCGGGGTCTTGCTCAAGGAAACATCGACTCCACAACCTAAACCAGCATCGTATCACACGCCAGCGACCCGTGACTGGAAACGCTGGTCCGAACAGTGCAAAAAGAGGTCCTTCGGAGCCTTAATGGTGGGAATCGCCAGCGAAGAGATGGGCGATAGAGACAAGAATCACGGCGCCAAGTGTTGCAGCCGCGAGCGAATACCAGAAGCCGCCACCAAAGATTCCCAGCTTCGTAAAAACCCAGCCCCCGATGAAAGAACCGACTAATCCCAATACGATATCCGCGACACAGCCGAAGCCGCGCCCGCGCTCGATTTTTCCCGCTAGCCAGCCTGCAATGAGGCCAAGAATAAGCCACGAAACAATGCCGTGCGATTCGAACCACATGCCATAGATTCTTTGCAGGAGCACGTGAGCAGCGAGCATGCAGCCTCCTTGAGAAACCAGGATTGTATCCGAGTTACCAGGACATGGATTTCTTTACTCTGGAGCGAGACTAGCGCGTGCGCCAACGAGTCTACCCAAGCGCTGGATGCGGTCGCCTAGAAGCCTATGACCTCCCTTGGGGTCACATTACCGGAATGCTTGCCGCGCTGGTCGTCCTGTATTCCGAAGCTAATCGTGAGCAGGAAGAACTCAGATTGGACGTGCGAAATCATCGAACAGCATAACTCTGGAAACAGATAAACCGCTAGGTCCTGGTTAACAGCGTAATCCTAGACTTGAAATCCATCGCGAAAGGCTGCCGGTCACATGGACGAGAACCCCACTAATCGGGCGCTGACCCCGGAATCCGAGCGTTGCGGCTCTTTCCGTGCCCCGGCAAGGCGGTTATCACCTAGTATTCCATCGAGGTGGTTCGGCCTCTTCTATTGGACAGGATTTTTGATTTGGATAATTTGTCGACAGCATAGGTCCAATCTAAGACAAACGAGCTTTTGGGTCGCGTTTTTGGTCCTTCTCGCTCTTCATGTTGCTGGATTCGCGGTCGTACTCCGTATGTATCCTGAATGGCGAGGGCTTGGTTTCCTTTGATAGCAGTTATCGAGATTCCGCTTATGGCTATGGCCTTGGAATCGACAAAAGCATCGCCGAAAGCATGCCAGTCAGCGCCTTAACCCGTGATTTGTGGCGTTCCCGTCCATTTGACGAGGCTCCGTTTCGCGGCGGATTCCATGTGGACGGGAACGCTGTTTGGACGTCCAGACAAGAAATCGGGTTTTCCTAAGGCTTAAGCACTGGCGCTACCACGCGGCCGGTTGCTGCTGGGTCATACAGTGGATTGTGCCAAGGCCGAGCACTAAATCGCGGCAAGGAATGCCCACGACCTCGCGATCCGGGAGGAGGCGCCCCAGAGTGTTCAGAGCCACACGGTCGTTCGAATCGTTAAACGTGGGGACGAGCACGAGTTTGTTGGCAATGTAAAAATTCGCGTAGCTCGCAGGAAGCCGTTGACCGTCGAAATAGACTGGAGCTGGCATAGGCAGCGTCTCCACACACAAAGGTTTTCCGGCCTGATCTTTCATGGTCGTTAGCAGCGCGAGATTTTCTTGAAGTGGCTCGTAATTAGCGTCTTTCACATTGCTTTCAACAATGGTGATGACGGTGGAGGGATTTGCAAAGCGCGCGAGATCGTCCACGTGTCCGTGGGTGTCATCCCCGGCGATGCCGCTCTTGAGCCAAAGGATATTTGTCACACCGAGGTATTCGCGAAAGACCGCTGCGTAATCTGTTTTGGTAAAGCCGGGATTTCTCTCCTGGATTTTGCTCAAGAGACATCCTTCGGTAGTGAGCAGCGTGCCGCAGCCATTCACGTCAATGCTGCCGCCTTCAAGAACGACGCGGCGGCCTTTGTGTTGCGGTTGCCAGAGACGTCGCTTGTGTTCCTTGTTTGCTCTTGCCACAACTGCCGCATCTTTCTTGTGATTCGAATATTTGGCCCATCCGTTGAACTGGAAATTGTTGAACGCCACTTCTCCCGATGCATTGCGAACGCAAATTGGTCCGGAGTCCCGCATCCAGCCGCGGTCGGTGGGCACGACAAAGAAATCGACAGCCTCAAGATTCGCCCCCGATTTTTT
>Ga0209153_1000357_pt1 | contig 22591 bp, 23 predicted proteins | sample GraSoiAngelo_120_FD_185877 | JGI IMG/M metagenome (GOLD analysis project Ga0209153, IMG submission 185877) | Grasslands soil microbial communities from the Angelo Coastal Reserve, California, USA - 14_0919_09_20cm (SPAdes) (version 2) | ecosystem: Environmental > Terrestrial > Soil > Grasslands ...
ATTCATGAGCGCGCGCAGTTTTCAACTAACTACCGGCATCCAGCATTTCTATGACGCGCACGATCTCGGCGCCAAGGATGTCGAGCCCGACAGTTTCTTTTACGACAAGGCCTTGTCGCTGATGTCGCTACAGCCGCCCAAGACACCGCTGTTCATGTTCGTCTATCTCGCCGCCAATCATTTTCCCTGGGAGACCAAGTTTCGCCCCGACCTGATGCCGTCCTGGCGCGGGCCGGGCAATGAACCGGTGATCGACGAATATCTGCGCCGGCAGGCGATCAGCGCCGATGACTACAAGACGTTTCTCGCCGGCTTGAAGAAGAAGTTTCCCGGCCAGCCGTTCCTGATCGTGCGTTACGGCGATCACCAGCCGGAATTCTCGCCGCATATTCTCGATCCCGCGCTCGACGAGGCCGGTATTGGCAGGAAGCTCGACGCTTACGATCCGCGCTATTACGCGACCTACTACGCGATCGATGCGGTCAACTTCGAACCGGTCAAGAGCCCGACCGAAATGGATGCGATCGACGGACCCTATCTGCCGCTCGTCATCCAGGAGGCCGCAGGCATTCCGCTCGATCCGTCATTCGAAGAGCAGAAACAGATCATGTTGCGCTGCAAGGGCATGTTCTATGGCTGCAAGGACGGCGCGGAAGCGCGTCGCTTCAACCGCCTGCTGATCGATGCCGGCCTCATCCACGATTTGTAGGCTACCGGACTTAGGGTTCCCAGCGAAGCATGCCACGGCCGTCTTGAGTGCGGCCCTGCAAACCTGCTAAATCTGTTGGTGCTAGAGGGCTCCCTTCGGTTTTCTCGCCATGCTGATGCGTCTGTTCGCGCCGCAATTTCTTGTGGTCTGGGCTTTCGTCGCCTCCGCGATTGCCGTGCATTTCCGCGGCAAGGTGCGGCTCGGTTTCTGGCGGCAGGTGTCCGACCATTCCACCATCATGGCGCCCTACAATGTGCTGATGTACCTGTTCTCGGCGGTGCCGAACCGGCCGATCCTCCAGGTCGGTATGGTCCCCGGGCTTAATGTGCTGCGCGACAACTGGCAGACGATCCGCGAGGAGGCGCTGCATCTGTTTGCGCAGGGACAGATCAAGGCCGCGGACAAGTACAACGACTGGGGCTTCAACTCGTTCTTCCGAACCGGGTGGAAGCGGTTCTATCTGAAATGGTACGACGAGGCGCTGCCGTCGGCGCTCGCCAATTGCCCGAAGACGGTTGAACTCTTGAACACCATTCCCAATGTCAAGGGCGCAATGTTCGCCAACCTGCCGCCCGGCGGCAGGCTGGTGCAGCACCGCGATCCCTATGCCGGCTCGCTGCGCTATCATCTGGGCTTGGTGGTGCCGAAATCGCCGGGCCAATGCCGCATCTTCATCGACGGCCAGTCTTATTCCTGGCGCGACGGCGAGGACCTTTTGTTCGACGAGACCTATCTGCACTACGCCGAGAACACCACCAGCGACGATCGCATCATCCTGTTCTGCGATGTCGAACGTCCGCTGAAGACGCGCGCGATGACCGCGGTCAACCGCTGGGTCTCAAGGAACATCATCAACGAGAGCGCGACGCAAAACCAAGAGGGCGAGCGCGTCGGCTGGCTCAACCGGGTCTTCGGTTACGTCTACCACGTGCGGCTTGTCGGCAAGCGGATGAAGGCCTGGAACAAGCGCGTCTATTACGCGGTGAAATATCTGTTGATCGGCGGCATCCTGGCCGCGTTCCTCGCCACCGCGTTCACCTGAGGCATCGGTAGGGTGTGCACACGCGCACTTGCGCCGTGCCCACCAATTCAGACGCGACTCTGAAAAGCACACATTCGCTTTGCGCACCCTATCGCCTCTTAAATCTAAGCTTGAAGAAACTATCTTTCCTCGAAGCAATTGGGGGCAAGCGGCTTTGCCCACTCGACAATCAAGGGAACTTTAGCATGGCACTCACCCTGAAGCAGATGATGGAGGCGGCCAATGCCGCGGTGCCGAAGATCACGCCGGCCCAGGCGCGTGAAATGATCGGCAAGGGCAACGCGCTGGTGGTCGACGTGCGCGACGCGCCTGAACTGGAAAAGAGCGGCAAAGTTGCCGGCGCAGTGCATGTCTCGCGCGGCATGCTGGAATTTCGTGCCGACCCAGAGTCGCCGTCTCACGACAGGAATTTCGCCAAGGACAAGAACGTAGTTGTTTATTGCGGTTCAGGCGGCCGCGCAGCGCTCGCCGGCAAGCTGCTCAAGGACATGGGTTATCAGCATGTCTATAATCTCGGCGGCTTCAAGGATTGGGCCGAGAGCGGTGGCGCGATCGAAGAAGCCGGTTGAGCTCAGTCTTTCCTGATCGAAGCAAGGATGCGGTCGGCCTCTAGGCGCCAGTCGGCGCTGCGGGCAAACGTCTGCGTGCCTTTCGCACCGAACAGGCCTTGGTCGGCGAGATCCGCAACCCAGGCCTGGCGCTCGGCCGTGCCTTGCGCCGACCATGGCTCAAGCCCGATCTCGCGCACGGTTTGCGCCACCTCGCGGACCTCTTCGCTGCGGCGCCGGCCGTGTTCGATCACGCGCTGGAAGAAGTAGGCGCCTTGTTTTTCCCAGTCGATGCCGGGAAAGGTTTCTTGCAGCGACGCCAGCACGGCGTCCTCGACGCCGTAGGCCCGCGCGGTGGTGTAAGCCTCGATCACCATCGCCTCGAGGCCCTTGATCATCACGCTGCGGCACATCTTGACGGCCGACGCAACGCCCAACTCAACGCTTGCCACCTTCGCGTCGAAGCCCAATTCGACCAGCATCGGCGCCAGCGCCTCGGCGGTCGCCCCGCCAAGCAGCAGCGGCACCTTGATCCGCTTCGGCGGCACCGAGGTCATCACGGCGCCTTCGATGAAGTTGCCGCCTTTGCCGTCGATCAACTCGGCCGCGCGCCGCTTGGCGCCGGGCGATGCCGAATTGAAGTCGAGGAACCAGGCGCCTTTCTTCACCGTTGGCGCGCAAGCCTGCGCCACCGGCACGGCCTGGCTCGCGGTAACGGCGGAGACGATCAAGTCGGCCTGGCCTGCAAGATCGGCGTGAGAAGCGGTGAGCGCAACGCCGTGTTGCGCGGCATGATCGCGCAGGGCGCCGCCGGCCTGGCCGCTGCGGAGCTTGATGTCGTAGGCGATCACCTGAACGTCTTGCCGGCGCAGGTCCTCGGCCAGGATGCGGCCGACTTCGCCGTAGCCTATGAGGCCTACATTCCAGTTTCTTGGGTCGGTCGAGACAGTGGTCATTTCCAAACAATCCTTGCAATCGCGGTCAAAACTAAAGTCGGAAAACTAAAGTCTGATTGCAGATTACCGACTTGTAATTGGTCTGCCGGAAAATCTCCAAAACTTTGTCACGATTGTTTCCATGATGCGACGCGCTGTCGTCATGGTCTCTGACCGGCCCGCCAGCCGACATCACGAATCTTCTTCCTTGCAGGAGTGTTGCCCATGCGAGCGCTTGCCGTCGCGGACTTGCGATTGCCCTCGGACTGATCATCCCTGCCGCGCATGCCGCAGAGCCGCCGCGCGACATCAAGGGTCTTTATCTGATGACGGACTATCCGGCGATCACGGTGCGGCCGGGCACGACATCGAACATACCGCTTCGCCTGCAGAATTATGGACTGGGACCGCAGCGGTATCAGCTATCGGTTGCGGGCGTACCGAGTGGCTGGACCGCAACGCTGCTGGGCGGCGGGCAACCGGTTGCGGCGGCGATGCCGGCGCCGGATGCCAGCGTCGCGCTCCAGCTTCGCCTCGACGTGCCGGCGACGAGCGATTTGAGCGTGCAGACCTTGACCGTAAAGGCGGAAGGGCAGGGTAGCGAAGCGACCTTGCCGCTCGCCGTTGCGCTCGCCAAGGAATTGCCGGCCAAGCTGACGGTGACGTCGAAACTCCCCTCGCTGCGCGGCAGCCCGAAATCGAATTTCGAATATGCGCTGACCATCAAGAACGATAGCGGGCGTAACCTGGTCGCGAGCATTGCCGCGCAAGCGCCCGCCAATTTCGAAACCTCATTCACCGAGGCCTACGGCACCCAGGAGCTTTCGTCGATCCCGATCGAGGCCGGCCAGTCCAAGGACATCAAGCTGAAGGTCCGACCGCCGAGCACGGTCGATGCCGGCCATTTCCCGGTGGGCGTGACGGTCAACGCGGAAGATGCGTCGGCGAAGACCGAGCTTGCGCTCGATATCGCAGGACAGCCCCAACTCCAGGTCTCGGGGCGAGACGGATTGGTCAGTGCGCGCGCCGTCGCGGCGCAGCAAAGCTCGATCCCGATCGTCGTCACCAATAGCGGCACCGCGCCGGCTGAGAATATTACGCTTGCAGCATCGGCGCCGACGGGGTGGAAGGTTTCGTTCGAACCCGCCACCATCGATCGGCTGGTGCCCGGAAAGGACGCCGAGGTTCAGGCTCTGGTGACGCCGAGCGACAAGTCGCTGGCCGGCGATTACATGACGACGATCCGCGCCACCTCACGCGGCGAAAATGCATCGAGCCAGTTCCGCATTACGGTAACGACCTCGACCGTCTGGGGAATGGCAGGCGCCGGCATCATCGGGATTGCGCTGCTGCTGATGCTCGGCGCGGTTGCGAGGTTCGGACGGCGATGAGCGGCAGCCAAAACGAAGCCGTCACCGGGCCCGATAGCGTCGTTATCGCAGCCCGCGATCTCACCAAGCGCTACGGCAATGCCAACGCGGTGGACGCCATCAGCTTCGACATCTTTCGCGGTGAAGTGTTCGGCCTGCTTGGACCCAACGGCGCCGGCAAGACCACCACGATCCTGATGATGCTCGGCCTCACCGATATTTCTTTGGGTAAAGTCAACGTGCTCGGGTTCGACCCCGCCCGCTCCCCGCTGGAAGTCAAGCGGCGGGTCGGCTATCTGCCCGATTCCGTCGGCTTCTACGAGCATCTGACCGCGGTGGAGAACCTTTCCTATACCGCGCGGCTGATGGGCCTTTCGCGATCCGAGCGGACCCGGCGGATCGAAGACGCGCTTGAGCGGGTGCGGCTCGCCGATGTCGCGCACAAGCGCGTGGCGACGTTCTCGCACGGCATGCGCCAGCGCCTCGGGATCGCTGAGATCATCGTCAAGCGAGCGGAAATCGCGATTCTCGACGAGCCGACTTCCGGGCTCGATCCGCAGGCGACACTCGAATTCTTAGGGCTTATCGGCGAGCTCAGGGCCGAGGGCATCACCGTTCTGCTCTCGTCGCACTTGCTCGATCAGGTGCAGCGGGTGTGCGACCGCGTCGCTTTATTCCAGGCCGGGCGTATCGTCATGATGGGCTCGGTCGCCGATCTCGCAGCCCAGGTGCTAGGTGCCGGCTTTGTCGTCGAGGTCGAGGCCGAAGGTGCCGGCATTGCCCGGCGGCTTGCCGCGATACCGGGCGTCACCAACGTCGAAACATTGGCGACTGACCGTTTCCGCATGACCGCCGATCGGGACGTGCGGCCTGAGGCGGCGCGCGCCGTCGTTGCCGCGGACGGATCATTGCGGCGGCTCTCAGTCGATGAGCCGAGCCTGGAGGCGATCTACGCCCGCTATTTCCAGATCAGGCCGGAGGGGAGGACGCTCGATGCGGCGTGAGGGCTCGCCGTTTTCCGGACTTGGCACCGTGTTCGTCAAGGAATTGGCGGACAACCTCTCGAGCGCCCGCATGCTGGTGCTTGAGCTGTTGATCGTATTGACGGCGCTGGCCGCACTTTATGGCGCGATCGACAATCTGCGGCAGAGTACCGCGGAAGACCCGTTCCTGCTGCTGCGGCTGTTCACGGTCGCGCGGGAGCCGTTGCCGTCCTTTGTCGCGATCCTGGGCTTCCTTATTCCACTGATGGCGATCGGATTGGGTTTCGATGCGATCAACAGCGAACATAACCGTAGGACGTTGTCGCGGATCCTGGCGCAGCCGATCTATCGCGATGCGCTATTGATGGGAAAATATCTCGCGGGCCTTGCCACGCTCGCGGTTAGTCTCGCAGCGTTGTGGCTGATGGTGATCGGGCTTGGTCTGATCTTCCTCGGCGTGCCGCCGGGAGGCGAGGAGGTCGCGCGCTCGCTGGCGTTCCTCGTGATCGCGATTTTCTACGCTGGTGTCTGGCTGTCGCTGGCGATGCTGCTGTCGATCGTGTTTCGTTCGCCCGCAACCGCTGCGCTTGTCGCGCTCGGTGTCTGGCTGTTCCTGACCGTGCTGTGGCCCATGCTGGCGCCGGCATTCGCGCAAGTGATTGCACCACCCGATCCGCGTTATGCCGCGCTCGGCATCGAGACGCCGGATACGGCGATATGGTCGCAGATCCTGATGCGGATATCGCCGAACGACATTTTTGCCGAGGCGATGACGGCGGTGCTGTCGCCGACCACGCGGACCCTCGGCCCGGTGTTCCTGGAGCAATTGCGCGGCGCCCTGATGGGCACGCCGCTTCCCTTTGCCGAAGTGTCATGATTGCCTGGCCGCAAACCGTCAGCCTGATCGCCGCCACCGTCGTGCTGTTCGTCGCCGGCTACGTCCTGTTCCAGCGTCAGGAGGTGAGGGCGTGAGGAGGAGTCTAATCTCATCTGCGGACTTTCTCCCACAGCCAGCGCGCCACTGCGTCGGATGAGGCTGCGCCGTCGCCGCCCGCGGCGCGCAGGTTGGCCTCGCGCATCGCGGCGATATCGATCTTGCCGAGCAGCGGCTGGATCGCGGCCTGCAGCGCAGAGTCGTTGGCGCGCTTCGGCGACAGCAGCACGATCGCGTCATATGGCGGGATGGCGTGTCTGGGATCGTCCAGCACCACCAGATCGTATTTCGCGATCAGGCCGTCGCTCGTATAGCCCGCGATCACATCGACCTCGCCCGAAGCAATCGCCGCGTACATGAAGTCCGGCTGCATCTGGCGCTGCGCGCGAAACGTCAGGCCGTAGGCTTTTTGCAAAGCGGCCCATTCCGGCCGTGAGAAGAATTCATAATCCGCGGCCAGCGACATCGTAGACGCATGCGAGGCCAGATCTGTGATCGAGTGAATACCAAGCGCATCGGCGCGCTTCTTTGGCATCACCAGCGCGTAGGCGTTCTCGAAGCCGAGCTCGCCGAGTAGCGTGATGTTCTGCTTGGCCAGCATCGTCTTCAATTCGCCGAGCAGCTCCTGGCGCGGCCTGATGTCGCTGCGGTGAAATTGGTTGGCCCAGAGCGTGCCGGAATAATCGGCATAAACGTCGATATCGTTGGAGGCCAGCGCCTCGAAAATCACGTTGGAGCCGAGGCCCTCGCGCGAAGTGGCGGAAAACCCCGCCGCGCGCAGCCGCTGCGCGATCAGCGCCGACAACACATATTGTTCGCTGAAGGTCTTGGCGCCGATGATGTAGCTCGATGACGAGCGTGCCATCGTAGGCACCAGCGTGACCGCTGCCAGCGCCGCAATGCCGATACCGCCGAGGCTCGCGCGCAGGCGGCTGCGGCGGCGCAACCCGCTTTCGATCAGCGCCAGCAATTGATCGACCGCAAGCGCCAATATGGCCGCGGCAAAACAGCCGAACAGCACGAACACCCAGTTCTGGGTCTGCAAGCCGGCGAAGATGTAATTGCCGAGGCTGGTCTGGCCGATCGGCGTCGACAGCGTCGCGGTGCCGATCACCCAGACCGCCGCGGTGCGGATGCCCGCCATCATCACGGGCAGCGCCAGCGGCAGCTCCACCGTGAACAGCGATTGGCGGGGCGTCATGCCGACGCCCTGCGCCGCCTCAAGGATCGCAGGCTCCACGCCGTTGAGGCCGGTGATGGTGTTGCGCAACACCGGCAGCATCGAATAGAGCGCCAGCGCCAGCACCGCGGGCAGGAATCCGAAGGCGGAAAAGCCGAACCCGAACCACGACAATGTCAGCGCCGCGAGCGCCAGCAGCAGCGGATAGAACAGCGCAAGCAACGCGAGCCCTGGCACCGTCTGCACGATGCTGGCGAGGCCCAGCAGCACGCCGCGCATTATCCGACGATTGCGTGCCGCAATCGCAAGGGGAAGGCTGACCGCGAGCCCGAGCGCCAGCGCCGCCACGCTGACGCGCACGTGGTTGCCGAGATAATCCGGCAGATGCGCCAAAGCCTCGCTCCAGCGTGGATCGCTAAACAGGCTCATGCCGCGCCGCCCCGCGGCAACAACGTGCCGAGCCGTTCGGCCTGGCGCCGCGGCGCGCGCAGGAGTTCGCCGACATAAGGATCGCTGGCGGCCGAAAGTTCACCCGGCACGCCCAAAGCGAGTAGACGTCCGCCCCGCATGACGGCGATGCGATCGGCGAGCAAGATGGCCTCGGTCATGTCATGGGTGATCATGACCGTGGTCAGCCCGAGCTTGTTGTGCAGCGCACGGTAGTCGTCGCCGAGCGCGTCGCGTGTCAAAGGATCGAGCGCGCCGAACGGCTCGTCCATCAGCACGATGCGCGGTTTGGCTGCGAGCGCCCGCGCCACGCCGACGCGCTGGCGCTGACCGCCAGAAAGCTCTTGCGGCAGGCGATCGCGATGCTGCGCGCGATCCAACCGCACCAGGTCGAGCAGTTCATCGACATCAGCGGAAATCTCGGCCGCCGGGGTACCCAACAGCTTTGGCGTGATGCCGCGACGCTCATATGCGGAAACAGCCCGCCGCTCTGGAACACATAGCCGATGCGGCGGCGCAATTGCACGGGATCGACGGTGCTGATGTCCGCGCCCTCGACCGTGATGCTGCCGCGATCGGCCTCGATCAGTCGGTTGGCGAGCCGCAGCAGCGTGGTCTTTCCCGAGCCGGAGCCGCCGACAATGGCGAGGAATTCGCCCTCGGCGACTTGAAGCGAGACGTCATCGAGCGCCACCACGCGCCCCGCGCCACGGCCATCGTCAAAACTCTTGCCGACATGGGCATAGGCGATCAGTGGCGCGGTCGGCATCGGGCCTCGGTATCTCGGCTGTGTTACCTTACCCTCTTTTGGAGGGTGAAGTGTTGGACTAGCACGTTGCAGCACTTCGTTGAACTCGTCCCGGTAAACCGCTAAGGGATCATCCAAATCCGGAAGGGGGAGACGCGGTGGAGATGGCAACGCCAACGGCGGTCGCGCTCGATGACGCGACGGTGGCCTTTCGGCTTGCGGACGCGCGCGTCTACACGGCAGTCGAAAAGGCGCGTCTAACGGTTGCGCCAGGCGAATTCGTTGCCATCGTCGGGCCGACCGGATGTGGAAAATCGACCTTGCTCAACGTCGCCGCAGGCTTGCGCCGGCCGGCGTCGGGGACGGTGCGGATCTTCGATGCGCCGCTGACCGGGTTGAACGGGGACGCCGGCTATCTCTTCCAGGCCGATGCGCTGTTTCCCTGGAAGACCGCGATCGACAATGTCGCCATCGGCCTTGAAATTGCGGGCACGCCGCGCGTACAGGCGCTCGAACGTGCGCAGGGCTGGCTCAAATCCGTCGGACTTTCCGCCTTCGCCAACCGCTATCCGCATATGCTCTCGGGCGGCCAGCGCAAGCGCGTGGGCCTGGCGCAGGTTTTGATCCGCGACCCAAAGATCCTCTTGATGGACGAGCCGTTCGGACCGCTCGATGCCCAGACCCGGCAGATCATGGGCAATCTCTTGCTGGACTTGTGGAATGCCGACCGCAAGGCGGTGCTGTTCGTTACCCATGATCTCGAGGAGGCGATCGCGCTGGCCGATCGCGTCGTGATCATGTCGGCGGGGCCGAGTGCGCGCATTATCGGCGACTGGCGCGTGCCGCTACCGCGGCCGCGCGATATTTTCGAGGCTCGGCTGGATAAGGAATTTCACTCACTTCATCGTGAGATTTGGAGTGTTTTGAAGGCTGAAGTGTTGAAGGGCTACGCGCAATCGGGCGCCGGGTGATCTCGATGCCGATGTCGGGAAGCCATTCAGAAACACAATCAAAAAAGGTGACCATCATGTTGATCCGCAGTTCTATTCTGGCCGCGACTGTCGCGCTCTTGGCGGCCGGCGGCGCGCCAGGCGCCAACGCCCAAGGCGTGTTCACGTTGTCATCGACAGGCTTCAAGGACGGCGAACGGCTGGCGACAAAGTTTGCCGGCAACGCCAAGTCCAACCCCAATTGCGTCGGCGAGAACGTTTCGCCCGCCTTGTCCTGGGCGAACCCGCCGGCGGGGACCAAGAGCTATGCGCTGTTGATGTTTGATGTCGATGGCCGTCCGCCCGGCGGCGTCAGCCATTGGGTGGCCTATGGCATTCCGCCCTCGGTCACCGGGTTTGCCGAGGGCGAAGCGGCAAAGCCGGGCGAAAAATATGTCGGCGGCGAGAGCACGATGAAGCTGCCGAGCTATTTCGGACCCTGCACGCCGCCCGGTCCGCCCCATCATTACATCTTCACCCTGATGGCTACCGATCTCGAGCCGGCTGCATTGAAGGCGGGCATGAGCCGCGAAGAGCTGCTCAAGGCGCTCGACGGCCACGCCAAGGCCGCCACCAGTCTGGTCGGCACCTTCTCCAAGCCTTGATCCCGGACAGACCGGCGGAAATGAGAGGAGCTGGAGGCATGTCGAGGATCGGGCTCCTCTCATTGCAATTGCTGGTCGCGATCGTTGGGCTGGCGCTGTGGCAGTTTTTCGCCTCGGTGCCGGTGTTCGGAAAAATGTTGCTGCCGCCGTTCTTCTTTTCCAATCCGGTCGATGTCTTTAGCCAGGTCGTCAAATGGTTTTCCTCCGGCGTGATCTGGAAGCATCTTGTGATCACCTTGTGGGAATCGATCCTGGCTTTTGCGATCGGTTCGCTCGGTGGCGTCATAGTCGGCTTCTGGTTCGCGCGCCAGCCGAACGTGGCCGCGGTGTTTGATCCCTACGTCAAGATGGTCAACGCGCTGCCGCGCGTGGTGCTGGCACCGATCTTCACGCTCTGGCTCGGGCTTGGCATCTGGTCCAAGGTTGCGCTCGGCGTCACGCTGGTGTTCTTCATCGTCTTCTTCAACGTCTATCAGGGCGTCAAGGAAGTCAGCGCCACCGTGCTCGACAACGGCCGCATGCTCGGCATGAGCGAGCGGCAATTGATGCGGCACGTCTACTGGCCCTCGGCGCTGTCCTGGATGTTTTCCTCGCTCCACACCTCGGTAGGGTTTGCGGTGGTCGGCGCCGTGGTCGGCGAATATCTGGGATCGGCGGCCGGGCTCGGTTACCTGATCCAGCAGGCGGAAGGCGTGTTCGATGTTGCCGGCGTGTTCGCCGGCATGTTCGTGCTCTCCGCCTTCGTCATCCTCATCGACATGGCCGTGACACTGGTCGAGCGGCGGCTTCTGGTGTGGCGGCCGGCCGCAGTGCGAGATTGACCGCCCAGGACAAAAGCCCGTCCGACGAAACGTCGCTACATTATGCGGGCTGGCGCGTGGTGCTCGCCTGTTTCTTGATAGCGCTGTTTCTCTTCGGCTTTGGCCTCTACGGCCAAGGCGTCTATATTGCCGAGTTGCAGCGTCTGTACGGTTGGCCGACCGCCCTTATCTCGGGTGCGAGCACGCTGTCCTTTCTGCTCAGCAATATTTTCGCGACATTTACCAATGAGCTCGTGGTCCGGTTTGGCGCCAAGCGGCTTGTTCTGCTGGGAATTGCGGCGCTGGCGGCAGCGACGACCCTGCTCGCATTGGCGAGCGCGCCGTGGCAAGTCTACCTCGCGTTCATCCTGATGTCGCTCGGATGGATTGGCATGGGGACAGTCGTGATCGCGACCATCTTGAGCCTTTGGTTCGTCCGCCGTCGCGGCCTCGCGATCAGTCTTGCGTTCACCGGCGCGAGTTCCGGTGGCGTCGTCGTGACGCCGTTGCTGGTGTTTCTTGTTGAGCGGTTGGGCTTTCCGGCCGCGATGCTGACCGCGACAGCGATCATGGTTGCCGTTCTCTTACCCGTCGCGCTTGCCTGGATCGGGGCGCCCCCGTCGGTCGATCCGGCCGAGCGGCATATGGATGTCTCGTTGCGAGCCCGGATATCTTCCGCACCAAACGACATGCCGCGCGCGAAACTCATGCGCAACTTGGCATTCTGGACGATCTCGATCCCATTTGCGCTTGCCCTGCTGGCTCAGATCGGTTTCATCGTGCACGAGATCGCGTTGCTGGAACCGAAGATCGGGCGCGCCAGCGCGGGGCTTGCGGTCTCCGTTTTGGCGTTCATGGCGATCGCCGGGCGGCTTGGCCTCGGCATGGTCGTCGACCGGTTGAATCCGCGGCTCGTCACCGCTGCATCCCTGGTAAGTCAGGCGGCGGCGCTGCTGACCATCCTGCAAACCGATAGCGTACCGATGGTACTGGCTGCCTGTGCGGTGTTCGGCTTTTCAGTCGGCAATCTCATCACCTTGCCGCCGTTGATCATTCACCGCGAGTTCAGCGCCGCAAGCTTTGTCATCGTCATGGGGCTCGCGAACGCGATCAGCGGAACCGTTGGAGCGTTGGGCCCTGGGCTTGTCGGTCTCGTTCACGCCTGGAGCGGCAACTATGATGCGGTCCTTGCGCTCTGCATCGCCCTGGAGCTGATCGCCGCGGTGATCGTGATGCAGCGCGGGCTGCTGCGCTGGCCGGCGGCGGTTGAAGGGCAACCCTAAAGGCTGGCGGCGGTCCTTCTCAAGGGGCGCAGGCTACTCTATCGTGCCGCCCAACCGATGGAGGAAACGATGAGGAAGATGTTCGGCAGGCTGGGCGGGGCGCTCGCGGCGCTGGTTTTGACCTCTTCTCTTGCCGCCGCGCAAAGCAAGATCACGGTCGCCGTCGGCGGCGGCGCGTGCCTATGCTATCTGCCGACGGTGCTCGCCAAGCAGCTCGGCGAGTTCGACAAGGCCGGCCTTGCCGTCGAACTGGTCGATCTGAAGGGCGGTTCGGACGCACTCAAGGCCGTGCTCGGCGGCAGCGCCGATGTGGTGTCCGGCTATTTCGACCATTGTGTCAATCTCGCCGCGAAAAAGCAGGAGCTGCAAGCCTTTGTCGTCTATGACCGCTATCCCGGATTGGTGCTGGTGGTCTCGCCCTCGCACAATGGCGAGATCAAATCGATCAAGGATCTCGCCGGCAAGAAAGTCGGCGTCAGCGCGCCGGGCTCCTCGACCGATTTCTTCTTGAAGTATCTTCTGAAGAAGAATGGCCTTGATCCCACGAGCGCCTCGGTGATCGGCGTCGGTCTCGGCGCGACCGCGGTCGCCGCCATGGAGCAGGGCCAGATCGATGCCGCCGTGATGCTCGACCCGTCCGTCACCGTGCTGCAGGGCGGCCACCCGGACCTTCGCATCCTCTCCGATACCCGCACGCAGCGGGACACGCTCGCGACCTTTGGCGGCGAATATCCGGGCGGGGCGCTCTACTCGACGACGGCCTGGGTCGCCTCGCATGAGAAGGAGGCTCAGGCGCTGACCAATGCGATCCTGGGGACGCTGGCGTGGATTCACGCGCATACGCCGGAAGAGATCATGGCCAAGATGCCCGACGAGATGGTCGGCAAGAACAAGGAACTCTATCTAGCGGCGCTCAAGAACACGATTCCGATGTATTCAGAGACCGGCAAGATGGATCCGAAGGGAGCGGATGCGGTGCTCGCGGTGTTCAGCGAAAGCTCGCCCGAGGTCGCCAAAGCCAATATCGACGTAGCCAAGACCTACACCAACAGATTTGTCGAGCAGGCCAAGACGACGGGGATGAACGCGAAATAGCGCGTTCAGGCACGATGACAGACCCTCGCATCCATCGTGTCACCGCGCTTGATCTACCCGTGCGGCCATGGCCGTGGCCGTTCGCGACCAAGTGGCGCGCTGACATCGATGCGCATTTCGCGGCGAAGCAGCGAGAGAAGCCGAAGATCTGGAACGGACGTGTGCTGTTGGGGCGCAATCCGGTCCTTGGCGGCGAACGCTTGTGTGCCGAGTACTTCGAGACTGATTTTGCCAGTTTCCTGGCGTGGCGCGACTGGGGCTTTCCGGACCAGAGCGTGTTCAACGGTTTTGGCATGGGCGCGCTGCGGAGCCGCGACGGCGCATTCGTCATGGGCGAAATGGGCCAGCATACCGCGAATGCCGGGCGGATTTATTTTCCATCCGGCACACCCGATCTCGCCGATATCCGCGACGACGCGGTCGATATTGCAGGCAGCGTCGGGCGCGAGGTGGAAGAAGAAACCGGCCTCACGCCGGCCGATTACCGCGCCAGCCCACATTGGGATTGCGTTCTCGCCGGCCGGGCGGTGGCGATGATCAGGATATTGCAAGTCGATATGCCGGGCGAAGCCCTGCGCCGGCGGATCGAGGCCAATCTCGCCGGACAGCAAATGCCCGAATTATCGGCAATTCATCTAGTGCGGAGCGCAAGCGATCTGACCGCAGCGATGCCGCGCTTTGTGACGGCGTTCATCGAAAGCCGGTTTGCAGGCTGACTGCGGACCCCGCTTGCTACCTAATGCGGCTTGACATCGATTGGCGCTATCAATGTGATAGGCGCCAACAATAATAACAAACGCAATGCACAATTCTAGAGGGAGGGTTCGATGCTGGAGCGCAAAGCTGCACGCCTGCTCGTTGGGCTAGTGGCCGCCGTGGCGGCGCTGGGGATGGCGGTTTCCGCCCACGCCCAGGAAAAGAAAATCAAGATCGGCGTGATTTATGACCTGACCGGTCCGCTCGCGGGCGGCGGTTCGGAGCTGCAATATATCGGCGCCAAGATCATGCTCGACCAGTACAGCAAGACCGGGGTCGAGGGCTACAGGGTCGAGGCGGTCTATGCCGACGCCCAGAGCAAGCCCGATGTCGCCATCAACGAAGCGGTCCGCCTGATCGAGCAGGAAAAGGTCGACATGCTGTTGGGCTTCTTCTCCTCGGCGCAGTGCGTGCCGGTGGCTGCCCGCGTCGAGCAGCTCAAGAAGTTCATGTGGATCACCACTTGCATTTCCTCAGCCGTGCTCGACAACAAGAACTACAAATATGTGTTCCGTCCGCAGGCGAGCGGCGACCAGTTCGGCACGATGACGATGGACTTCATCGCGCAGAATGCGCAGTCCAAGTTCGGCAAGGAGCCGAAGGATCTGCGCGTCGCCATCATCCATGAGGATGGCGCCTATGGCGTCGACGTGGCCAAGGGCAATGTCGCCGGCGCCAAGAAGGCCGGCTTCAATGTCGTCCTGAAGGAGGGCTATTCTGCCACTGCGCCCGATCTCTCCGCGCTCGTCACCAAGTTGAAGCGCGCGCGGCCCGATGTGATCTTCCACACCGGCTACAATCCCGACATCACGCTGCTCTTGCGTCAGGCCCGCGAGCAGGGGCTGAAATTCGGTGCCCTGGTTGGCCATGGTGCCGGCTACGGCGTCTATGAGAAGCTGAAGGAAGGTCTCGGCGCCGACGCTAACTATATTTTCGACACCGATCCGATTTCGATCTGGCTCACCAACCCGGAGGGCCTCGATCCGAAATTGCCGCCGGTCATCAAGATGGTCGGCGAGGAGTTCGACAAGATCAAACCAGGCGTGGCGATTCGCTCCGCTCATGTCGGCATGGCCGCATCGAATACTTACGTGTTCCTCACCGAAGTGCTGCCGCGCGCGATCAAGAAATATGGCGGTGTCGATCCCGACGCCCTGCGCAAGGCGGCGCTGGATACCGACGTTCCCGACGGCGGAACCATGCTGGGCTTCGGCGTCAAATTCTATGGCGAAGGCACCGAGATGGCGGGCCAGAACGAGCGCTCGTTCCCGGTGGTGATCCAGTATATCGATGACAAGTCGTATGTGGTATGGCCGAAGAGCCAGGCGCAACGCGAGGCCGTGCTGCCGCTGCCGGCAGGCACGACCTATAGTTACAAATAGGTGGTCCTCGACTGAGGGAGGGGACCGCCGTGCTCGTAGTTGAAGGCCTGGTCAAAAGCTTTTACGGCTTCAAGGCCGTCAACAACGTGTCGTTCACGGTGGAGCGGAGCGAAATTCTCGGCCTGATCGGCCCCAACGGCTCGGGCAAGAGCACGATCTTCAACATGCTGTCGGGCACATTCCCGCCGACCGCGGGCTCGATGAGGTTCGATGGCGCCGAGCTGGCAGGCCTTGCGCCGCACCGGATCATCAACCGCGGCATCGGCCGCACTTTCCAGATCCCCCGGCCATTTCATCGATTGACGATCTTCGAGAACGTGGCGCTCGCCGGATATTTCGGCCAGGGCCGGCACAGCCGGGCGAAGGCGGAGGAGGCGGCCGAACGCGCGCTCGCCATGGTCGGGCTTTCGACCGACCGCCACGCCGGTGTCGACGGGCTCGGCGCCGCCGGGCTCAAAAAGCTGGAGCTCGCCAAGGCGCTTGCGACCGGGCCGAAACTGCTGCTCGCCGACGAGAGCCTGGGGGGCCTGGACGAGAGCGAGATGGATCAGGCCGCCGACATGCTGCGCAAGATCCGCGACGAGCTCGGCATCACCATCATCTGGGTCGAGCACATCATGGGCGTGTTGATGCGCGTGGTCGATCGGGTGATGGTGCTCGACCATGGCGAGAAGATCAGCGAGGGCCTGCCGGGCGAGGTCGCGGGCGACCCGCGCGTGATCGAGGTCTATCTTGGCACCGATGCGGACGCGACCCAGGCTGCGGCAGCGCTGGCGCGCCGCCGGACGGAGAGGTAGCCATGCTCGAGCTGAAATCGGTCGATGCGGGCTATGGCAGCTTTCAGGCGCTGTTTGGCGTCAGCCTCGAGGTCAAGGCGGGCGAGGCGGTCGGGGTGATCGGCCCGAATGGCGCCGGCAAGACCACCTTGATGCGGGCGATCTCGGGCCTGATCCGGCCCAACAAAGGCTCGATCACCATTCAGGGCACCGACGTGCTGGCGACGCCCGCACATCGGATCGTCAGCCTCGGCATCGCGCACGTGCCTGAGAACCGCCGCCTGTTTCCGAAGCTCACGGTCAACGACAATCTGAGGATGGGGGCGTACATGCAGGACGCCCGCGCGCGATATGCCGAGCGGCTGGAGTTTGTGTTCGATCTGTTCCCGCGGCTGAAGGAGCGGCGCCACCAGATGGCCGGCACCATGTCGGGCGGCGAGCAGCAGATGTGCGCGATCGGCCGTGCGCTGATGTCCAGTCCGAAGCTGCTGCTACTCGACGAGCCGTCGGCCGGGCTCGCGCCGGTGGTGGTGCAGCAGGTGTTCGAACTGGTGAACCGGATTCGGACCAGCGGGCTGACGGTGCTGATCGTCGAGCAGAACGTGCAGCAGGTGCTGCGCGTGGTGGATCGCGCCTACCTGCTTGAGGCCGGCAGCATCCGCGCATCGGGGACCTCGGCGGAGATCATGCGCACCGATATTGTCAAGCAAGCTTATCTCGGGGTGTAGCGATCGATGCAGGCATTTCTGGACATCTTCGACATCTACCTGCTTGAGGCCGTCATCAACGGCATTCTTTTGGGCGGCGTGCTCGCGCTGCTGGCGCTCGGCTTGAACCTGATCTTCGGCGTCATCGACGTGACCTGGATCTGTTATGCCGAGCTCGTGATGATCGGCATGTACGGCATGTATTTCATGGTGCAGGTATACGGCCTGCCGTACTGGATCGCCGCACCGCTCACTATTCTCCTGGTGGCGGCGCTCGGAGCCGCGCTGCACTACATCGTCATCGCGCCGCTGTTGACCGCGCCGCCGATCAACCAGCTGCTTGCCACCGGCGGCGTGCTGTTCATCCTGCAGAGCTTTGCCACGGTTGCCTTTGGCATCGAATTCCGCAATCTCGGCATCCGCCTGCCGGTTTTGATGTTCGGCGACATGAATTTCAGCTACGCGCGGCTGTTGTCCTTTGCCGCGGCGCTGATCGGCATGGTCGTGGTCTACCTGTTCATGACGCGCACCTTCACCGGCACCGCGATCCGCGCCATCTCGCAGGACCGCCAGATCATGTCCTTGATGGGGGTCGATACGAAGCGCCTCTATATTGTCACCTCCGCGCTCGGCGGCGCGCTCGCGGGGCTCGCCGCCTGCCTCCTGGTGTTGCAATACGACGTGCATCCCTTTGTCGGCCTGTCGTTCGGACCGATCACCTTTCTGATCTGCGTGCTCGGCGGGCTCGGCAATTTCATCGGCGGCTTCATCGCAGCTTTCGTGTTCGCGGAGATCATCTCGCTCGGCGGCCTGTTTTCCGATCTGGAATGGGGCTACGTGCTGGCCTTTGCGTTCTTCATCGTCATGATGTTCATCCGGCCCGCCGGCCTGCTGGCGAGGCGGCGATGAAGACGCCTCGAGCGGTGTGGATTGCAGGGATCGCGGCGGCGATCGCGCTGCCCTTCGTCCATCGCGACCCCTATCATCTGCATATCCTGGTGCTGATCCTGATCTGGTCGTTTGCCTATACGTCGTGGTCGATCATGGGCCGCTTCGGCCTGGTATCGCTCGGGCACGGCGGCTTCATGGGCGTCGGTGCCTATGTCACGGCGCTGTTGTGGAACCATCTCGGGATGTCGCCGTGGCTCGGCATTCCTCTCGCCATGGCGGCGGCAGCTCTGCTCGCCGTCGTGGTGGGCTATCCCTGCTTCCGCTTTCGCATCACCGGGCATTATTTCGTGCTGGTGACGCTGGCATTGTCCGGCATCGTACTGCAGGTCATCACCGCCACGCGCGACTATACCGGCGGCTCACTCGGCTATACGCCCGATCGCGCGACCAGCGGCCGGCAGTTGCTGGCGCTGCAATTCGACGACAAGGTGATCTGGTACTTCATCGCGCTCTTGATCTGGCTGTCGGGCCTCCTGATCTGGCGCTGGATCGATCGCAGCATGGGCCGCTACGCCATGGACGCGATCTCGGAGGACGAGGACGCCGCCGCAGCAGTCGGCGTCAACGTCACAGCCGAAAAGCTGAAGATCACGGTGATCTCCGCACTGATGACCGCGCTCGCCGGCGCGCTCTATTGCCAGTACCAGATGTTCATCTCTCCCGACACGGTGAGCGGTATCTCGGTGTCGCTGCAGATGGCCTTTGCCGCGATCGTCGGCGGTCTCTATGTCTCGTTCGGACCGACAATCGGTGCCGTCATCACCATTCTTTTGGCGGAAACCTTGCGCATCGGATTCGGCACCAATGCGGTCGGCTGGGACAACCTCGTCTATGGCGTGCTGCTTGTGCTGTTCATCATATTTCTTCCCAAGGGTATTCTTGGCAGCGTCATCGAGAAGCTGAAAACGCAACGCAAGCCGTCCTTGAGGTCATGAGCAGGAAATCATCGCAATCACTCGCAGGTGAACTGGATCGCTTCGTCGGGCCGTTTCGGATCGACGGCTCGCGCGAATTCCATCTCAAGTCGCACAATCCAGCCGAGAAGGGCGGGCTCGACAAGGACAAGGCCGAAAGGATCATCGAGGCCAATCGCAAGCGATTGGCCGATTTCCAGGAAAAGCTGTTCGCGCAGGACCGCTGGTCGCTACTCGTGATCCTGCAGGGCATGGATGCCGCCGGCAAGGACAGCGCCGTCAAACACATATTCGACGGCGTCAATCCGCAGGGCTGCGAGGTCTATTCGTTCAAGCAACCGACGTCCCACGAACTCGATCATGATTTCATGTGGCGCACGATGATTGCGCTGCCGGAGCGCGGCCGCATCGGCATCTTCAATCGCTCCTATTACGAAGAATGCCTGGTGACGCGGGTGCATCCGCAGATCCTCGCCAAGGAGAAGATTCCGCCGAAGCTGATCACCAAGAACGTCTGGCGCGAGCGGTTCGAGGATATTTCCGCGATCGAGCGCTACCTTGCGCGCAACGGCACCGTGATCCTGAAGTTCTTCCTCAATATCTCGAAAGAGGAGCAGCGCGAGCGTTTTCTCGATCGGCTGGATGAGCCCGCCAAGAACTGGAAGTTCTCGATGGGCGACGTCAACGAGCGCGCGCTGTGGGGGAGATACCAGGCCGCCTATCAGGAGGTCGTCCGGCACACCTCCAGCGCCGTGGCGCCGTGGTACGTGGTGCCGGCCGATCACAAATGGTTCGCGCGCGTGGTGATCGGCTCCGCCATCGTCCGTGCGCTGGAGGACCTCAACCTGAGATTTCCGCGCGCCGACAAGGCGTCCCTTGAGGAGTTCACGCAAGTGCGCAAGGCGCTGGCGAACGAAGGCAAGCGCGGAGCAAAGAAGGTAATGAAGAAGATCGTGAAGGCGGCCAAGGGCGCTTAGTTTGGCAACGCCATCTGGGTCGATTCACGTTGCGCCGATAGCACGCAAGCCCGACCGGACAGATTTTTTCGGCTATAACCATTCCGAGGGCTCACCGGAGCCTTGGGACAAGCCTGGAGATAGTCGGGTGCCTGGAATCAGCAAATGAGCAAGTGGCAGGGAGCGGCGGGATCATGGTCGGTGAAGCTGCTGGTCGCGGCGGCCGCGATCGCGTTCGGCGCTCTCCTGGGTTGGGGGGTGCTCACCGGGCGCAACGAGGCGGCTACCGAGGCCGGCCGCGAACGCGCGATCAAGGTGCCGATTCGTGTCTCCAGCGAGAACGGCGAGCCCTTGATCACGCTTGATACCGAGACACAACGGCGGAGCGGTATAGAGACCGCCGCGCTGCCCTCCGCAACTCATCAGGAGCAGGTTCGCGGCTACGGGATGGTGCTCGACGTTGCACGACTGACCGAGCTTAGCAACAACTACGCCAGTGCAAAGGCGCAGGTCCAGACGGCGCAGGCGAAACTTGCGATGTCGAAGCCGGCATTCGAGCGGGCTCAGAGACTGTTCAGCGAGCATCAGGTTGTCTCCGAAGCCCAATTGCAGGTGGCGGTGGCGGCTTTCGGCAGCGACCAAGCCAGCCTGGCTGTGGCGGAGGCGCAGGTGCGCACGCTCACTGCGACCGCATACCAGGAATGGGGTTCGGTTCTCGGCAAGTCGCTTCTCGATGAGTCGCCTATGATCGCCCGCTTGATCGAGCGGCAGGACTTCCTCCTGCAAATCACCCTGTCGCCCGGTGTGATCCTCGCAGCGCCGCCTTCCACGGCTTCGATCGCAACCGGCAAGTCCGTGCGGGCAGCGATCACGTTCGTCTCGCCGGCAACGCGGATCGATCCGAAGATTCAGGGCATGAGCTTCTTCTACACCGTACCCGCCGATAGCGGTGTCCTGCCCGGCATGAACGTGCTCGCCTTCTTGCCCTCCGGGCAATCCATAGAAGCTGCCAGCGTGCCAGCCTCTGCGATTGTTTGGTGGCAGGGTCGAGCCTGGGTGTATCGGCGCACGGCGCCAGATAAGTTCATTCGCGTCGAGATCGCGACCGATCTGCCGGCGCGGGGCGGCGGCTATATCGTGAAAGATTTGCCGAAGGAAGCGGAAATCGTCATGGGCGGTGCGCAACTGCTTCTGTCCGAGGAATTCCGCGCGCAGATTCAGGTCGAGGATAAAACGTGAGCGCCGTTTTGCCCACCGGTCCGCAGGCGGCGATCATTGCCTTCGCAATCCGCTTCCGCGGTATCGTCGCCGCGCTCGCCTGCGTTCTGGTTGCCTATGGCGTCTATGCGCTCGGTCGCGCCAAGTATGACGTGTTTCCGGAGTTTGCGCCGCCCCAGGTCAGCATCCAAACCGAGGCCGTCGGCCTGACGCCCGAGCAGGTCGAGATTCTCGTCACCCGTCCGATTGAGAACGCCATCAGCGGCGTGCCCGGCGTTCAGACGCTCCGTTCCACGTCGATCCAGGGCCTGTCCGTGGTGACCGTATTCTTCGACGCGTCGAGCGATATTTATCGCGACCGGCAAGTCGTCGCCGAGCGGCTGGCCGCTGCCGCCCAGCAGCTGCCGCAGGGCGTGCAGCCGCCCATCATGACGCCGCTCACTTCATCGACCAGCCGAATGCTGGTGGTCGGTCTCACATCGCAGACGCGCTCGCTGATGGATCTGCGCACGGTCGCCGACTGGACGGTCCGCTTGCGCCTGTTGGCCGTGCCCGGTGTTGCCAGCGTGACGGTGTTCGGGGGCGACAAGCGCTCGATCCAGGTCCAGGTCCATCCGGACGAACTGATCCGATACAACCTGACGCTCAACGACGTGCTGAACGTTGCGCGCCGGTCAACCGGCGTCCGGGGGGCGGGCTTCGTCGACACCAGGAATCAGAGAATCGTCTTTCAAACGGAGGGACAATCTCTCAAGCCTGACGACATTGCCCGGACCGTCCTTTTGAGCCGAGGGGCGGCGAGCATCACCTTGGGGAATGTGGCCGACGTCGTCGACGCGCCCGAACCGCCCATCGGCGGCGCGAGCATCCAAGGCGGCCCCGGCGTGGTCCTCAACGTGGCGGAACAGTATGCCGCCGACACGCTCAAGGTGACGCAGAAGGTCGAGGCGGCTCTGGAAGAGCTGCGGCCTGCGCTTGAAGCGGACGGCATCACCATCCACAGCGATCTTTTCCGTCCCGCAAATTTCATCAATACCGCAACAGGCAATGTCCGGGATTCGCTGATCCTGGGCGGCGTGCTTGTGATCGTGGTCCTGTTCCTGTTCCTGTTCGACCTGCGCACGGCCGCGATCTCCTGCACCGCTATCCCGCTCTCCCTCCTTGCCGCGATCCTGGTGCTGGAGCGGCTCGGCGCCTCGCTCGACACCATGACGCTGGGCGGCCTTGCCATCGCGATCGGCGTTGTCGTCGATGATGCGGTGA
>Ga0209153_1000358_pt1 | contig 22571 bp, 9 predicted proteins | sample GraSoiAngelo_120_FD_185877 | JGI IMG/M metagenome (GOLD analysis project Ga0209153, IMG submission 185877) | Grasslands soil microbial communities from the Angelo Coastal Reserve, California, USA - 14_0919_09_20cm (SPAdes) (version 2) | ecosystem: Environmental > Terrestrial > Soil > Grasslands ...
AGCACTAGCGCACCGTCGAGCGCGCCGTTGGTGCCCTCGGCTTTTAAGTCGAGGACGCCGGTCAGGGAGAACTTCTCCGCGTTAGGGCCTTGATGCACCGTCGCCTCGAACTGCAAGGGACAAAGCGCAAGGCCCTGTGGGTCGCCCTTGCTGCTGCCCTTACCCTGAGCGAAGGCCGCTTTCTGGCTGAGCAAAGGGACGCCGCTCAACACCAAGGCCAATAACGCAAGGAGCGCAAAGCGAAACTTATTCCTGTGGGTAAGTCTGGTTAGTTGTACTTTCATGGTCTGTCTCCTTTAACTCTGAATTGATGGCAGTAATGACTTGAAACAAATGAAAAGCAGCCCATCGGCGTGTTCGGTGAAATGTAGAGTTCCCGCATCAACCCGGCGGCATATCGCGCGGAGGCTGACACCGGCTAGGGCGGCTGCCTGTTCGGCTCTGATCATGGGCCCTTGCTCGCCACACGCTGGGCACCAAGCGTGAACTAAGCCTCTGGGGCTTCTGATGGCTAGTAGCTGCCTGGTCTCGATTGTGATCCTGCTTCTTTTCACGTTGTTTCCGATCTCAGCGGCGGGCGGCCGAGAGCGCTCTCGTTTGAACTGTCAGTCTCGCCGCTCTTAGTCGCGCACGGTTCATGTGCTTCAGGGCGGATACTGCATGGGTGGGTGATAAAATGTCGTTGGAGCGGCGGTAAATTTTTGCTAAATTTTGTTAGTTCTATAAAGTAAGAGCGATTATGAACGTGCCCGCCAGACAAATTTATGAATTCGGCCCCTTCCGCCTGAACGTCAACAAACAACTCTTGCTGAAGGGGGACGTGACTGTGCCGCTTACGTCCAAGGCGTTTGATACCCTGTTGGCTTTGATTGAGCACAGTGGAGAAGTTCTTGAAAAGGATTCCTTGCTCAACAGGGTGTGGCCCGACACCATCGTTGAAGAAAAGAACCTGACCATAGCCATCTCGACGCTGAGAAAGGCACTTGGCGAGACCCCCAGCGAGCATCAATTTATAGTCACAGTGCCGGGTCGTGGTTATAAGTTTGTGGCCACAGTCCGGGAGTTGCTGGGTGAAGAGACGGCCCTGATAGTTGAGAAGCGGACGACGAAGCAGATCACCGTCGAAGAGGACGAGCCACAGGAAGCGCGCGCCGAGCTAATGGCCGTGACCAGCAGGCGGCCGCTACTGACGGCGGCCCCTCATTTGAGATGGCGTCGGTTCACAGCCCCAAAGGTAGTTCTGGCTTGCAGCCTGCTACTGGCGGCGCTGGCTGCGATCGTTTACTTTCAACTTTCACGCCGAGCTTCTCAGCCTACGCAGCCTAGCACGGCCATTGGCTCGCTGGCAGTGCTGCCGTTCAAATCTTGGGCGACAGAGAGCGAAGACAAATATCTGGGCTTGGGAATTACCGATGCGTTAATCACCCGGTTGAGCAATCTCAACCAAGTCATCGTGCGGCCGACAACAGCCGTGCGTAAGTATGACGAGACGGAGCAAGACCCTATCTCGGCCGGGCGAGAACTGAAAGTTGATTCCGTGCTAGAAGGAAATATACAGCAGTCGGCTGATCGCGTTCGTGTGACCGTGCAACTTATTAGGATCAGTGATGGCAAGCCGCTTTGGGGCGAGGCTTTCGATGAGCCGCTTAACGGTATGTTCGCGTTGGAAGATTCAATCTCCCGGCGCGTGGTCGAAGCGCTGACGCTCAAATTAACGAGTCAGGAGCGAGCACGTCTCGCCAAACACTACACGGAAAATGCCCAAGCCTATCAACTTTATCTCAAGGGCCGTTACTATTCGAGCAATTGGACCCTCGAAGGATTCCACAAAGCTGTAGGGTGTTTCAATGATGCGATTGCGCTTGATCCCACCTACGCGCTGGCCTACGCGGGGCTGGCTGATGCTTATTACAGAAATTCGACGGTGCATATTCCGCTCAAAGAGGCTGTGCCGAAGGCTAGGGCAGCAGCCATGCAAGCCTTGCGACTGGATGACACGCTCGCTGAAGCCCACACCTCTCTGGCCGTGATTAAATTCCGCTACGATTGGGACTGGGCCGGCGCGGAGAGCGAATTCAAGCGCGCCATTGCGCTCAACCAAAACTACTCAACCGCCCACCAATGGTACGGTGAGTATCTGACGGCTCTGGGTCGCACGGACGAGGCGGTAGCGGAGGGTGGCCGGGCCGAGCAGATCGATCCGATCACGCCGGAAGTAGGCTGGGATTTAGGACTGGCTCTCTTCTTCGGGCGGCGCTACGACGAGGCCGTAGAACAGTTCAAAAAGACCGTCGAGCTGGATCCTAACTTCTGGCTTGCGCATTCATTCCTTGCTTGGAGTTACGGCGAGAAGGGCGAATTCGATCAAGCCTTCGCCGAATATCAAAAGGCACTGGCGCTCGATGATAACGATGACACGCGCTCGCATCTGGCATCCATTTACGTGAAAGCGGCAAGTGGAACGAGGCGCAAAAAATTCTCGATGCGATGATTCAGCGCTCAAAGCGAGAAGAGATTTCTCCATTTTATGTAGCAGCCGTCTATGTAGCTCTCGGTGATAAAGAGCATGGGCTTGAATGGCTCGAAAAGGCCTACGAAGAGAGGGCGGAACTGTTAGTTTTTCTGAAAGTCGCGCCGAATTTTGATGCGATTCATTCAGACCCCAGATTTATACAAATTATGCAAGGGATCGGTCTCCTGCCCCAAGCAAAGCAATAGAGGTGTCTGAAAAATCATTTTCAAGCCCCTCCTAATGCTGGTTGAGCCAGGCGCTTGAGCATCAATCGTATCATTGCTGCATAAATGAATGTCTCACCTGTCTCATTCAGGTACTCATAATCTTTGCTCATTCGTCTATAACGACCCAATCAAGCGAAAGTGCGCTCGCCAACCCATCGCGCAGTAGAACAGTGAAGGCTGGCAGCGGTTCAGGGTTCAATATCTATCAGATAAAGTTCCCACTTCAAGAGACGTTTCACCATGTCAACCGTCCAACCAAACTGCTCCTTGATCCAAACCCTACCATAATTGACTAGATGCCAAATTCGGAATATCGTTCTACTGCTTTAATCTGCTTTTAAGCGCCTACTTGGACCCATACGCCTGCCCTAAGCAATTAACAGAAAAATAGTCGGCGTATGGATAGTGGTTCTCCTCCATTAAGACCTGCGCGCGTGGAGTCTACTGGTGATTCAGAGTGTGGCCGAACGTGGGAGTTTCACAACCGAGCAAGAGCCGTCTACCCTCGAATCGGTGGACGACCGCATGATCGGTTTGATGAGGCTGATCTTAGCTCTGTCGGCCTTGCTCATCATCTATATTGATCCGTCTGAACCTGACCGCTTCGTCGTCATCACTTACGGGGCGCTCGTCGCCTACAGTCTGTATAGCGCCGTCCTTTATTTCTTATCAGTCCGGCACGCCCGTCTGCTCCCGAATAGAGTCGCCCACTGGGTGGACATCGCTTGCTTCCTGATCCTCGTCGCGCTCAGTAGCGGCACGAGCAGCATCTTCTTTTTCTTTTTCTTCTTTGCCATTCTGGTCGCTTCGTTCCGTTGGGGCTTTCGGGCCGGGTTCAGCGTGACGCTCTCGTCGGCCTTGCTCTTCACCGTCGTCGGCTACGCGACGGCTCCGCGCGGGCCGGATTTCGAGTTGAACCGTTTCCTGTTGCGTCCCGTCTATCTGCTCGTGCTCGGCTACATGATGGCTTATTGGGGCGGTCGTGAGTTGAGGCTGAAGCGCAGGCTGAGCTTGCTCAAGGAGATTACACAACTCTCGAATCCACGCTTCGGCGTGAGTCAGACCGTCGGCTCGATGTTGCAACGGCTGCAAGCCTTCTACGACGCAGACTTCTGCTCGCTCGTGATGAGTGATCTGCACCCTGACGAGCCTCGCCTGTTTCGCCTTGAGCGCGCCCAGCCGACGGAGTCCGTACAGGCCGAGCGGATGCCGCCCCGTCTGGCGCAACTGCTGCTTTCTTTGCCCGATGATATTGCCGTCGTTCATCAGGGCAAGTCGCGCTTGCGCTCGTTGGGTGATCCGGGCGATTACGCCTTCGACCTGAAGAGCAAGCGCGAGTGTACGGCGCAGTGGCAAGCGGCGAGCGCGGCCCTCGCGGCAAAGCTCGACGTGGAGTGCTTTGTTTCTGTGCCGCTACACTATCGCGGCAAAGCGACTGGTCGTCTCTATCTGATAGCGCGCCGGGCCATCTTTGACGGTTCGGATATTGATTTTCTGATGCAGGTCGTCGAGCAGATCATGCCGATCCTCCACAACATCAGACTGCTGGCCCGGCTCGCCGCGAACGCGGCTGAGCAAGAGCGCCAGCGCCTCGCGCGCGACATTCACGACAGCGTCATACAGCCTTATATCGGCCTACAGTACAAGCTGGCCGCGATCCGCAATAAGCTCGCGGCGGGCGACGGCGACGTGGCCGACGACCTTGAGCGCCTGTTTCAGGTGACGGTCAACGAGGTGCACGGACTGCGCGGTTTCGTGCGCGGTCTCAAAGATAGCGAAGTGCAGGGAAGCAATTTTCTAAGTGCCGTGCGCCGCTTCGCCGCACAGTTTGCAGCGGACTACGGCCTTGACGTGCGCGTCGAAAGCGAGGGCGAGCTTAACCTTGCGGGCCTGCTCGCCGCCGAGTTGATCCAGATCATTCACGAAGGGCTGAGCAACATCAGGAAACATACCGCCGCCCACGGCAGTAAAATTACTTTGGCGCGCGCCGACAGCACACTGCAACTCTACATCGAGAATGATGACGCCCCCAGCGAAGATGAGTCGGCACGCGCGCCGTTCATCCCCGGTTCGATTGCCGAACGCGCCGAAGAACTGGGCGGTAGCGTGCGCGTCGAGCGCAGCCTTGACGGTCGCACTGTCGTGAAGGTGGAGATTCCTCTGTAGCTCCAGCGGCGAAGCTTATGCCCCAGACAGGTAAACCCATTCGCGTTCTGATTGTTGACGATCACAAAATCATCCGCGACGGCTTGCGCGACCTGATCTCAAGTCGGCGGGGGATGACAGTGGTCGGCGATGCCGGCAATTGTGCTGAGGCCGTGCGGCTTGCTGTTAGCGAGCAGCCACACATCATCGTGCTCGATCTCGATCTGGGTAAGGAGAGCGGTCTTGATCTCATCCCTGAGTTGCACGAGGCCGGCAGCGATGCGGGCATCATCATCTTGACGGGCCTGCGCGACACGGAGAAGCGCGATCAGGCGATGGAACTGGGCGCGAAGGGCGTGGTGCTCAAAGAGGAAGGCGCGACCGAACTGCTCAACGCCATCGAGAAGGTTGCACGCACCGGCGAATATTGGCTCGAAGCCGGCGCGGCCAAGAGGATATTAGTCAAGCGGCAAGCGCCCGCGGCCGACAAGCACGATCCTGAAGCTGCCAAGATTGCGCGCCTCACCGAGCGCGAGCGCGAGATCATCGCCCTCGTCGGCGAGGGGCTTGAGAATAAAGAGATCGCCGAACGCTTGCGCCCGATCGTCGCCGAGGCCACGGTGCGCAATAACCTCTCGTTCATCTATGACAAGCTCGACATCAAAGGCGGACGGCTGGGGCTGCTCGTCTATGCCTATAAACATAAGCTCATCCCGCCGTCCTGAATTACGCTGAACGCAAACGGACTGCAACCATCCTCCGCGCCTTAAGGACACTGTAAAGTCCTAAACGTTTTATGGTCAACGCTGACCGTGACGTTTGTCATGTCGGTGCGGGAGCGATGTCACATCTCGGCTTAACAAAATAGTGACATCCGTTCTGACAAATTAGTGACAAAACGCAGATGCGCGCCCCTGAGTAGTTGTGTATCTTCTGCCGTTCGCTGGTAGCTGCTGGAGATATGCGCCTGAGAGGACAATCCTATCCTACACTCAGAAGTTCCACCGACAACTAGCTGTGCTGTTGAGCGCCGGACAGAGCCGCGCATCCATGGCTCTTTCCCCGCCGTCGTGCTTGATATGCGCAGCGGCCGCCAGAGCTTCGGCGCGCCGGCAGTGCTCGACAATTTGAGCGCCGCCGGCTTCTATCTGCGATTGGCCCAGCCAGTTACACCCGACGAAAAGCTCTTAGTCATCGCGCAGATTTCGCAAGCCCTTATCGCCCTGCGCGGCCGGGTCTTGCGCGTCGAGCCACAAAAAGACGGTTGCGGCCTAGCGGTCGCCATCGCGCAATACAAGATTTTCTCTTTGCTGGAAATGGACAAATAGCCCCGCACGCGAGCACCCCTTCGCGGCGGCCGAAGTTCTTAGGTAACGATAGCAACCAGACCCGAATCAATTGAAGCCGGTAATACCGGAGAAGGACATGCCCCTTATGAAGAGAAGTCCCCGTCGTAGTGCCTCAGCCTACACTCGCACCATCGCTGGTAAATTAGGACTGACCACCACGCGTGGTCGCCTGATCGCGCTTTTTGTTTCCGTGGCTGCCGTCGCCGCCATCACCGTCACGGTCGCGTCCTCAGCCAAGTCGGTCAGAAATCTTTTACCCGGCCGCACATTTAACACAAACTTATCCAACCGAGCATCGGAGCAGAACAAACTGCCATCCATGCCGCAGAACAACGCGGCGCGTTCGGGTTTCCTCAGTAGCGCAGTGAGCGCGAACGAGGGCACACCGACCATCACCACCGATAGAGAGGCTTACGAACCCGGCGAGACGATCACCTTCACCGGCGCGAACTGGACGCCGGGCGAGAGCGTGACCATTACCCTCAACGATGAGACGGGCGGCGTGGCGGCGGCGATCCAAACGACCGCCGACGAGTCCGGCGCGTTCACCGCGACCGGCATCATGCCGGGAGCGAACGTTGCCAGCGCGCCAGCATCCGGCGCGCCGCGGCCGGCAACATTGGCCGCCGATAGCAGCGCGGTCTATACGGCGACGGCTACGGGGGCTGCTTCCGGCGCGACAGCGCAGGTACAGATCAGAGAAGGCGCGGCCGCGCAAGCCGACGGTGACGCGGACGATCCCGATCTGCCGGCCTTCATGGCCGGCATGATCAATAAGGAAGACTACCTGCGGCGGCGCGAGGAGCACGTCAACAAGTTGCGCGGCATACGTGCGGGTCAGACCTTCGATCCGCGCGCGCGCGGGCGCGCGATTCAGGAGATGAACCGGCAGGAAGGCCGGGCAGGCAACACGGCGAACACGAATGATGCGGGCGGCCCGCTGTCGGCGCCGATTGGGCAGATAAATCCGAACACGCCCTCCAGCAGCAGCACTTGGTCATCCATCGGCCCGTCTCCGCTCCCGAACGGGCAGACCTTCAACACCAACAACGTGCCTGTCAGTGGGCGCATCAGCGCCATCGCCATTCATCCCACTAACTCGAACATCGCCTACGTCGGCGCAGCGCAGGGCGGCGTCTATCGCACACTGGACGGTGGCGCGACGTGGACGCCTATCTTCGATAACGCCCAGACGATGGCCATCGGCTCAATCGCCATCGCGCCCTCGCAGCCTTCCACGATCTACGTCGGCACCGGCGAAGGGAATCTCTCTTGCGATAGCTATTTCGGCGTGGGCGTCTATCGCATTGACAATGCCGACGGCAGCACGCCGACGCTGAGCGGCCCCTTCAATCAGGATACCGGCGGTACAGATCAGTTTAGCGGGCGCAGCATCGCGAAGGTCTTAGTTCATCCCACCAACCCGGACATTATCTTCGTCGGCACGGGTGCTGGCATCGGCGGCATCGGTTGCAACACCATTCCCGGTGTTGACTCGACAGCTACGTCGCTACGCCCTCGCGGTCTCTATCGCTCGACCAACGCGACCTCCGCCAGCCCTACCTTCACGAAGTTGACCGTGGCGACGGAGAACAGCGGCAACCGCTTGGTAAGCGATATGGAGTTCGAGCCGGGCAATCCCAACACGATGCTCGCCACCGTGTTCGGCTTTAGCACCGCAGGTAGCGGCGGCGTCTATCGCTCAACTAACGCGCTGGCTGCGACGCCCACGTTCACGCGCACGCTCTCGGCCAGCAGTACCACCACGAGTGAGCGATTTGAGATCGCGATCAATAAGGTGGGCGCACAAGTCAACGTGTTCGCTGTCAGCAGTCAATCGAGCGGCATCTTGAAGCGGTCAATTGACGGCGGGCAGACTTGGTCGGCCGCCATCGGCACTAGCGGTTTTTGCGGCGGGCAGTGCACCTATGACATGCCTGTCGCAGTCGATCCGACCGACGGCAACCTCGTCTATCTGGGCGGCCCCGGCGACAGCAGCCCCGCGCACATCCTGACGAAAGTCACCAACGCGCTCGGCACTCCGACCTTTACGGCGTCGCAGACGGGCTTGCACGCCGACGAGCACGCCATCGAGATTGACCCATCGAATCACACCACCATCTGGACGGGCAACGACGGCGGCATCTTCAAATCCACGGACGCGGCGTCTGGCTGGACGAGCTTGAATAACGCGGGCTTCGTCGCCACGCAGTTCCAATCAATCGCCGTCCACCCGACCGATGGAAATTTCACCATCGGCGGCACGCAGGACAACGGCACAGAATGCCAAGGCCCTTGCGGCACTTTCACGGGTAACACTTGGAATCAGGCCGATTACGGCGACGGTGGTTTTGCGCTCATTGATCAAACCGCGACCAACTTGATCAATGTGAACATGTACCACACGTACTTCAACCAGACCAGCAACCTCATCGGTTACGCCTACGTCACCAATACCGCGAACGCGAAGTTCATCAGCAATCCCACCAGTGATAGCTGGTCATTCAACGGCACCGGCGGGTCAGTAAGTTGCACGAATGGCGGCGGCTACTTATGTAGTGAAGCGGTGGAATTTTACATGCCGATGGCGCTCGGCCCCGGCTCGCCCAATCCCATCTATTCCGGCACTGACCAACTGCACCGTGCAACGAGTCCGGGCGCAACGAACACGTCGGTGAGCCAAGTATTCGCTTCGGGTGTGCCCATCAGCGCGGTCGGCATCTCGCCACAGAACGACCAAGTGCGCATCGTCGGTCTGGACAACGGCAAAGTCTTCCGCACGATGACTGGCCAGACAAGCGGTTGGCCTGACGTGACCGGCACGATCCCGGCCGCCTACGTCTCGCGCGCCGTCATCGATCCGACCAACCAGAATACGGCCTACGTGACTCTCTCCATCTACTTCGGTGCTGCGACGCCGCACATCTACAAGACCACGAATCTGAACGCCGCGACGCCGACGTGGACTGGCATCGGCACGACCATCCCCGATGTCCCCGTCAATGCCTTCGTCGTCGATCCGTCGAACTCAAGCTTCCTCTACGCCGGCACGGACATCGGCGTCTATCGCTCGACCGACGGCGGCGCGACGTGGGCCCCGTTCAGTAACGGACTGCCGCGCGTGGCCGTCTTCGACATGGCGATTCAGAACTCCAGCCGCACATTGCGCATCGCCACGCACGGGCGCGGCATGTGGGAGATTTTCATTGGCGCTACCGGCACCTTACAAGGGACGGTGACCGACGCCAGCACGAGCAGCCCCATCAACGGCGCGACCGTGACCGCAGGGTCGAACACGACCACCACCAACGCGAGCGGCTTCTACCAGTTCACGAATGTTCCCGTCGGCACATATAGCGTGTCTGCCTCCGCTCCCGGCTACAACAACAACACGGTCTCAGGCGTGAACGTGACGAACGGCGGGACGACGACGCAGAACATCGCCCTCAGTCTCGCGCCGACCTCCGGCTGTTTGATAGATACGAGTCAGGCCGACTTCCAAGCCGGCACCGCGACAAACTTGAACCTGACCACTAGCCCCGGCGACGTGAAACTTGCATCCAGCGCAGGAGCGCTCGACCAGCAGAACACGAACGTCGGGTCCACCGGACAAGCCATCACCACCACGACATGGCAAGCGCAGACATTTATTCCCGGCGTGTCGGGGCAAATCACTCAGGTTGACGCCGATCTGTTCTGTAGCGGCTGTTCAGGCACGAATCCCGCCATCACCATCGAGATCAGGCCCACGAGCGGCGGTACGCCCACGAGTACGGTGCTTGCTTCGACGACGCTTACCGGTTTCAGCTCTGGCGCGGGGCAGTTCTATTCCGCGACCTTCAGCAGCCCCGCAAACCTGACAACGGGTACGACCTATGCCGTAGTAGCGCGGCTCTTGACGAACCGCACCACCGGCACCTATGCGTGGCTGCGGAGCGCCAACAACCAATATGCCAACGGCGCTTGGATTCAGGGCACCAGTTGCAACTCGGGCACGTTGGTTTGCACTTGGGCCTCGAACAGCCAAGACCTCGGCTTCAAGACCTACATATCCACCGGATTTAATACCTCCGGCGATCTGATCTCTTCGGTCAAGGACAGCAACCCTGCGGTCAGTTCCACCCCCAACTGGACGACGCTATCGTGGACGGCCAGCACGCCCGCAAACACGACCGTGAAGTTCCAAGCTGCGGGCAGCAGCAGCGCCTCTGGGCCGTTTAATTTCGTCGGCCCGGACGGCACGGCCAGCACCTTCTTTACCACTAACGGTGCGTCGCTCAGTCAGTTCAACGGCAATCGCTATCTGAAGTACAGGGCTTACCTGAGCACGACCAACAGCAGCGCGACACCTACACTGAACGATGTCACGGCCTGCTTCAGCAACGTCATGCAGCAGGCCGCCACGAGCCTCGCGGTCAGTGCCGCGAGCGGGGCTTACGGCGGCACGACCTCGCTCTCGGCCACCTTGACTGCGAGCGGCTCGCCCGTGAGCGGCAAGACGATCAGCTTCACGCTCAACGGCAATAGCGCGGGCAGCGCCGTGACCAACGCGAGCGGCGTGGCGTCGCTCGCAAGCGTGAGCCTCGCCGGCATCAACGTGGGCAGCTATCCGACCGGCGTCGGCGCGTCGTTTGCGGGCGACTCAAGCTATCAAGCCAGTGCCGGCTCGAACAGCCTGACCGTCAGCAAAGCGACGCCGACGATCACTTGGAGTAATCCCGCGAACATCGTTTACGGCACAGCGTTGAGCGCGACACAACTCAACGCCACCGCTTCCGTGCCGGGCAACTTCGTTTACACCCCGGCGGCGGGCACGGTGCTCCACGTGGGCAACGGACAGAACCTGCACGCGGCCTTCACGCCGACCGACACGACCAACTACAACACGGCGACGAAGGACGTTTCTATCAACGTCACGAAGGCGACCTTGACGGTCACAGCGAACAATCAGGCGCGCGCCTACGGCGACGCCAACCCGCCACTCACTTACATGATGACGGGCTTCGTCAACGGCGACACGCAAGCGTCTGCCACGACGGGTCAGCCTGCCATCATCACAACGGCCAACAACACGAGCGCGCCGGGCGCTTACACGATCACGGCCGCCGCCGGCACGCTCAACTCATCCAACTACAGCTTCTCCTTCGTCAACGGCACGTTGACGGTGACGAAGGCCGATCAGACGATCAACTTCGGCGCGCTGGCGACGAAGACCTACGGCGATGCAGATTTCGCGTTGAGCGCAACGGCCTCTTCAGGTCTCGCCGTCAGCTTCGCCGCAAGCGGCAACTGCACGGTCTCTGGCTCGACGGTTCACATCACCGGCGCAGGCTCTTGCACGATCACCGCATCGCAAGGCGGCGACACTAACTACAACGCAGCCCCGAGCGTGCCGCAGAGCTTTACCATAAACAAGGCCGACTCGACGACAAACGTGAGCATCAGCAATGCGACCTACAACGGCCAGCCGCACGGCGCGACGGCCAGCGTGACCGGCTTCGGCGGTCTCAGCCAGAGCCTGAGCGTGACTTACGTGGGTCGCAACGCGACCGTTTATGGCCCGTCCACGACCGCGCCGACCAGCGCGGGCGACTACACAGCGTCGGCTAGTTTCAGCGGCGACAACGATCACAACAGCAGTAGCGATAGTAAGGACTACACTATCGCCAAGGCCAACGCGGACATCCACATCACGCCTTACAGCGTGACCTACGACGGCAACCCGCACACCGCCACGGGCACAGCCACGGGCGTCGAAAGTCCAAGCCCGGCCGACCTGAGCAGCCTGCTCGACCTGAGCGGCACGACGCACACGAACGCGAGCAGCTACCCGAACGACGCTTGGTCGTTCGCGGGCAACAATAACTACAACCCCGCTAGCGGCACGACGAGCGATCAGATTGATAAGGCTTCGTCCACGGTGACTGTGAACTGTCCCGCGAGCGAGACCTACACGGGCGCGGCCCTTGAGCCTTGCGCAGCCTCCTACACTGGCGCGGGCGGTCTGAGCGGCACGCTGACGCCGACCTATATGGACAACGTCAACGTCGGCACGGCACACGCCAGCGCGACCTACGGCGGCGACGCGAACCATGACGGCAGCAGCAACTCGGCCACCTTCGAGATCACTAAAGCCTCGTCCACAGTGACGGTGACGTGCCCGCCGAGCGCAACCTACACGGGCGCGGCGCTGACGCCTTGCTCGGCAGTCGTGACCGGCGCAGGTAGCCTGAACGAGTCGTTGTCTGTTACTTACACGAACAACACCAACGCTGGCACAGCGACGGCCAGCGCGAGCTACGGCGGTGATGCTAATCACACCGGGAGCAATGACTCGAAGCACTTCGACATCACGCCGGCCGCGACGACGACGACCGTGAACTGTCCGGCAAGTGAGACCTACACGGGCGCGGCGATGACGCCGTGCACGGCGACGGTCACGGGCGCGAACCTGAGTTTGACGCCCACGCCCAACTACGCGAACAACGTGAACGTGGGCACGGCTATCGCGAGCTACACGTATGCCGGTGACGCGAACCACACAGGCAGCAGCGACTCAAAGAACTTCCAGATCACGTCGGCCTCTTCGACGACTGTCGTGACCTTCGAGGCTGGGCCGTATGTCTATCGCGGCTCGGCCTTCACGGCGACAGCGATGGTGACCGGAGCGGGCGGCCTCAACGCGCCGGTGACGGTTGTGTACACTGGCGACTGCACCAACGTGACCACGACCAACGGCTGCACGGCGACGGCTACTTATGCCGGCGACGCGAATCACGACGGCAGCAGCGACAGCCAGAGCATCACCATCACGAAGGCGACGGCGAGCATCGCGCTCAGCGATCTGACGCAGACCTACAGCGGCACACCGCGCGCCGCGACCGCGACGACTACGCCGAGCGGTCTTAGCGGCGTGAGCGTCACCTACAACGGCTCGCCAACAGCGCCGACGGGCGCAGGCAGCTATGCGGTGGTCGCGTCGCTGAACAATCAGAACTACCAAGCCGACGACGCGACCGGCACGCTGACGATCGAAAAGGCCGCGCCGATCATATCTGTGACGGGCAACACCTGCACTTACAACGGCTCGCCTTGCGCGGGCAGCGGCTCGGCCACGGGCGTTGATAGCGCAGACCTCGGTGCGGTCACGCTCACATACACGCTGGGCGGTACTGCGCCAGTCAACGCTGGCTCGTACACCGTCGTGGCTTCGATTGGCGAGACTGCCAACCACACGGCAGGCAATAGCGCGCCGGCCACCATCACGATTAACAAGGCCGCGCCCACCGTCAGCGTGACCGTGCCGAGCGGCCCTGTCACCTATGATGGCAACGCACACCCGGCCACCGGCTTTGCTTACGGCGTCGGCGGTGTGGGTGACGTACTCTCTCCGGCGGTCACGTTCACCTATAATGGCGACGGTGCCGCCCCGATTAACGCTGACACCTACACGGTCGTGGCCTCCTTCGGCGGCAACGACAACTACCTGCCGGCCGTCAACAACTCAACTAGCATCATCATCGTCAGGGCCGCGGCGCACGTGAGTATCACCGGCGGCACATTCACCTACGACGGCGCGGCGCACCCGGCCACGGGCTTCACCTATGGCATCGGCGGCGTGAGTGACGTCTTAGCCCCGACGGTCACGTTCACCTACAACGGCAACGCGGCAGCGCCCGTCAACGCCGCGACGTACAACGTGGTCGCTTCCTTCGCTGGCAACACGAACTACGAACCGGCGTCGGACACCGCCACCATTCTTATCAACAAGGCGACGCCGACGATCACGTGGAGCAACCCTGCGGACATCATCTACGGCACAGCATTGAGCGGGACACAGCTTAATGCTGCCGCTTCCGTGCCCGGCAGCTTCGCCTACACGCCTGCGGCAGGCACGGTGCTCAACGCGGGCAACGGACAGAACTTGCACATTGAGTTCACACCTGCTGACACGACCGACTACAACGGCGCGTCGAAGGATGTTGCCATCAACGTCCTGAAGGCGAGCCAGACGATCACGTTCGGCGCGCTAGCGAACAAGACCTACGGCGATGCACCGTTCACCGTCAGCTCGACGGGCGGCGCGTCCGGCAACCCCGTCACCTTCAGTGCTTCGGGTAACTGCACTGCTAGCGGTACGAACGGCAGCACCATCACCATCACGGGCGCGGGCGGCTGCACGGTGACCGCCTCGCAGGCCGGCAACGGCAACTACAATGCCGCGCCCGACGTGGTACGTTCGTTCAGCATCGCGAAGGCGACGGCGACGATCTCACTTAGCAACTTGTACTATCTCTACGACGGTCTGCCTCATGGCGCGACTGCGACGACCAATCCGGCTGGCCTGTCCGGCGTGAGCTTCAACTACGTCGGTCAGACGCTCAGCTACAACTCTTCAACACCACCGGCGGCGGCGGGCACTTACGCGGTGACGGCGTCGCTCGCGAACAACAACTATGCGGCTACGCCCGTGTCGGCCGCGTTCGTCATCAATGCCGCCCCGGCGGTGACTATCACGGGGCCGGCGAGCGGAGCGATCTATACCAAAGGCTCGACGGTGAGCTTCACAGGCATGTTCGTTGACAACCCGGGCACGCACACCGCCGTCTGGACGTTCACGAGCAGCACGCAGACCATCACCCAAGCCGGGACGGTTAACGAAACGACCGGCACGGTCAGCGCCAGCTACACCTTCGCCAACACAGGCGTCTATACGGTAAAGCTGACGGTCACGGACAACTTCAATGTGATCGGCGAGGCGACCACCGTCAACAACGTGGCTGGTGCCGTCGCGCTCATCGCGGTCTATGATCCGTCGAGCACCGGCGGGTCGGTCTCGACCACGACGAAGAGTCCGCTCTACAGTTCGCTCGCGGGCTGGTATCCAGCCAACCCGACGCTGACCGGCACGGCGACCATAGGCTTCAACGCTTCGTACCCGTCGGCGACCGCCACCGTCCCGACCGGCCAAGCCGTGTTCAACTTCACGGCGGCGAATCTGAGCTTCGCATCGCTGAGCTACAAGTGGATGGTGGTCTCCAAGCCTTACGTCTGGCTCAGAGGCACGGGCACGGTCAACAACGTGAGCGGCTACGAGTTCCTGATCGCGGCCGTGGACGGGCAGTTGACGGGCGGCGGCGGCACGGACAAGTTCCGCATCCGCATCTGGAAGTCTGCGGACGGCACGATCATTTACGACAACATGCCGAACACGGCGCTCAATGCGGTGGCGGTGACGACCACCTCGAACGGCGACATCGCCATCAAGTAAGTTGGGGGCTGGCTGCGCGCGTCAAGCGGCGCGCGCAGTCGGTCCTGCTACCGAAACGTGGCGGGGCACGCGGAAGAGGTGCGAGGGCAACAGCGCCTCGTGAAGACAGGCAAGCTCGCGCCGGAAAGCAAAGGCGATTGGCCCTCTATTTATGTAAATGACGGGCGACCACATCGCCCTTCGCCTGCGCGCCGAGAGTGGACTCGGATATAGGCTCGGCACGCATTTTAGTGGCCGCTTTGTGCGGAAGTTGGCACTTATATTAACCCCCTTCAGCTAAAGTAAAAGGAGAAGAATGCAGATGAACGTAAACAGAATGTTGGTGCTGCTCGCCCTGTCTCTCGTGGCGCTCTTCAGCGCCGGGTCGCAGACCGCCGCCCGCGCGCAAGCCACGACCGTAACCTCGAATGCATCGTTCCCCTTCACCGAGAGCACAGCTACATGCGGCAATGTGTTTGTCACCATCTCCGGCAAATTGCATGTGCTGGCGCACGTGACGACGGACGCGCAGGGCGGGCGGCACGCTACTCTCCAGATCAACACGGAAGAGGTGAAGGGCACGGATGCGGCGGGCAACCAGTACGTGTCGAGTGCGACGAATAATGATAGCCTCAACGAGGCCGGCACGGCGGACAGTCAGTCCGAACATACCATCACGACGAAGTTCCTACTGGTCGGTAAGGGCAACCTGCCCGATCTGCTGGTGAAGACGACCATGCACATCACCATCAACGCCAATGGCGAGGTGACTGCGGAGGTCACCAACGTCGTGGCCGAATGTCGCTAACCTGAGCAGATGCTCGGCGGGGCGGGGTGAATCGAGTATTTAGCCCGCCCCGCTCAGGCTCCAACCATAGAATTTCGTAGGGCGATTATCCCATCAACTCAGCAAGAGAAGCGTGGACGTACAGCATTCGCTGTATTCTTTACGTCAGAAAGTCTCGAATGGTACTTCCTCTGCTCCGCTCCTAAAGATGTTGGCTCTTCTATAAGCTTGAGATTTCCTGCATGCGCCTTGCGGAGGACGCAACCCGCACAAGCAGCCTTTTTACTTCCAGATGAAAGATGGTCAGCCCTTCGCCGGTGCCGGATTTTGGGAGCGGTGGGTTGATGCGGGCGGCGAAGAGGTAGAGACGTGCGCCATCCTAACGACTGTCTGTAACGACCTGCTGCGGCCGGTGCATGAATAAATTAACCCACTATAGTGCTTTGATGGCGCGCTCTAACATCTGAGGGATGTCATCAGGACGTTTAGAAATTGCCGGTTCTGAGTGCCAGCGTCCGAAACCGCCACTTTGATTCACCGCACGAATCCACTCGCGCATGGCCTCGCGTTTAACTTTGTCCTTTTGATCTTCTTCGCCTTTGATTTCAATGACGAGTATTTCGTCGTTGGCTAATTTAACCAAAAAGTCCGGTCGGTATTTGTGCGGGCCGCCGTTGGAGATGTAGCCGATTTCAAAGCCAAGATGATCGTTCTTCGCCCAAGCTGCAACGTGTGGGCTGCGGTCGAGATGAATCGCGGCCGTCTTTTCCCAGCGACTATCGTACACGCAGAGATTGACATGCGTTTTCTTGAAAGCATCATAGGGCTTGCTCGTGTCCCATGCCTTCATGTCGCCCGTTGAGATGATCGGCTTATTGGTGTCAACAATGAGTTCGTATGATTCGACATTCTCCTGTTGGATAAACGGGGCGAGATGATTAACTACCGTCGCGGCATTGAGCCTGACCAAAACTCTTCTCCGTTTATCTTCCAAGCCAAACATCGGGGGCGAGATTTCCAGTTTGTCTGAATGGATGAACTTCTCGACGATGGGGATGAGTTGCGTAAATAATGCGTTCAAGTCGCCTTTCCAATCCACTTGCATCTGTTTGTGAATGTCGAGCGTGGCGCGGAAGATGCTGCTTTGTAAGCGAACTTGGCTATATATCTGTTCTAAGTCAATTTCAGACAGGCGCGTGACATCATGCTTGCCGTCAATGACCGGCGCGAGTTCAGCGATCTCGCGCGTGTCGTAGGCGTTGAGCGTGAGCGGCGCGACCTTATGCAAGTCAAGGTGCAAGACAGGTTTGAACTTGCTTTCGACGCGCACGACATTGGGGAAGCGAATCTCAAATGCAACTTTCTCCGGTAGAGGCTGGATGCGCTGCTTTGGCGCGGATGGGGGCACTTTGCTGTCTTTGGGCGACTCGTGCGGCATGAAGGCAAACGGGACGCCGAAGATGTTGACATATTCCGGCGTGAAGAAACCTTGTTCGTCGAGGTCGTAAGAAGTCCGGCGCAAGCCTCGCCCGACGACCTGTTCGCAGAGTAGCTGGCTTGAGAAGGCGCGCAAGCCCATGATGTGCGTGACGGTCTTCGCATCCCAACCTTCGGTCAACATGCCGACGGAAATGACGTGCTGAATTTGCTCGCCGAGTTCGCCGGGTCGGCCGATGGTGTCAACCGTCTGCCGTAGCCTTTGCGCCTGTTCCTTCTTGGTCAGCTTGCGGGTCGGCTCGTTTGCGGTCTCGTCATCAAACCCGTCCGCTACCGCAGACGGTACTGACTCGCCGCTCTCTTCTTCCGCGTAGGCTTCGGCAGCTTCCAAGACTTTGGAATCTATGTGCAAGGTCTTTTCCGCATTGCACAATTCGGGAATGAGAATGTTGCAACGGTCGAAGGCGAATTTGATGCGCGCGGCGGTTTCCGTCTGGTTGGCGACGGAGATCATGACCGGCGGAACAAGGCTGCCCGCGTCGCGCCACACCTGCGCCCATTCACGCCAGTCCTGCCCCAGCAGCGCGTAGGCGTTTTCGACTAATGGTGGTAACGGTTCGCTCTCCGGCGCGCCCCGTTTATTGAGTGCCGGTTTAACTTCGGGGTCGTTGTAGAGGTGATAGAACTTCGATCTGTAATCGGCGGCAAGTTGCCCGTCATCGCGGATCACAACGCGCGGCGTTTTGACCAGACCGGATTCGATGGCTTCGGTCAAACCGAAATCGCTGACGATCCAGCCGAAGAGATTTTCCGCAGATGAGTTTTTGCCTGATGGGATGAAAGGCGTCGCGGAGAAATCATAGACGCAAGAGATGCCGCGCGCACGGTTTAAGCGGTCGAGTCCGCCGATCCAGATGGTCGCTTCTTCGGCGTCTTTCTTTTCATCGCGGCTTAATTTCGCGCCGACGGGGTTGCGCCATGCGTGATGCGCTTCGTCGTTGATGACGACGAAGTTTTTCGCGTGCGCCAACTCATTCAAGACTTCGCGGGCGTATGCCTCGTCGGATTTTGCGCCGCGCTTATCCACCGACCGTTTCTGCTTGAGCTTTTCTTCCGTGTCCCAAGCGAGCGCGTGCCAATTGCGGACGACGACTTTGGCTTGGCGCAGTTGCTCGCGCAAGCCTAGCGGCACAACGTTGAAGGCGTCGTAATAGTTTTCTGCGCCGGCCGGGAGCAAGACGCTCAGACGACTACGGACGGTCAGGTTAGGCGCGACGACGAGAAAGTCTTTGGCAAAGCCTTTCTTGTTCGGATAGTTGATTTTGTTAAGCGACTGCCATGCGATGAGCATGGCCATCACGATAGTCTTGCCCGTGCCGGTCGCCATCTTCGAGCAGATACGCGCGAGTTCGCCGCCGTCCGATGGAATATCAATGCCGACCTTCTCCGCCGCCGGCGCTTCCGTGAGCCAGATCAAAGTTTCGATGGCTTCGAGTTGGCAGAAGAACAGACGATTAGTACGCGCTTCCGCGTCGCGCCAATGTTCGAGCAACTGCTTGGTGATGCCGGAGATGCCCGCGTAGCCGTTCGCGCGCCACTCTTTGATGCGCTGGCGGATCTGATTGACGAGCGGGATTGAGACGAACACGCCGGGATCGTTGATAAGTCTTTTTTCAGTTGATGCGACAGTGTAGCCGGATGAACGCCTACCTTCCGCCAGTTCAAACGCCATGCGATGCGGGTTGTAATCCCAATGCCGGTGCGGCTCTTCGTAGGGCGAATTGATGATGAGATGGTCGATGCCTTGCATAAGTTTTTAATCGCCTGCGTCGGCAGACGCAGGTAAGAAGGTAGCCAGACGTGCAACGTCTGGAATAAAACGAATCAACGTCCGCGCTCTGAAGGAGCGCCAGACTCTGCCCGCGTCTTCCACGCGGGAAATCCATGGCCGCGTGTCCCAAACGTTACACGTCTGGCTACCTTCGTTACGCGCCTTCGGCGCGAATCCAGACTTTACACTACGTCAATCAGCTTTAGACTCTCGATGCCCCTATCGTCAACGATCTTGACGGCGATGCTTTTGTTGTTGCCGATGGTGAAGGGCAGCGAGACGTTGCCGCGATAGGCTTCGACGAGGTCTTCGTTGATTTCGGCTTTAAGGTTACGGGCCAGCCGCGCCCAGCCGTCTTTGTCGCCCGCCATCGGGAAGAAGACTTGCTGGGGGAAGAGGCTGCGGCCGTCGAAATTTGTGTCGAGCATCCAGACGGCGATGCGGTTGGTGCCGCCGGATTCGATGGTGCCTTCTTTGACGTTGTAGTAATCGAAGCCGACCACTTCGACTTGAAACTGTTTCTGGCCCTGCTCATTCTTGCCGGCCGCGCGCAGTTGCACGTCGGGTTGGCCGATGAGCCAGAAGCTTTCGTTGCTCGACCGACTCTTTTTCAGATCGTCGGTCAACAGGTCGGCGTTCATCTGCGCTTTGAGGAGTTGAACGCCTTGCCAGTTGGTCTGCTCGATGTTGTTGACGGCGACGGGGTCGAACTGGAAGGCGGCGAAGATGACGAACTTAGGTTTCGGGAAAAGTTTGTTGGCTTCCAGCAACGCGAGTTCGATCTGTGCGGGCGGCATCGGTTCATGTTCGGGGCCGAAGGAGACGACGGCGCGTGCTGGTTGGCCTTCCGTTTCGTTCGACACTTCGGCGTCGGCGTGGAGGAAGCGTGTGCCGGCGAGCGGTTCGACGCGCGAGAACAACATCTTTTCGCCTCGGCGGCCGCGAATCCCTGTGCGCAATAGCTCGCTGCGCCATTCGTCTTGGCGCAGGGTTTCGCCGGAGCGCGCGATTGAATTATCGGCGGGCGCGGTGGCGGTGGCCGGCGCTTCGTGCAAAGGCTGGACGAAGGGCGCGGGGACGGCTTCGACGGTGAAGGGCGACGTGACGCGCGCCGTGTTCTTCTCAAGCAAAGGTTTATCGTAGAGCGTTTCCGGCGTGGGCTTTTCGTTGTTGGCGATTGATTTTAAGGTGACGTGCGGGACGGTTTCGTATTTGAAGCCGGAAGCGATGCCTTCGTCGGGCTTGGCGAGTTGGTAGTAATCGAACGTCGCCGTCATCAGACGCTGTTTGGCGAGCGTGAGCGCAACGCGCGACGTATCGCACGTCATCCAACGTCTGCCCCATTGCTCTGCGACAAAGGCGGTCGTGCCCGAACCGCAAGTGATGTCTAAAACCAAATCGCCGGGGTCGGTGGACATTATCAGACAGCGTTGAACAGCTAGATTAGCAGTTTGTACGATGTAGATTTTCCCTTCAGTACGACTTTGAATGCCGCCCACATCCGTCCAGAGATTAGCAATTGGAAATACAGGAAAATCATCCAATAGTCGTATGTATCGAAGTGAATTACCTTCGATAACTATCCGCCCTGCTTTGGATAAACGCTTTAAGCCTTCCACTGTTGTTTTCCAGTGCATACCAACAGGTGGTCGCCATATCTTATCGGCGAACGCAAAATCTTGTTTCGACTCTTGGCTCGCACCTTGGGACGTTAGCTGATCTAACGTCCCAAGGTGCGAGCCAAGAGTCGAAACAAGATTTTGCGGAACAGATTTGAATGACGAGATTAGCCGATACTTTGACGCGCCCTCATCGCCTGCCTGTTTTTCTCGATAAAGTTGCCGGTATTTAATCTTTGAAATATCTCGCGCATACCACACTATGTAATCTGCAATAGAAGATAATGTGCTGCCAGAGAACCCAGTTGTCTTTGAGAAAGCGATGAGTGCAACGAAGTTCTTCGCTCCGAAAACTTCATCCATCAATTCTCTAACGTGATGCACATTCTCATCGGAAATCTGTACGAAGATTGAGCCGGATTCGTGGAGCAGTTCGCGCGCGAGCAGCAGGCGGTCGCGCAGGTAGGTCAGGTAAGAATGGATGCCAAGCTCCCACGTGTCGCGGAACGCCTTCAATGTCTCCGGCTCGGCCGTCAAGTCTTCGTCCCGGCCGTCCTTCACGTCGCGCTTGTTCACGAACGGCTGAAAGTTCGAGCCGTACTTGATGCCATACGGCGGATCGAAATAGACCATCTGCACGCCGCCCGCCATCCCCTCCTTCACGAGCAGCGAGTTCATCACCAGCAAGCTGTCGCCCGCGATCAAACGATTCGACCAATTATGCCGGTGCTTGTAAAACTCGACCGCCTTGAACAGAGGCAAGTTCACCTGCTCGCTTTCAAACAGAGAATTCTGAAAGCCCGCCTCTTCCTCGTGCCTGCGCCGCACGGCTTCGATGATCGTGCGCGGGTCTATGCGCTCGTGTACGTGCAAACTCACGGTCGGCACTGCAAACGACGTATGCTCCGCCTTGCCCGCCCACTGCAACTGCGGATCGAGATGCGGGTCGTAAGCGTAAGCCTGTTGGCCCGCTTCCTTGTCCGTCTCCGGCGTGACCAAGCCGACCGGCGGATTATTCACGCGGTCTTTATCGTCGTGCGTGTACTGCTCAATCGGCTTTGCCTCGGGGCTTGTTTTCTTTCGCGGCATCTTTAGTGAGACTGACTCCTTTCGCTTCATTCGTTTGCGGCAAGCTCAAGTGAGAAAGAAAGTGAATTGTAGTGATTACCCGTTAAGCTCACAAGGTGAAAAGTCTTGTTCGGTTTGTTGCAGTTGTGAGCCGTCATCCTGTGCTTGGCTGAGTGGCTACTATTGATTCAGTTAGAGAACTGAGCACGGCTAGACGTATGGCCGGCTGAACGTCTATTTGATGGTTAAAGGGAAAAGCTCGAAGCAGAGTAGAAAGACTGCGAGCGTGAGGAGCGCAACGAGTTGGCGCGCGCGGCCGAGCGGTTCGATCTCGTCCTCCGCCTGC
>Ga0209153_1000360_pt1 | contig 22483 bp, 17 predicted proteins | sample GraSoiAngelo_120_FD_185877 | JGI IMG/M metagenome (GOLD analysis project Ga0209153, IMG submission 185877) | Grasslands soil microbial communities from the Angelo Coastal Reserve, California, USA - 14_0919_09_20cm (SPAdes) (version 2) | ecosystem: Environmental > Terrestrial > Soil > Grasslands ...
CGTGGCGGCGGAGATGCCGCCTTCACCTTCGTCCTTGTAATCAATGGCAACCACGCCCGCCCGCGTCCAGTCGATGCCGTCATCGGACTCTGCGTATTTGAGATGATAGAAAGGCTCGGCCCGCTCCGCAATGATCTCCCACTTCGTACATGACTGATACCAAGCGCGCCAGCGCTCCTGTTCAATCAAGACGTGCATCGTGCCCGTGAAGTAAGGCTCATGCGGGCGCAGACCGAAGAGCGGCCCCGGCGCATACCGCTCAAACGTGCGCCCGCCATCCGTGCTGAGCGCCAGCCCAATGGCATTCTGATATGGCACTGTCTGCTTCAAACTCCAGCCCGCGTAATAGAGATACTTCCGCCCCTCGTGCGTCACGATGCAGACCGGCATCAACCCGCTCTCGTCAAACGCACCCAACGCGCCGAATGAGAGCAGCGGCCGGTCGTGTTCGTACAGGATGTGTTCGGGCCGGCCTGCTTCGACTTCAATGTAGCTGATGTTGCTTCGATTGTCCGCGCCGCGCGTGGCGAAATAGATGCGCCAACGCGCTTCGTCAGTCGCATCAACGATAGGCAACTGTGCATGGCTTTGATTCCAGTCGAACCGGCCTGCGGGGCGATAGATCAAGCCCTGCTTCACCCATTTCACAGCCCTTGAAGTCGCTCCCTGTGGCGGCATCAGAAATCCAAATCTTTACTCAACACGTCGCTCTTCTTGGCCGGACTGCCTTTATAGACGCCCCATGGCTCTGTGTCGCGCGTGATCACGGCGGCCATAGCGACGAGCGAGCCTTCGGCGATGCGCACGCCGTCGCGGACGGTGGCGTTGACGCCGAAGAATGAATAGGGTTCGACCGTGCAGTGCCCGGAGAGGACGACGTGCGAAGTAAACAGCACGTGATCTTTAATCACGCTGTGATGCCCGATGTGATTGCCGCTCCATAAGACCACGTTGTGCCCGATTGCGACGTAAGGTTGAATGGTGTTGTCTTCAAGGATGAAGCAGTTGTCGCCGATGGGCGTGTCTGGAAACACGGTCGCTTTTGAACTGACGTAGCTGATCAGACGGTAGCCTTTCTCTTTGATCTGCTGATAGACCTGCGCGCGCAAACGGTTCATCTGCCGGTGCGACATCGGCGCGAAGAACTGAAACTCTGCGGCCGGATAGACGCGCTCGATCTCTTCAAAGGCCGCGACCGGCAACCCCTCAAACGTGCCGCCCTCCGGCAAATACTCCGCGTTGACGCTGAAGGCGACGACCTCGTGCGCGCTGTCGTGCTTGAAATAGAAATGCGCGAGCGAGGCGAAGTCCTGCACGCCGAAGATGATGAGCTTAGCCATCCCTGCTCCCTACTTGTAGATGTATGTGGTGTACTCGTAAAGCCCGTAGTCGTTTCTGATGACGAAGTTTCGGGTCAACTCTTTGGTCAGGAAATGGGCCAGCGTGTCGAGCGGCAGATGAAACAGATCATGTTTCGGCTCAACTCTCTGGTCAGGAAATGGGCCAGCGTGTCGAGCGGCAGATGAAACAGATCATCACGCTCCCAGTCAACCTGCTTCGACATCACGTTGAAAGCAAGGCCCGTGCGCGCATGGGCGAAGACGCGCGCGACGAGTCGTTTGAAGTAGTTGAGCATCTCGTCGAAAGATAGTTCGCGCTTCTCTGTGAACACGCCGTTCATGATGATGTAATCGAACTGCGGCAGTTGCGCCTGCGCATCAAGCACGTCCAGACAATAATAATTGTTCGCCGGAAATTTACTCTGCGAGAGGCGCACGAACTGCTCCGACAGATCAAGCCCGGCGTATTCGATCTGCGTTAGTCCTCGATTGACGATGTATTCATACAAGTGCGAAGCGCCGCAACCGAAATCGAGCAGCGTGATTTTTTGCGTCGGTGTAGTCGGGCGCATGACCTCAAGCATCACGCGATAACGCTTGAGCGCGTCCTCACGGTTCGGCCAATCAACGCCGAGATGCGTGTCGCCGTGGCGCGCAAGACAGTCCTCGTAATGCGCAACGATGCTCAAGTAATTTTTTTCCGTTACGTCTTGCGCCATCTGCTCAGTTGAAGTCGCCCGTGCGATAGGCTGGAAAATAGTCGGTTGCGTTCGTGCCGCGCGCCTCTGTCAGCGCGCTGTAACGCGCGTGGTCGAAGATGCGCCCGCAGAGATAAGCCGTGCGCGTCGTGGTCGCCCAACCGCGTTTGAAGCGGCTCAAGCCGTCCGCCGCGTCTGCTTTTAGACCTGCGCCCGCGCCGAGATTTGCGAAGCGTAAGTTCGCCGCCGCGAAATGCTCAAGCGCGCGCCAGAAGAGCGCGAACGAGGCGCGCAGTTCGTAACCGCGCTCGCTGTAGGCGGCCAGATGATAGTAAGCCACATTGTCCTGACTGTACCACAGAGCGATGCCGACCAACTCACCCTCGTGCCGCGCACAAAACATATCGAGACCGGGCACGCGCAACTGTCGCGCGAGCGATTCAGGCGAGAAGGCGGCGACGCCTGTGATGGCATGGCGCGCGATCAAGTTTGCGTATAACCTGCACCAATCATCAGCCAATCGCGCCGGCTCTGGACAACGTTCGACTGCGAGCGTCTGCAAAGCCTTGCGCGCGTTTCGCTGATGATGCGCGGCGACGACGGCGCTCAAAGGTTGTTGCAGATCAACGACGAAGTGCTCTTTATACGGCACGCAGAGATCGGGAAACGCACGATGCAGATCGGCCGACTCGTAAGCGCCGAACGGATCGGCGACGGCGACGAGACTCACAAGCTCGCGTCCGACATCTGTTAGATCATCTGCTAACTGTGTCCAATCACGACAAGCGAAGAGCGGATAGCAGCCCATCGCGTCGCGTGCGTCAGCGCCGGGAATCGCGCGCGCTAAAATCCAACCGGCGCTGCGCGGCAGATGGCGCGGCGTACCAAACTCCGCGAGCGCGGCAGCGTAAGCGGGATGCAGGTAGCCGGTCAATGCGCCGTTATATTTAGACAAACTCTGATTGTTAACGCTGATTCAGGTCATGCTGATCAGACAGACAGCAGCATCAAGAGTGCTGCTCGGTGCGCTGGAATATAAACGCATGATCCTCGAAATTGGGCAGATTGCCGAACCGCCCGCAGTTCTTGTAGTACCGTTGCGCAAAACCTAGTTGACGCATCTTCCGCTCCAAATCCGCATCCACAATCCCCCACTGCCAGATGTTATGGACATCACGCCACGGACGTTGGTGTTGCGGATTTATTTCATCTAACTTCTGGAACAGTGCCACGTAAGGCTCCTCGCTGGGTCTATGCGGCACGTTTTTGAAATACTCGGCCTCACCGAGATCGAGCAACCGGACAGTGTGTACTGCATTAACGAACTGTTGATTGTAGATGATGAAGCAGTCGGCCCGGAGCGCATACATCTCCAAAACGTTATCCCAATCCGGCTTGACCTGATGTAAGAGCGTGTCGAAGAAAAACACCGCGCCAACATGCCCGATCTGCTGCGCGACACGCTCATCGCCAAAGTTACCTTGAATAATCTGTAATTGCGGGTACTGCATCCGGCGCTGCGACACGGCCTCGTTGAAATCCGTGTCTACTAAGAATGCTCGGTCAATCATGTGCTTATCCAGCGCGTAGAAAGTGTAGCCGCCGTCCACGTTCCAGACGCCACCCAAATCCGCGAAAGACTTTACGCCCAACTCAGTGCAGGCGAAATCGATCAGCTTCAATTTCTCTAGCTTTAACCTAGCAAATGGGTCTACGGTCGCTTTGCGTAGCGGCCGTAATGCGGCGTTGACTAATCGCTTGAAAACCATTATCCCTCCCTGCTTTCAAGTATTATTGCATCTCCACTACTTATCAAGCCGCCTTGCGCCAGCCTGCGCCTTGGTCACGTTCGACTGTCGCCCTTCAAGGCCCAGCACCTCGTAGCCGCGCAGCGCTAATTCGCTTGAGTAAAGTTCGATACACAAAATCAACCTACGAAATAGTCCGCGCGCCGGAATATCAGACAGGGCGTGCGAATAGGATCGTCTCCTCGCCGAAGATGGTGAAGTGATCGAGGAAGAACTCGTAGCCGACGCCCAAACGATGCAGGTAGGCTGGAATGCGCACGAAGTCGTCGTCTTTATGATAGACAGAGATGGCAAGCTTCGGTCTGTGTGCGCGGATCGTCTGCTCCGCCCCCTGCAAGGCCGGCAGTTCCGCCCCTTCAATATCCATCTTAATAAAGCCCACGCGCTCGATCTGTTCCCGCGCAACCAGATCGTCAATCGAGCGCGTGGCAAACTCGACTGCTTGCGCGTCGCCCTCGGTGGCAAGCCTTGTGCTCGGCCCGTCGAAGTGGAAGCGTAACGATTCGCCCGATGCTGCCCAGACCGGCTGCTCGACCAGCTTGATGCGTCCGGCCAAGTCCGGGTTGAGGGTCAGGTTTGCGCGCAGCAGGTCTAGGTTCGAGGGCACGAACTCGAAGCAATAAACCTTGCCGCGTGCGCCGACACGATGCGCGAAGTAGAGCGCGGTGTCACCGTAGCAGCCGCCAGCATAGCAATAAACCTTGCCGCGTGCGCCGACACGATGCGCGAAGTAGAGCGCGGTGTCGCCGTAGCAGCCGCCAGCATCAATGACGGTTTCGCCCTCTTCGGCTTGCACCGGCACGGGCGTCTTGCGATAAGCATATTGCTCCAGCAAAAAAGTACAGAGCAGCCCAAGCTGTGTGCTGTGCAACTCGATCCGGCCGTGGGCGTCGTCTAAACGATAGTGATGCAAAGAGTGTGACCCCATCGTGGCGGTGCGCGGTTGCACGAGGAAGTTATGATCAAGCTGCATGCGCGTATCCCAATATCCTTGCTCGTTGCGCGGCAGGCGGACATAACGGCTACCGAGAATGCGGAAGCGCAGCAACTCGACCAGCAGCAGCCGCGAGTGTTCGTCTTGCAACAGCTCGTAGAACTCTTCCAGCCCGTCCAAACGGCGCAGGACAGCTTGCAGCCGTGCGCGCGCTTCGTTGACGTAATAATAGCGGCGCACGAAGCCAGCGCGGCTGGCGAGTTGCAGCACTTGCTCTTTGAGCCGGTGCTTGAGGCGCGCAGCCGGGTGCGTCTGGAAGCGCCAGAAGTCCGTGTTATTGGGCTGAAACGACTGCAAGTCGGCGAGCAGGCCGCAGGTCAAGTCTTCCAGCAATCTATGCTCTTTGTTCATTGATAGACTCGTTTTACTGGTCCGGTCCTCAGCCAGACTTGCGCCATGCCAGTAAGCCCTTTAGCCCGCCGACTGCGCCCCAGAGGATGTAGGCGCTGCCCAGCCCGGCGACGGATGCAAGTGTGAGCGCAACCGGCGTCCGCAAGGAGCCGAAGCCCGCGTAAGGCAGCACGCGCACGATGAACGCAAATAGCACCAGCATGGCGAATAATAACTTATTTTCCGTTGCCCAACGCAAGCGCAGCGTCCGCCACAAGATGAGCACACAGAGCGAGAAGTGCAGGATGGCGCTGAACGTAAAGGCCATACCTAGCCCCGCGAGACCGAACCAGTGCATGCCGAGCCAACTGGTCAGTAACAAACATGTGCCGCCGGCCAACTCCGTTAGGAAAAAGGTCGTGCTGCCGTTGCGCGTCAAGATAACCATGGATGCCGGCCAGATGGCAAAGCGGAACAGGTCGCCGATCAGTTGCCATTCGAGTAGCTCAATGGCCGGGCTGAACTGCGGCGAGTAAATCAACGGCACAAGGTAAGGGACGAGCGCCAACATGCCGACGATGATCGGGCCAGCGAGCAGCAGCACGAGCCTTTGTTGTTCGTTGACGAGTTGCGTGAGTGCTGCCGGCCGATCACTCGCCGCTGAGACACGCGGGTAAAAGTCCTGCCCCATCGCCGTCAGCAGGAAGCTCAGGTAGTTGACCGCGACGGCCGCCGCCGCGCGATAGAAGCCGACGTCTGCGCGACTGAGCGCGTGCAAGACCAGCACGGGCATCAACATCTGCACCCCCGCGCCAACTAACATGCTGCCGGTGAAGGGCACACCGAAGTGCAGCAGCGCGCGGGTCGCAGCGAACACCTCTGCGCGTGGCAGGTGTGCGGCCGGCGCATATCTGCCGCCGCGCACGAAATAGTAAGAGACTGCCCAGTTAACGCTGAAGCCAGCGAGCACCGCCAGCGGCACGCCGCGCTCGCGCCATAACCAGATGAGCAGCAGCCCGAGCGGCACACCCAGCAAGCTCGACAGCATGCTGATGCGCGCCAGATCGCCGATCCGGTGGTGCGCGTTTAAGAGGCCCGTCTGCACGGCCGACGCCAAGCCAAACAGCAGCGCCGCACACATCAACACCACCGCGCCCGTATGCTCCCCGCCACCCAACATGACGCGGCTCAATGGTGCGCGCAACAAGATCATCAGCACAACCCCTGCCCCGCCGAGCGTCCAGCAGAGCAGCCACGCGCCGCGCCGCAGCGCCGCCACCCGTCTTAGGTCTTCGTCCGCTAATGCCTTTGCGCCAGCGCGCACGAGACCCGAGCCGACGCCCATGCCCGCGAATAATGCGGCCAAGCCGACGAGACCCTGCAATAGTCCCATGTAGCCGAGACCTTCAGGGCCGAGCAGCACTGCGTTAATCTTGGCTGACACCAAACCAACCGCGATGCTCACCGCCGAAGCACTGCTCAAGACAGCCGTGGCTTTCAGAATTGATTTCATGCGTGACGCTGTAACATTATCCGCACGAACTACTCGGCGTAGTTGGGATACTCGCAGTCGCGGGCGATGATGATGCGCTCGTGCCCGTCGTTTGCGGGCCACTCTATCTGAAAGGCCGGGTCGTCCCAACGCACACCGCCCGATGCTGCCGGCACGTAAGGCGCGGACATCTGATAGTACAACTCGGTCTCGTCGGCGAGCGTCTGGAAGCCGTGCGCGAAACCTTCGGGCACGTAGAGCATGAGCTGGTTCTCTTCGGTCAACTCGACGCCAAGCCACTGCTTGAAGGTGGGCGCATCGGGGCGCAGATCAATGATGACATCGTAGAGCGCGCCGCGCGTGCAGCGCACGAGTTTTGCCTGCGCGTGGGGCGCGTGCTGAAAGTGCATGCCGCGCAGTGTGCCTTTGCGCCGGTTGTAAGAGATGTTGCACTCGACAAACGGCGCGGCAAGACCTTGCGCCGCAAACTCGCGCGCCGTCCAAGCGCGCGCAAGAAAACCGCGCTCGTCCTCGAATCGCTCCGGCTCGATCACAAACGCGCCCGGCAGTTTCGTCTTGATGAAGATCATTTCGGCTATCGTTGGCAACGAGAATGGCAGATCATGTCGGCCGCGTTAGCCTACCACAAACGCGCGCGCCGCAGGCAAGCGCGCTCTAGTTTTCGCTGGAGACGAAGGGGAGCAGAAGAGTTGCGGGCACAAGCATCAGTTGGAGGGATGCGCGTAGTAGAGTAGAGACGCCCCCCATCCGCGCGCCAAACATGGCAGCGCGGACGGGGAGCGCAAGGTCGGGCGTGAATTTTTAAGCGCGCCTATTGTTGTGTAGGCCCGCCGGCGGTGAATGGCCCATTGCTTGTGCCGCCACCGGCATTCCCCGACACTTTGTTATTGCCGTAGGAGTGGATGGTGCCGCCGGAGAAGTTCAGCCCGATGCCGTTGTTGAAGATGTTGCAGTTGGAACAGACGGTATCAGATGAACCCGTCCCGGCGATAATGCCTGAGCCATTGTTGACTGAAGTGCAACTCTCAAGGTTCAGCTTCGTCGTGCCAGTGGCCTGCTCAGAGACGAAGCCGCCGCCGGCATTCCCGGCCGCGACCGAATTGCTAACCGTGACGTTGGTATTCCCTTCCGCCACGTAGCCGGAACTGCCGTTGCCTTCTGACCGCGTGTGGTCAATTGACGCTTTCACCGAGGCCCCGCCGCCGGGGATCACCACGATGCCGCTCTGCGCACAGTTTCTGACAATCGTATCTGTGATGTACAGGCTGCCCGTGGTAGTCCGCTCGTCCGAGATGCCGCGATTACTCAGGTCAGTAATCACACAGTTCTCAATATAGACGTTGAAGGCGCTCAAGATTCTGACCCCGTTGGTGCCGGTGCGAGTGCCGACCGTGCCGCTCGCGCCGGTGCCGGTAATCGCGATATTACGCAGGCGCACCGTTTGGAGCGGATCATTAGTCGTCCCGCTGGTCAGATTAATGAGGACGGCGGTGGGCGAACCGCTCGATAGGACAGAGCCGAAGCCGCCGCCAAACGTGCCCTCAATGGTGATCGATTTCGTAATGGTGACGACGCCGAAGCCGCCTTCATCAAGGCAATCAATCTCGCCATTGATAAAGGTCTTCGAGATCGCGCCGGCAAACGTCTTGCACGGCGCGGTACGGCTGCATGGGTTGGCATCGTCGCCGACGCCTGAGACCCACGTGCGGGTCGCTTGGGCGTGAGCCAACGAGGTGACTGCCAGCACGAAGGTCACGGCCGCCAGAAAACGCAATGTGAAGCGAAGCTTATTCATAATAAGTTCTCCTTAGTTTAAGTCTAATCATCGTTGGGGGCGCGACATCTGGAATGTCACCTGCCTCTGTCTTTGAAGCCCGGAGAGCTTCGGTTAAGTCTGTGTCGAGCAGCGCGCGCGCGCAGCCCTCTGCCTCGTGTCCTGAGAGCTAGAGCCATGGGAGCGTCTGCTCTTATCTGAACTTGAACTTCGCGTAGTAGACACTACCGTCGTTCAACTGGAGGACGAACTGGCGGCACGTCCCAGCCCATGCGCTGTCGGTCTTCCAGACATAATTGTATTGGTCGCTGCCGGAGTCGTAGCTGAGACTGCTACTGCCCGCCGTGGTTGTGTCTTGCAAATCAGACAGCGGCGCACCTGAGTCACAGGCGATCAGCTGCGAGTCGGGGCTGCCCACCGGGAAGATGCCCAGCCCTTTATTCCCGCTCAAGCTGAACTTCATCGGGATCGCTCTGCCGGCGTTGACTTGGTTTATCGTCGGCAAGTTCGCCACTGGCGAGAGGAAGCCAGTGAAGTTGTAGAGCACCTTCACAGTAAAGCTACAGTGGCTCGTGTTACCCGATGCATCGGTAGCGGTGGCATTAACTGTGGTCGTGCCCACCGAGAAGGCCGAGCCAGAGGCTGGCGTGCTCACGACCGTCGCCGTGCCCGCACAACTATCGGTCGCCGTCACCGCCGGGTAGTTCACGACCATCGAGGTGGCCGTTGAATTGGCCGGCAGAGAGACAACGACGTTGGCCGGGCAACTGATTGTCGGCGGCGTGGTATCCACGACGTTCACCGTCCGCGTCGCCGTTGCGCTGTGGCCTTGCCCGTCGTTGACCGTGTAGCTCAGTGTGTACGTGCCGACCGCGTTCGGATTGACACTACCTGTCACCACGATGGCACTCGTCAAGTTGCCAGCACATTGATCGGCCGCAGTCGCGCCCGGATCGGTGAAGCTCGTATGGCATTCGACCGTCATCGGACTTGCGCCGTTGAGCGTGATCGTCGGGGCGAGCGTGTCCACCACGTTGACCGTGCGCGTCACCGGCGTGGCGGCATTGCCCGCAGCATCGCTGGCGTTGTAGGTGATCGTGTAGGTGCCCGGCACGTTCGCGTTCACCGTGCCGGAAGCAGTAGCAGCAAACGAGCCTGCACAGCTATCCGTCGCTGTCGCGCCCGGATCGGCGAACGTCGTATGACACTCGACCGTCATTGGATTCGCACCGCTGAGTGCAATGGTCGGCGGCGTCGTATCCACCACGTTCACGGTTCTCGTCTTAGTCGTCGTGTTGCTGCCATCGCTGACCGTGTAGGTCAAAGTGTATGCGCCCGGCGCATCAGCGTTGACGCTGCCGCTGACTTGAATCGCGCTGGTCAGATCGCCCGCGCAGGTGTCGCTCGCGGCCGCGCCCGGATCGGCGAAGCTTGTATGGCATTCGACCGTGATTGGATCGGCACCGTTGAGCGTAAGCGTCGGCGGCGTGGTATCCACCACGTTTACGGTTCTCGTCTTAGTTGTCGTGTTACTGCCATCGCTGACCGTGTAGGTCAGGGTGTATGAACCGGCGACGTTTGGATTAACGCTGCCGCTCACGTTAACGGCGCTCGTCAGATCACCCGCGCAGGTGTCTGTCGCCGTCGCGCCCGGATCGCTGAAACTGCCATGACACTCAACCGTCATCGGGTCAACGCCGTTGAGCGTAATTGATGGCGGCGTCGTATCCACGACATGCACGTCGCGCACGACCGTGCCCGGATTGCCGGCGGGATCGGTAATCGTATAGATCAGGTTGTAAGTGCCGGGCACATTGGGATCGACGGTGCCGGTGACTTGAATGTCGCTGTTCGGCAGATCGCCAGCGCAGCTATCAGTGGCGGAAGCCGCACCGGGATCGGTAAAGGTTGAATGACACTCGATGGTCATCGGATTCGCGCCCGCGAGTGTAATCATCGGCGGGGTGGTATCCTCGACATTAACGGTGCGCGTTGCGGTCGCACTGTGTGTGCCATCGGTGGCCGTGTAAGTGAGTGTGTAAGTGCCCGGCGTGTTGGCATCCACTGTGCCGGTGGTATTGACCGTCACGGTCGCATTCGGATCAGGCGAAGTGGCGGTGACGCCCGGATCAACGAAGCTCGTGTGACACTCGACGCCGAGCGGGTCTGCCCCGTTGAGCGTAATCACTATCGGCCGGGCGTCGTTAATCGTCACCATGAAGCTACAGGAATCGCCGGTCTCCGCCCCACAGGTCACGGTCGTCTGCCCGATGGGGAAGAAAGAGCCTGAGGGGTGATCGCAAGAGACCGTCCCACAGCTGGGGTCTGAGCCGCTTGGGTCTGTATAGGTGACGATTGCGCCAGCCTGATTCGGATCGCTATCCTGAACGACACTTGTCGGACAACTGACGGTACACGTTGACGGCGGCGTGCCGCCCGGCAAAGTTACGCCGGCATCGGCCGAGTTATCACCAGCATCCGGGTCGGTGGTCGTGCTCGATACGGTTGCAGTATTAGAGATGTTTCCGCCTCCGGTGGAGGCGACTTGATAGACAAAAGAAAAGCTGGCCGCAGCATCTTTGGCCAGACTGGTTATCGAGCAGCTTACCGAACCGGTATCGCCGACGTTTAGCGGCGTACAAGTGAAGGTCGGGCCGCCCGTCTGCGTGAACGAGACGAAAGTTGTGTTGTTGGGGACGGGTTCAGTGAAGCTGACGTTCTGCGCCGTGTCGGGGCCAAGGTTCGTCACGACTATGCCAAACGCACCGTTTGAACCGACCGTGCCCACTTCAGACGCTGCGATGCTGACGCTTTGATTAACTTGGACATCAGCAAAATTTCCTGCCGGGTCGTGCACCGTAAAGAGAGCAGTGTTAGTCAGCGAGCCATCAGAAGTGGAGCTAGTATTCACGCGCCAAGTGCCGCGATTATCAATCGTGATGCCGCCCAATGTCTGCGTCGCCGAGGTCGGCAGCAAGTAAGTGCCGGTCTGCGTGGTGCTCGTAATATTGCCGGCCTGCGCGACGGCTCCGTCGTGCGCCACCCACGTGAGTCGCTGCGCCGGCACGCCGCCAGCGCCGACCGGCGCGTTTGTGACTTTCGCGCAGACGGTATCGCCTAACGTGAAGTCATTTTTTGGCGTGGTGCAATCGCTGGCATAGGTGGCGATGGCTTCACCGGGCGGCGGTGCTTGGACGAGCAGTGCGGGGAAATGGGGCACAGCCCAAGCCCCGATCCCAAGTTGCTCTCGCGCCGACGACTGTGGCGCGGTGTCTGACTTATGCGCGCGCTCTTTGGCAATTGATTTGGCTGGCTGCGCCGATTCAGCCGCCGACGTGGAACTTGGGTTATGACTGCGCGCGGCTCGTCGTAATGAAGAAGCTGACGAGGCAGAATAGAAGAGTATGCCAATTGAGGCGGCGAAAGCGACAATGACACAAAAACGAACGAGGCTGGCCCAGCGCCGCGTATCTCGTTTAAATTTCCTCGTGGTTGAAAATCGAGTTGATTTGCCGTGCTCATTCGGACTGAGGCTTCGGGTGGAAGGATAGATTTTCATAATACCTCACTGTCTGCTGCTAGATTCTTTTCAGTATCGCTCGGCTTACTAGCGGAATTTGGGTCACGTCTCGACGGGAGCTTCCTTGTGGGGGCCAGCAAAGAAGCTTCAAAGTCGGATGGAGAGCATCCTTGTGTTTACTAGTGCGACCACTGTCAACCATCAAAAAGAGTGCGCGAGGCTACTTACTGCGCGGCCTTGATTGACAGCCCTCGAGGTAGCTAAAAGGTCAAAAGCGGGAAACGTTCTATAACGAAACTGCGCGGCGTGTCAATCTTTTTTTTTCGGGTTAGCAAATTTGGCGCAATTGCCGCTAAAGTCAGGTCGGTCTAACGTTCGCTACGGCGCACCGCTTCCGCCCCCGTCGCGCCGACCTTGAGCCGCCTTGAAAGTCTTGCCAATCGCGGCGCGTCCGATTCTTGACGGCCATGAAAGTGCTCACCTATACTCCACGCTTAATCCGACAATCGCTTCCGCGAACAAGTAAAGGGGCCGGCAGACGTTAACTCTTCTCGCTCATCATCCATGCTTAAACTTTTCGTGACCGGCGGCGCGGGCTTCATCGGCTCCGCTTTCATCAGACTGGCGCTCGCCGCGCGCCCCGACTGCCAAGTCATAAACTTCGACGCGCTCACCTACGCGGGCAACCCCGACAACTTGACGGGCCTCGACGCCGAGCGCCATTGCTTCGTGCATGGCGACATTGCTAATCGTGATCAAGTGCTCGCGGCGCTCCCCGACGACACGGACGCGCTCATCAACTTCGCCGCCGAATCGCACGTTGACCGCAGCATCGTTAGCGCCGATGAATTCTTGCGCACCAATGTGCTCGGCACGCAAGTCTTGCTTGATGTGGCGCGCGCGCGCGGCATTCGTCGCTTCGTCCACATCTCGACCGATGAAGTGATGGGCAGTCTGCCGGAAGATGAAAACGCTTTCTTCACCGAAGCTAGCCCTTTCGCGCCGAACAGTCCGTATGCGGCGTCGAAAGCGGCGGCTGAACATTTAGTCCGCGCCGCCCATCATACGCACGGCCTCGACACCATCACGACGCGCTGCGGCAACAACTACGGCCCGCGCCAGTTCCCCGAAAAGTTGATCCCGCTTTTTATCGCCAACGCGCTCGCAGACGAACCCGTGCCCGTCTATGGCGACGGGCGTAACGTGCGCGATTGGATTTACGTGGACGATCATTGTCGCGCGATCCTGCTCGCGTTAGAAAAAGGTGAGTCGGGTGCGACCTACAACATCGGCGCGCGCAACGAGCGGCGCAACCTCGAAGTCGTTGAGAGTCTCTTGCGCGCGCTCGACAAACCCGCGTCTTTGATCCGCTACGTCAAAGATCGACCGGGACATGATCGCCGCTATGCGATTGACCCGACGAAGATCGAAATGGAGTTGGGTTGGCAACCACAGGAGACTTGGGAGAGCGGTCTCAAGAAAACGATTCAGTGGTACGCCGACAACCCTGAATGGATCGCGCGAGCGCGTTCGGGTGCTTATCGTGAATACTACGCGCGGCAGTATGGCGTGGAGGTCAGCGCGCGTTGAGAGTCTTAATCACGGGCGCGGGCGGCATGGTCGGGCGTGCGCTCGTCGCACACTGTCAGGCGCAAGGCGACAAAGTGCTGGCGCATGAGCGCGCTGACTTAGACATCACGAACGCGGACGAAGTGTATGCGACGCTTGAGCGCGAGCGGCCCGAGACGGTCATCAATTGCGCCGCGTGGACTGACGTGGACGGCTGCGAGTTGAACCCGGAGCGCGCGCTCACAGTCAACGCCGAAGCGGTCGAAACGTTGGCGCTGGCCAGCCGACAAGTCGGCGCATCGTTCGTCACCATCTCGACCGACTACGTGTTCGCGGGCGACAAAGCGGGCTTCTACACGCAACGCGATGATCCAGAACCGCAGAGCGCCTATGGCATGTCGAAGCTGCAAGGCGAGCGCCGCGCGCAGGTCGTCAGTGCACGCACGATGATCGTGCGCACGAGTTGGGTCTTCGGCCCCGGCGGCAAAAATTTTCTGACCAGCGCGCTAGCGCGCGCGCGTCGTGGCGAACAGTTGCCAGCCATCGGCGACGCTTATGGCACGCCGACCTATGCGCCGCATCTCGCCGCGCGGCTGCGCGAACTCGCCGCGCTCGACTTGCCCGGCGTCTATCACGTCGCAGGCTCTGGCGCAGGGACGAGCTTCGCCGGCTTTGCGCGTGCGGCCGTTGCGCTGGCCGGCAACAAGGAGGCGACGGTCGCAGAGGTCTCGATGGATTCGTTGCAGCGCCCCGCGCCGCGCCCGCGCAACTCGCGCCTGCGCTGTCTGCTCTCCGCCGCCATCGGCCTTGCGCCCTTACCCGACTGGCAGACTGCGCTCAGAGAGTTTGCTGAAACAATAAACGCGGAACGATGAACGATGTAAGGACAGACCGTTCTTAACTCATCGTTCATCGTTCCGCATTCATCGTTTCTTCTGCTATTATTCGTGGCTGCTGACCTCGACTCTGTTAGGTTCTCGACTGGCTTTAGAATTAAGGTTGAAGAAAGATGTCTCAAGATAATCGCTTGCTGCCGTTGCCGACGCCGGCCGGCAATATTGACCGCCCGTTGCGCGACCTGACGCAGCCCGCCGTCCAAGTCACCGGCTCATACTCGCTGCCCGAGCCGACGCACCTGCGCGACTATCTGAACATCGTGCTCAAGCGCAAGTGGCTCATCCTCAGCTTGGTCACGGTCGTCACCACGCTAGTCGCGATCCAGATGTATCGGCTGCCCTCGATCTACGAGGCCAAGACGACCATCCAGATCGAGCCGAAGCGGAACGCCCTGATCAAGACGAAAGACATAGTGGTCAACGCGGGCGCAGACCCGGCTTACTGGGGCACGCAGTTGAAGCTGTTGGAGAATCCGAGTCTGCTCCGGCAAGTCATCATGCGTCTGGGGCTACAGAACAACCCGTCGTTCCTCGGCGGCCAATCCCGCCCCAGTATCTTCACCACCCTGCGCCGCGCGTTCTCGCGCAACAAGGCGCAGACGAACGAGCAGCCGCAGCCGGCGGATGGCGGGCTGACCGTCGCGAACGAGGCCGCGCCCGGCGATGAGTTGAAACTGACGCCGGAGCAACTCAAACAGCTTGAGCCTTACGAGGACGCGCTGGCCGGCAACTTGACGGTCGATCCGGTCGAGCGCACCAGCCTCGTGGACATCCACTTCAAGCACACAGACCCGGAACTTGCGCGCCAAGTGGCCGACACGCTCGCCGCCGTCTTCATCGAGAACGACCGCGCCCGCGAGTCGAAGGGCACGGAGGACATGAAGGTCGCCACCGCGCGGCAGATCACCGATCTGCAAGCGCAGATCGCAGAGCTTGAAAAAAAGCGCACGGATGCCTTGGTCCAGAGTGGCAGCGCGGTCAATCCCGAGGCGAAAGGGGCCAATGTGACGGTGGAGCGCGTGGCCATGCTCAGCACCGAATGGCTCAACGCCCAGAACGAGGTCACAAAGCTACAGTCCGAATATGACGCCGCACAGAAGGCACAAGCCGCATCGGACATCTTTTCGATCCCGAAGGTACAAGATAACAAGCAGATTCAAGATTTGCAGATCAAGCTCGCAGCCTTGAATGAACAGAGGGTGGCGTTGCTCAAGCAATACACTGAGAATTGGCCTGCGGTGCAGAAGGTCGAGGCGCAGATCAAGCAGACAGAGGACGCGCAGCAGAAAATAGCCAAGGCCATCGTGATCGGGATGGGCGCGTCGCTTGACGGAGCAAAAAAGCGCGCCGCTAGTTTGCAAGCGGCCTACTACAAGGAGCGAAGTGCGGCGCAAGCACAGGGCATTCAAGTGATCGGCCTCAGCAACGTTGAGCAGCAACTCACCACCAGCAAGCAGATGCTCAGCACGTTGTTGCAGCGCCGGCAGGAGCTTGAGACGGCCGATATTGAAGGCCAATCGAACAACGTCATCATTCAGACGCCCGCGCGCACGCCGCAACTCGTCGGCCCGCCGCGCGTGCGCAACATCATCATCGCGCTCTTGCTCGCGCTTGGCGCAGGCATCGGTCTCGCCTTCCTGCTCGACTACTTAGACGACACGCTCAAGTCCATCGAAGACGTTGACCGGCACGTGCATCTGCCGACGCTCGCGCTCATTCCTGCGCCGCGCGAGGCGCGCCGCCTCGCCTTCGGTCGCACCGCGCACGTGCATGACCACACGGAGAGCACCGCGCTCGCCTTGATCGAAGAGGTGCGCTCGCCTGTGGCGGAAGCCTATCGCCACCTGCGCACGTCGCTCTTGCTCTCTTCGGCCGGGCAACCGCCGAAGACCATGCTCGTCACGTCGAGCCAACCGAGCGAAGGCAAGACCACGACGGCCGTCAACACCGCGATGATGCTCGCGCAGACCGGCGCGGAAGTCTTGATTCTCGATTGCGACCTGCGCCGCCCGCGCGTGCACATGCACTTCAATCTGCCGAACACGCGCGGCGTCACCAACTATCTGTCGGGCGAGATCAACGTCAGCGAGTTGATCCAAACTTATGACAAGCAGCCGAATTTGAAAGTCATCACTTCGGGGCCTGTGCCGCCGAACGCGGCCGAACTACTCGGCTCAGAGCAGATGCGCCGCTTGTTGCAACTGCTCGGCGAGCAGTTCACGCACATCATCATTGACTCACCGCCCGCGATCTCTTTCACCGACGCTTCGATCCTCTCGACGATGGTGGACGGCGTCGTGTTGGTCGTGCACGGCGGTCGGTCGTCGCGTGCGGTTGTGCGCCGCGCCAAACAGCAGTTGCTCGACGTGGGCGCGCACATCTTTGGCATCGTACTCAACAACGTGAAGCTCGAAGGCAACGACTACTATTACGGCTACGGTTACTACTCGAACTATTACGCGCACGACGCTGACGAAGAAGAGACGAGTGGGCCGGCGCAGGCCCGGGCGGGCGGGCAACCGTGATGCGCGGGGAGTTCTGCGTCATCGCGCCCGACGTCGTGTTGGGGCGCGACGTGGCGATCCACAACTTCGTCAATCTCTACGGCTGCGAGATCGGCGACGAGACGCGCATCGGCACGTTCGTCGAAATTCAGAAAGGCGTCGTGGTCGGCGCGCGCTGCAAAATCTCCAGCCACACCTTCATCTGCGCGGGCGTCCGCGTCGAAGACGAGGTCTTCATCGGGCACGGCGTCCAATTCATCAACGACCGCTACCCACGCGCGACCAACCGGGACGGCACGCCGCAGACCGAAGACGATTGGACGCTTCAACAAACAATCGTCCGGCGCGGCGCAAGCATCGGCACGGGCGCGGTCATTTTAGGCGGGCTTGAGATCGGCGCGCGCGCCATCGTCGGCGCAGGCGCGGTCGTCACCCGCAGTGTGCCTGCGGGCGCAATCATCGCCGGCAATCCGGCGCGGATAATAAGAGTGGCGAGCGACAAGTGACGAGCGCGACAAAGTTTTTAACTTGTCACTCGTCATTGTTTTTATGACTTCCGTTGGCATCATCGGCTGCGGCTATTGGGGCCCGAATCTGATCCGCAATTTTGTGGAGAACGAGCGGGCCGCCTTGCGCTGGATTTGCGATGTGGACGCGCATCGCTTGCGCGAGTTCGCGCGGCGCTATCCGGCGGCACGCACGACGACCGACTGCCAACAACTCTTCGCCGACCGCGAACTCGATGCAGTCGTCGTCGCCACGCCCGTCGCCACCCATTACCCGTTCGTCAAAGCAGCACTCCGGGCCGGCAAGCACGTGCTCGTCGAAAAGCCATTTACGACGAGCATGCGCGAAGCGGAAGAGTTGGTGCGCTTGGCTGAGACGAACCGGCGCACGTTGATGGTGGACCACACGTTCGTCTATACCGGCGCGGTGCGCAAGATCAAAGAGATCGTTGATGACGGCGAGATCGGCGACCTGCTCTATTTGGATTCGGTGCGGATCAACCTCGGCCTCTTTCAACGCGACATCAACGTCGTCTGGGATTTAGCGCCGCACGATCTCTCGATCATGGATTTTCTCGTCGGACGCGAACCCGTCGCCTTGACCGCCACCGGCAGCAGCCACATCGAGCCGGGCGTCGAAAGTATCGCCTACGTGATGCTGCGCTTCGCCGATCAGTTCATCGCGCATTTTCATTTCAACTGGCTCGCGCCCGTCAAGATTCGCCGCACGCTGATCGCGGGCAGTCGCAAGATGATCGTCTATGACGACATCGAGCCGACCGAAAAAGTGCGCGTCTATGACAAGGGCGTGACGACCAATCGGATCGAATCGGACTCAGACAAAGAGGCCGCCTATCGCACGCTCGTCAGCTATCGCACGGGCGACGTGTGGGTGCCGAAACTCGACTCGACCGAAGCACTCGCGCACGTCTGCACCGAATTCCTCGACGCGATCCAGCACTCACGCCGCGCGCTGACAGACGGTGCTGAGGGCCTGCGCGTCGTGCGCCTGCTCGAAGCGGCGCAGCAATCTATCAAACAGGGGGGCCGCTTGATTGAGTTCTAAAACCGCCACGACGCCCACGATGCAAGTGCCGCTCTTCGATCTCAGACAGCAGCATGAGCCGCTGCGCGAAGAGTTGCGCGCGGCCGTCGAGCGCGTGTTCGACGCGCAGCAGTTTGTGTTGGGGCCGGAAGTGCAGGCGCTCGAAGCGGAGTTGGCGCGTTACTGTCAGACGCAGCACGCCATCGGTTGCGGCTCTGGTTCAGATGCGCTCTTGCTCGCGTTGATGGCGCTTGACGTGAAGGCGGGCGACGAGGTCATCACCACACCGCACACATTTTTTGCCACAGCCGGCGCAGTCGCGCGCCTCGGCGCAACGCCGGTCTTCGTTGACATCGAGCCGCGCACCTACGACATCAACCCCGCGCTCATCGAAGCCGCGATCACAGAGCGCACGCGCGCCATCTTGCCCGTGCATCTCTACGGCCAGTGCGCCGAGATGGACGCGATTAATGAGATCGCCGCGCGCCAAAACTTGCCGGTCATCGAAGATGCGGCGCAGGCCATCGGCGCGGAAGATAGAGGCCGGCGCGCAGGCTCGATGGGGCGCATCGGTTGTTTCAGTTTCTATCCGTCGAAGAACTTGGGCGCGGTCGGCGAAGCCGGACTCTTGACGACGAACGACGATGCGCTGGCTGAACGTCTGCGCGCGTTGCGCATACACGGCGGCGCAACTGAATATCTGCACCGCGAGGTTGGCTTCAACAGCCGGCTCGACGCGCTGCAAGCGGCCGTCCTGCGCGTCAAGCTGCCGCACTTGGATGATTGGGCGCAGGCCCGACGCGCGAAAGCCGAGACCTACACGCGCTTGCTCACGAGCGCGCGGCTGTCGTTCCCGCTTGCGCCGCCATACTTGCGCGCGAACACACACCACGTCTTTCATCTCTATGTCGTGCGTGTGCCGGCCGAAGTGCGCGATCCGCTCATGGCGCATCTGCGCGCGCATGGCGTCGGCACGAAGGTCTATTATCCTGTACCGCTGCACCTGCAAGAGTGCTTTCATTATCTCGATTGCAAAGAGGGCGGGTTGCCGGAAGCAGAGCGCGCCGCACGCGAGACGCTGGCTTTGCCCATGTATCCTGAGTTGACCTTGCAACAACAACAGTACGTTGTGGACGTGCTCAGCCGCTTCGAGCCTTGAGCGGGTGGCGGCGCAATTTCGCGGAGTTGATCATTTGACGAAGAAAGCTCTCATCACGGGCATCACGGGACAAGACGGTAGCTATCTGGCCGAACTGCTGCTCGGCGCAGGCTACGAGGTGCATGGACTGGTGCGCCGGGTCGCGTTGGAAGACCCGCAACGCCGCTTCACCCGCATCAATCACCTGCTCGATCAACTCACCCTGCATCCGGCAAGCCTTGAATCTTACGCTTCGATCTTCCACATCATCAGCCGCCACGAGTTTGACGAATGTTATCACCTCGCCGCGCAGTCGTTCGTCGCCGAATCGTTTGCCGACGGTTTCTCGACGATGAACACGAACATCAACGGCACGCATCACGTGCTCGCCGCGCTGCGTGAACTCAGACCGCAGTGTCGTTTCTACTTCGCCGGTTCATCCGAGATGTTTGGCAAAGTCGCCGAGACGCCGCAACGCGAGACGACGCGCTTTCACCCGCGCTCACCTTACGGCATCTCTAAAGTCGCCGGCTTCGATCTGACGCGCAACTACCGTGAGGCTTACGGCCTCTATGCCGTCAGCGGCATCCTCTTCAATCACGAAAGCCCGCGCCGTGGCCACGAGTTCGTTACACGCAAGATCACTTCGACCGTCGCGCGGATCAAACATGGGCTGAGCAATGAACTCCGGCTCGGCAACTTGGAAGCGCGGCGCGATTGGGGGCACGCCAAGGACTACGTGCACGCCATGTACCTGATGCTGCAACAACCCGAAGCGGACGACTACGTGATCGCGATGGGCGAGACGCACACGGTGCGCGAGTTCTGCGAGTTGGCCTTCGCGGAAGTCGGCTTGCACTATCGCGATCACGTCAAAGTGGACGAACGGTTCTATCGTCCGGCGGAAGTTGACCTGCTCATCGGCGATGCAGCGAAAGCGCAGCGCGAGTTGGCTTGGCAGCCCGCCTACACCTTCGAGCAATTGGTCAAAGAGATGGTCACGGCCGACTTAGAAACCATTGGTCGCGCGCATAACGACTGACGCGCGCAAGTTACGTGTTATACTCGCCGCACACGGACGGCAAGCTATTGCCCGTCTAATCTTCAAGCCGAACGTCGCACATGACTTCGCAACCAAACGCAACCGATCAACTCGTCGGCACGATCAAGGGGCCGGGCGACCGGCCGCACGAGTATCTGTTTATCACGGCGGACAACCGGCGCGCGCGCATCGGCGAGTTTGTCTATTACACGGCGCGCGATGGCGCAGAGATGCGGCACATCCTCGGCACGGTGACGGCGCGGCGACTCGTGCGCAATCTGCCCGATGCGTTCCTCTCTGATCCTGAGACGCCGCCCGCAGTTGTCTCGGCGCTCATCGGGCTTGAAGGCGAGGGCTGCGAGTTGTATGAGATCACGGTTGAGACCATAGGCTATTTCAGCCGGCGGCTCGGCGATTTCGTCAACCCGCGCATCCCGCCCGAAGCGGGCGCGCCGGTCCTGCTCGCTTCGTCCGAGACACTTGCGGGCGTGCTCTCGCCGCGGCGCGTCGGCGAACAAGGTTCGGCGCACGTCGGCAGTCTGTTGACGCGCAGCGCGGGCGAAGTGCCGGTCGTTCTGTCGGTCAAGGATGTGGTCTCGACGCATCTCGCGATCTTGGCTTCGACCGGCGCGGGCAAGTCTTACACCGCAGGCGTGCTCGTCGAAGAGTTGATGATGCCGCACAACCGCGCGGCCGTTCTGGTCGTTGACCCGCACGGCGAGTACGACACGCTAACTTCAATTGCGGGCGACGCGCGGTTTGCGCAAGACGGCTATCACCCCGAAGTCAAAATCTACACGCCCGACCGCATCAAGGTGCGCTTCTCTTCACTCACGGAGGCCGACATCAAATATCTCTTGCCCGAAGGCACGTCCGACAAGATGCTGCACTATCTGTCGCAAGCCTATCGCAAGCTGCGCGCCTCAGAGCACGGCGAGAACGAGACGTATGCTTATCACGATCTGCGCGATGTCGTGACGGCCGAAAAATACGGCGACGATGATGGGCGTGGGAGCAGCGGCAACATCGGTTCGATTGATGCGCTCTTGTGGCGCTTGGATTCGCGCTTTGACACGACGCATCGCCCCGATTCGATCTTTCACGACCGCGAGCACATCCCGCTCCAAGAACTGTTCGTGCCCGGTCGCTGCACTGTGCTGCAACTCTCCGACATCGAACAACACGAGCAGCAGGTGATCGTCGCGACGCTGCTCCGGCGCGTCAACAAGGCGCGCATGATGACCGTGCGCGGCGACGCTCAGCACGGCGAGAATCACTTGCCCTATCCGGTCTTTGCGCTCTTGGAAGAAGCGCATCGCTTCGCGCCCGCCGGTCAGACCGTCGTCTCGACGAATATTCTCAAACAGATTCTTTCGGAAGGGCGCAAGTTCGGCGTCGGCATTGGCCTCATCACGCAGCGACCGGGCAAGTTGGATCAAGACGTGTTGTCGCAGTGCATGACGCAAGTGATCATGCGCATCGTCAATCCGATTGATCAGGACACGGTGGCGAAATCGGTTGAGGGTGCAGGGCGCCAACTCTTGCAAGAGTTGCCGGCGCTCACCAAAGGGCAAGCGGTGATTAGCGGCGTCGGCGTCAACACGCCCGTCATGTGCCGCGTGCGCGAGCGCATCACCAAACACGGCGGCGAAACCTTCGATGCGCCGGGCGAGTGGGCGCACTGGCACTCAGAGGGCGAGCAACGCAGACGCGAACAGGACAACGCCGTGCTTGTCAAGCCGATCAAGAAGGCGGACAAGTTTCGCGGCATCCCGCTCTGAAAATTTGGCTGGAAGATTCTGCTTG
>Ga0209153_1000361_pt1 | contig 22478 bp, 15 predicted proteins | sample GraSoiAngelo_120_FD_185877 | JGI IMG/M metagenome (GOLD analysis project Ga0209153, IMG submission 185877) | Grasslands soil microbial communities from the Angelo Coastal Reserve, California, USA - 14_0919_09_20cm (SPAdes) (version 2) | ecosystem: Environmental > Terrestrial > Soil > Grasslands ...
TGACGTGACGAATCTAACAATGAACCCGACGCTTCGAGTGCGGCTGGGATTCGCGGCGGCGGTGGTGCTGCTGTCGTCCCTGCCGGCGTTGGCTGGTCCGCCCGCGGACAAGTGCGAAGCGGCGAAAAATAGCGGGAACTCAAGAGCGGCAGTTTTCACGTTTACTGGTAGTGTCTTCCCTGGAATCGTGTACTTCGCAGGCAATTCTTCGGAAAAAGGAGCAGGAACTTGGCGATCGCGGAACTGAAAAAAGGTGATGTGAAAGACATGGGGCTGGCGGACGCCGGCAAGCGCAAGATCGAATGGGCCGCGCAGCAGATGCCGGTGCTTGAAATTATTCGCAAGCGCTTTGCCAAAGAGCGGCCGCTGGTGGGCTTGCGCGTTTCGGCGTGCCTGCACGTGACCAGCGAAACGGCGAACTTGATGATCACGCTGCGCGACGGCGGCGCGGACGCGGTCCTGTGCGCGTCGAATCCGCTTTCGACGCAAGACGAAGTGGCGGCGTCGTTGAACCGCGACTTCAATATTCCGACGTATGCCATCAAGGGCGAAGACCACGAGACGTATTATTCGCACTTGAGCGCGGCGCTGGAGCACAAGCCGCAATGCACGATGGATGACGGCGCTGATCTGGTGACGGTGCTGCTGACGAAGCGCACGGACCTGGTGCCGAACGTGATTGCGGGAACCGAAGAAACGACCACCGGGGTGATTCGTTTGCGCGCGATGGCGAAAGATGGAGCGCTGAAGTATCCGATCATCGCGGTGAATGACGCGATGACGAAACACTTCTTCGATAACCGCTACGGCACCGGGCAGTCGACGCTGGATGGCGTGATTCGCGCGACGAACTTGCTGCTGGCCGGGCAGAAAGTAGTGATCGCCGGTTACGGCTGGTGCGGGCGCGGCGTGGCCATGCGCGCGAAGGGCTTGGGCGCTGACGTGATGGTCACGGAAATCGATGCGGTGAAGGGCATCGAAGCGGTGATGGACGGCTTCCGTGTGATGCCGATGGCCGAGGCGCTGAAAGAAGGCGACGTCTTCATCACGGTGACCGGAAACAAGAATGTGATTCGCCAGGAACACTTCGAGAAGATGAAGGGCGGGGCGATTGTGTGCAACTCCGGCCACTTCAATGTGGAGATTGACATTCCGGCGCTGGAGAAATTGTCCACGGGGAAGCGCGAAGTGCGCCCGCTGGTGGACGAGTATCAGTTGAAGGATGGGCGGAAGATTTATTTGATTGCCGAAGGACGGCTAGTCAATCTCGCGAGCGCGGAAGGGCATCCTGCCGCCGTGATGGATATGAGCTTCGCGAACCAGGCGCTTTCGCTCGAGTATTTGCGCGCGAATGCGAAGACGTTGAAGGCGCAGGTGTATGGCGTTCCGGAGCACTTGGACAAGGAAATTGCGCGGCTCAAGCTGGAATCGATGGGGCACCGGTTGGATAAGCTGACGCCCGAGCAGGAGCGCTACCTGGCGTCGTGGCAAGAAGGAACGTAAGCAGAGCGGGCCGTGGCATTGTTTAAACGGTGCCGCGGTGCCGCGCGGCAAATCAGATTTCATTTGCAAACATGGTATCTTCTTAGGGGCGTTCCGACGGAGTCGGGACGCCCCAGGTTTTTGGCGAGCGTGTCCTTTTCAACAGAACTCATGTGGGATCTTTGCACCTACGCATTGGAAACGGCGAAGTTGCGCGGCGCTTCGTATGGCGACGTGCGATTGATGCATTTGCGGCAGCGCGACTTGACCACGAAGAATGGGCAGGTTGGGACGCTGGCGCAGGGCGAATCCATCGGCATCGGCGTTCGCGTGCTGGCGAATGGCACGTGGGGGTTTGCTTCTACGGACCGGCTGACGCGCGAAGGTGTTGCGGCGTGCGCGGCGCAGGCGGTGTCCATCGCGAAGGCATCAGCGCTCGCGAAACGCAGCAATGTGGTGCTCGCGCCAGAAAATGCTTACGTAGATAGCTGGCAGAGCCCTTTCCGAAAAGATCCCTTCGAGATTCCGGTGGAGACGCAACTCGCGCTGCTGCTCGCCGCCGACGGCGAGATGCGCAAAGTCAAGGGCGTCACGCTGACGGAAACGAGCATGCAGTTTCGGAAGATCGATTCGTGGTTTGCGTCGAGCATCGGTTCGCGGATTCACCAGCGCAAAGTGATTTCGGGATGCGGAATCGGAGCCACTTCGTTCCAGGGCGACGAAATTCAAAAGCGGTCGTATCCGAACAGTTTTGGCGGGCAGCACGCGCTGGAAGGCTACGAATTGGTGGAGTCGCTGGACTTGATGAAGCATGCGCCGGTGATTGCGGACGAGGCGGCTGCGCTCCATGCGGCCGAGCAATGCCCAGAGAAATTCGGCACGCTGATTCTTGCAGGAAACCAACTGGGGTTGCAGATTCACGAGTCCATTGGTCACCCGATCGAATTGGATCGCGTGCTCGGACAGGAAGCAAATTTCGCGGGCACGAGTTTTCTGACGCTCGACCAGTTGAACAAGTTGAAATATGCGTCGAGCATCGTGAACGTCGTGGCGGACGCGCGGCTGGACCATGGGCGCGGGCTCGGTACCTTTGCTTACGACGATGAAGGTGTTCCCGCGCAGTGCACGGACATCATCAAGGACGGAACATTCCGCGGATATCTGTCGAACCGCGAGACCGCTCGCCTCATTGGGCTCGAGCGCTCGTCGGGAACGATGCGCACGGAAAGCTGGAACCGTCTGCCGATTATTCGCATGACCAACGTAAGCCTGGTGCCCGGCACGTGGGACTATGACGATCTCCTTGCCGATACGGCGGACGGAATTTTGATGGACACGAACCGGTCGTGGTCCATCGACGACCGGAGATACCAGTTCCAGTTTTCGACGGAAATCGGTTGGGAGATCAACGGCGGAAAGAAAGTGCGGATGCTGAAAAATCCCAGCTACAGCGGAATCACCACAGAGTTCTGGAATTCGTGCGACGCGATTTGCAAGTTCGACTACTGGACGCTGTGGGGCACGCCGAATTGCGGCAAGGGACAGCCGATGCAGACCATGGGAACAGGGCATGGCGCGGCTCCGGCGCGGTTTCGCAAGGTGAGGATTGGAACGGCTTTTTCAAAGCAATGACTATCGCACCCGGCGCGAGAGGAAAAATCGGCAGAAAGAAGGCTGAGCACGCGGAGCTGCTGGCGCCGCGTGAGCTGCGAGGCATCATCGAAACCGTTTTGCGGCTGGCGAAGTCCACGGGCGTCGCGGAAACGGAAGTCCACGTGGATGAAGTTGCCGATGCGCTGACGCGCTTTGCGAACAACGCCATTCATCAGAACGTTTTCGAGCGTGTGGTGACAGTTTCGATTCGCACGGTGAATGGCGGGCGCACGGCGCGAGCCACGACGAACCGGCTGGATGAGGATTCGCTGCTCGCGACGATTGAGGCTTCGCTCTCGCTGGCGCACAGCGAGCCGCGCGATCCGCGGCTGCTGCCGATGCCGGGGAAGCAGCGCTATCGCCCGGTGAACCGGTTCGTCCAGGCGACGGCTGCGCTCACTCCGGAAGATCGAGCGCGGGCCGTTCGGCTGGCGTGCGATCTTGCGGCCAAGAAAGGACAAGTGGCGGCAGGAATTTTTTCGAGCGGGCAAAGCCAGACGGCGGTGGGGAATTCACGCGGCTTATTCGCGACTTACTGCGAAACGCATTCGCAATTTTCCATTACGATGCAGGAAGATCCAGCGGCGAGTTGGGCCAAAGCGGATTTCGCGGACGTCCGGGAAATTCATCCGCAGAAATTGGCGGAAAGAGCCAGCGAAAAAGCTCACCTTGCGGTTAAAACGCAAGAGCTGGCGCCAGGCCGGTACACGGTGATTTTGGAACCGGCAGCGGTCCTCGATCTGGTGGGATTCCTATTTTACGACTTTGCGGCGACCGCGGTGCAGGACAAACGCTCTTGCCTGAACAACCGCATGGGCAAGCAGCTTTTCGGAAAGAACATCAGCATCCGCGATGATGTTTTTCACCCGCTGCAAAAGGGCGCGCCGTTTGATGGCGAGGGCATGCCTCGCCAGAAAGTGCTGCTCGTGGACTGCGGGGTCCCCAAGAACCTGGTGTATTCGCGGGCGTCAGCTAAGACGGCGCGTCGAAAGCCAACCGGGCATGGGTTCGCGCTGCCGAACGAATACGGCGAAGCGCCGATGAACCTGGTCTTTAGCGGCGGGGATTCTTCGGTAGAGAAGATGCTTGCTTCGACCGACCGGGGCTTGCTGGTCACGCGGCTGTGGTACATCCGCGAAGTGGATCCCTACGAAAAGGTCATGACCGGGATGACCCGCGACGGCCTGTTTCTTGTTGAAAATGGGACAGTTACGGGCGCCGTGAAGAACTTCCGCTTCAACCAGTCGCTCATCGAAATGCTGAAAAAGGTAGAACTCATGAGTCCTGCTGTTCGTGCCACAGGAGAAGAGTCGTTTGAAATGGTGGTGCCAGCGATGATGGTTCGGGACTTCCATTTCTCCGAAGTCACGAAATTTTAACAAACCAACCCCGCACAGAGTTTGCTGTTCCCCCCTTCAAGAAATCAATTTGGCGAATCGAAATTCTGCGTTTTACAGAAATGGCCTCGCTGTTCGATAAAAGGATATGGGGCACGGTCGAGGCCAAACTGATCTTCTATGTAAACGCTCCCAGTCCGTCCAGAGGCGGCACCCCAATTGGGGGCATCCCGACCACGACGCCTGCGGCACCGGTTTTGTTACCCGCCTTGGTGGAGCACCCAGTTACGAAATCATTCAAATTTCGTTGACAGCTCTGGAACGGCTGACGCACCGCGGCGGCGTAGATGCGGATGGCGCGAGCGGCGATGGCGCGGGATTACTGACGTCGCTGCCGGTGAACTTCTTCCGCGAGCACGCAAAAGAACTGAAGATCGAGCTGCCGGAATATTTTGGAGTGGGGTTTGCGTTTCTTCCGGGGACTGCGACCACAGAATTTCGCGCAGCCATTGAAATTGCGGCGGACACCGAGCGTCTGCGAGTACTGGGCTGGCGGCGTGTTCCGGTGAATACCAACGCGCTAGGGCGCAAAGCGCTCGAAACGATGCCGGAAATCTGGCAGTTTTTCGTCGCGCTGAGTGGTGCTGGGAAAGAGGCTGACAGCTTCGAGAAGCGTTTGATGCTTTTGCGGAAGCGCGCGGAATCGCTCATGCCGCCGCACTGTTACCTCTGTTCGCTCTCTTCGCAAACCATCGTTTACAAGGGATTGCTTACGCCCTGGCAGTTTCCGCAGTTTTACGAAGATTTGCGCGATCCTTCCTTTGAGGTGACCTTTGCCGTTTTTCACCAACGTTATTCGACAAACACGCAGCCTTCCTGGAGTCTTGCGCAACCTTTCCGTTATGTCGCACACAACGGCGAAATCAACACCATCGTCTCGAACCGGCGATGGCTGCGGGCCAAGGAACGACAGATCCAAGAGCGGTTGAAGGTCGGGCCGTGGTTCTCGATTCTGGAGGACAACGTCAGCGACTCGGCGAGTTTCGACAACGGTTTCGAGTTGCGGCTGCTCGACGGACTTTCTTCGGAAGAAGCGCTGCTCGCGATGATGCTGCCGGCATACGAGAAAGATCCGCAGCTCTCGCGCGATGTCCGATGCGCCTTGAACGCTTTGTCGCAGCACACGGAGCCCTGGGATGGGCCTGCGGCGATGGTGTTTTCCGATGGCCAGTGGGTGGGAGCAAAACTGGACCGCAACGGGCTGCGGCCAATGCGCTACACGTCGACGCACGATGGCTTGCTGATTGCTGGATCGGAGACCGGCCTTGTGGATTTGGAGGAATCGCGAATTGCCGAGCGGCAACGGCTTGGACCCGGAGAAATGATCCTTGCTAATCCGGTTTCCGGGCAATTTTTGCGGTGGCGCGACGTCCTCAAGAGGATGGCAGCGCGGCAGGCACGCAATGCAGTGCCGCAGCGGCAGATTGCGGAAGTTTTTGGTTCACGGCCGGCACCGGCCAGCGAGGCTAAACGTGTTGCCGGCGCGGCGGGCTGGACCGAGGACCAATTGAAAATACTTTTTTCGCCGCTGCTCAGCGGCAAAGAAGCCAACTGGAGTATGGGCGACGATGCGCCGCCGGCTTTCCTCTCAGCGCTGCCTAGAACTTTGTGGGACTACTGCAAACAGCGGTTCGCCCAGGTAACCAATCCTCCGATCGATCCGCTGCGCGAGACGCACGTGATGTCGCTCGAAGTGCATTTGAAAAATGGAGCGACGCTGCCGAGTCCCCTGCTGACGCCCGAGCAGTTGTCGCAATTAGGTGAAATTTTTGGCTCCGTGCGTCGCATCGACTTTACGTTCCCTTCTGCTGCGGGAGTTCCGGGAGCGCGCTGCAGTTTTGCTCAGCTGTCCACTACCCCTCTGAGCAGCAGCGATCCCCCGGGACTCCTCCTCCTCTCGGATCGCGGGATTTCGGCGGAACGCGCGCCGCTTCCGGCGCTGCTAGCGACGGCGGCAGTGTGGAAGGCGTTGGTGCGAGAAGGGCTTTGGGATGTGCCGCTGATTGTGGAGTCGGCGCAAGTATTTGACACGCACCATGTCGCATTGCTTTTAGCTGCCGGAGCGAGCGCGGTGGTGCCTTACCTTGCGGATGAGTTTGCGGAATCGTTCGAGCTGGGCGGAGCCGAGAAGGCGCGCGCCGCTATGCGGGCAGGGTTGCGGAAAGTCCTGGCGCGTATGGGAGTTTCGACGCTGGCGAGTTACCGCAATAGCCATCTGTTTGAGATCGTAGGTCTTTCGCAGGACCTCTGCGAGCAACTGTTCGAGGATGCGTCTGATTATCCGGGGCAGAAATCGCTGGACGACCTGCTTGGCGATTATTTGAAGATGCACAAAGCGGCGTTCTCGGCCGAAACCCAAGAGCTGCCGGACGCGGGGCTGTACCGCTTCCGCAAGGGCGCGGAACTGCACGCAACCTCGCCGGAGGTGGTGCGCAGGCTTCATGCGTTTGTAAAAGAGCCGAGCGCGAAACAATATTCGGTGTTCGAGGAGCTGGCGGAGAAGCAAGGCACGATTTTTCTGCGCGACTTGCTGGATACGGTTGCGGAAACGCCCATTCCGCTTGAAGAAGTCGAGCCGGTGGAGGCCATCGTCAAGCGTTTCAGCACGCAAGCGATGTCTTTGGGATCGCTGAGTCCGGAAGCGCACCGCACGCTGGCGCTGGCGATGAACGAGCTAGGCGGGCGTAGCAATACTGGTGAAGGCGGGGAAGATCCCGACATATTCCGCCATGAACCCGCCGCTGCGAACAAGATCAAGCAAGTGGCCTCGGCGCGATTCGGTGTCACGACCGATTACCTGGTGCATGCGGAAGAGCTGGAAATCAAGATGGCGCAGGGATCGAAGCCGGGTGAGGGCGGGCAGCTGCCGGCGAAGAAAGTCAGCGAATACATTGCGCGCATCCGGCACGCGACGCCGGGGACGCCGCTGATTTCGCCGCCGCCACATCACGATATTTACAGCATCGAGGACCTGGCGCAGTTGATTCACGACTTGCGGGCGGTGAATCCGCGAGCGCGCATTGGCGTGAAATTGGTTTCTGGTTCTGGCGTGGGCATCATAGCTGCCGGCGTCGCAAAAGCTGGCGCGGATGTCATTACCATAAGCGGGCACAACGGCGGGACGGGATCGTCTCCGCTGACTTCCATCAAGAACACAGGGCTTCCCTGGGAAATTGGATTGCGCGAAGCCCATGACACACTGGTTCGCGCGGGCCTCCGTTCGCGCCTCTCTCTCCGCGTGGACGGAGGCCTGAAATTTGCGCGGGACATTGTGCTCGCGGCGATTTTGGGCGCGGATGAATTTGGCTTTGGCACGGCCTCGCTGCTGGCAATTGGCTGCGTGATGGCGCGGCAGTGTCACTTGAATACCTGCCCGGTGGGCGTGGCGACGCAAGATGAAACGCTGCGCGCGCGGTTCCAGGGCAAGCCGGAAATGGTGATTTCGTACTTTCGCGCGCTGGCGGAGGAAGTGCGCCACCGCTTGGCGCAGCTCGGCGTGCGCTCGCTGCGAGAGCTTACCGGTTGGTACGACCGGCTCGAAGCGCGGTCGGGGATGGATCCCTTCCTCGTGGTCCCGATCTCGCCGTCCAATCGCGTGGATCCGCAGCAAGAGCCTGGCTTGCACGTGACGGCGCTGGAAGATTCAATTCATTTCGATGCCACGCTGGCAATGCAGAGCGTGCCGCGGGCGATTCAGAACTCGGACCGCAGCGTGGGCGCAGGCTTGAGCGGGGAATTGATGCGGCGGAAGAAAAACGGCCGGGTGGGCGATGCGGCCATCCGCCAGGAATTCCGCGGCAGCGCGGGACAAAGCTTTGGCGCGTTTCTCTCTGAGGGAGTGACGGTCAAGCTCCACGGCGAGGCCAACGATTATGTCGGAAAGGGCTTGTCCGGCGGAACTATCGTTGTCACCGCCGGACAGGCGGCTTCGCGGCGCGGCGATGTTCTTGCCGGAAACACGGTGCTTTACGGCGCGACTTCAGGCCAACTGTTCATTGCGGGCCGAGCGGGGGAGCGGTTCGCCGTTCGCAACAGCGGGGCGCTCGCCCTGGTGGAGGGAGTCGGCCAACACGGATGCGAGTATATGACCGGAGGCGTGGCGATCATCCTTGGGCCGCTGGGGCTGAATTTCGGTTCGGGCATGACCGGCGGATTGGCTTATGTTTTGCGCGGGGAAGCGGATGACAAGCTGCACCGCGATTTTGTGTCTCTCGCGAATATCGAGCCGCACGAAGAGCAGTGGCTGCGGCAAGCCCTAGAAGAGCATGTTCATCATACGCGCAGCCCGCGTGCCTCGCGTCTTCTCGCGCGCCGCGGCACGCTGCCGTTGCTGCGCGTACAGCCCGTGCATTTTCAGGGTTCCGTGGAAGCAACCTGGAAACCGGTTCTCGCCCAGTTTCAGTGGCGCCAGCAGATCTTCCCGGCGCCGCTGGCCGGGGAAATTTCACAAACAGCCATACCAGCCTGAAAGGGAGGATAATACTTACGGCCGGAAAAGAAGGTTCCCTTATAATCTTATCTGGCATACATACTATGGACTTCGACCAACTCACGACCTTCGTGTACGTCGCCAAGCTGAAGAGTTTTTCGCGCGCCGGGCAAAAAGTGTTCCGTTCGCAATCCGCGGTGAGCGCACAAATCCGCCAACTGGAGCAGGCGTATAAAGCCAAGCTGCTCGACCGCTCCGCAAAGTCCGTGGAGTTGACGCCGGCCGGAGAAGTGCTTTTTGAATACGCAGAAAAGTTGCTGCGTCTGCGGGATGAATCCATTCAGCTCGTTGCGGACCGGGGTGACGTGGTGCAAGGCCCGGTGGTTTTTGGCGCAAACGAAGCCACGTGCTTGTATTTGTTGCCAGATATTTTCGCGGAGTTTCAGCAGAAGTATCCCCGCGTGCACATCAGCATTTACCGGAATTTCAGCCACAAAATTTTGGAGCGCGTAGAGGATGGGTCGGTCGACGTGGGCATCGTGACCCTGCCGGTGAAATCGCCCAACCTGAGAGTGCACAGCATTTACAAGGACCGGCTGCGGTTTATGGTCAGCACGCGGAACCCGCTGGCGCATCGCTCGCGGATTACGCTCGAGGAAGTGGCGGGCCAGCCGTTGATTTTTCCGCGCACGGGTTATACGCGTCAAGTGCTGGACAAGCTGTTCCGGCCGTACCGGTCGCGGATTCACGTGGCAATGGAATTGCCAAGCGTCGGTATGATCAAACGCTTCGTGGTGGCGGACGCCGGAGTTTCGTTCATCAGCGAGAGCTTCGCGAAAGACTACGTGAAGGCCGGGGAAGTGAAGCTGCTGAATGTCGAAGGCTTAGACCTTTGGCGCGAACTCGGCTTGATTTACCGGCGCGATCGCAGCCTGCCGCGGGCGGCGCAGGTGTTGATTGGAATGATCCGCGAAATGCGCAAACCTTCTGAACCGAGCATGGCGGCGGCAAGTTAGGTTCCCCGAATCGCCGCCGCTTCTGGGCAGGGCATAGAATTTCCCCGAGCTGAGAGACCTGAGAAAGTAGCCTCATTTGGGATAGCCAGGCATGACTATTCTTAACTAGATTCGTCAGGGCTGAGTAGTCTTGGGACTGCGCTCATTGCACGCTGAAGTCGAGGCTGGCGATGGAGCGGGCGATCACGTTTTCCTGGATTTGGATTAGGTCACTGTTCGCGTAGGTCATAGCCAGCACGGTGAGCACGTCTTTGCCGCGCGCGATCACTACAAGCCTTCCTGACCAGTCATGGTCGTCGGCCTTGCCGCGGTATTGATAGTCAATCGCGGGCATTCCTCCAACGACTGTTTTCTTTTGCGACACGCGCTGATAGTTGGCGTAGACTTCGTTCAGGCGCTTTTCGACCGCCGCGGCGGCCACATCCAACGATTCCTTGGTTTTTTCCTCGCCCACGACCATCAGCGTGGATTCGTCGCTCGTGCCCATAGCGACGATAGCATTGGGCAGAGCGTTGCGCGCTTCTTCGATGAGATTCCAGCTTGGCGGCTTATACATGCGAAAGCCGTGTGTGTAATTCGTGTAGAGATTGCCGGTGGTTTCCTCGCGATTCACGGGAACTTCGGGCGCTTTTGGAGGAGCGGGAGCAGCTGTCGCCAGAGCCGGAGGAGCCGTTGCGGCGGGCGAATGTGCCGTTGTTGGCGCCGAGGCCGAGGTGTTCGCGGGGGACTCGGACTTCACAGCGGCACTCACGGTCTTCGGCTGGGTTTTCTCGGGTTTCGCCACTGGTGCCGCGGCGGCCGTTTTTATGGTCGCGTTTGCAGGCGCTACGCTAGCAGCAGTATTCGCGGCCGTTGCGACGGAAGGTTCGGTTTTTGGTTGTGCTTTGTTGGCCGGTTTTGAGGGATGTGGCGGAGTTTCTTTTTTCGCTGCGGATTCCAGCTCGGATTTTGCCGCGGGCGCCGTCGGGACAATTGAGGCGATTTTGTCTTTCTCGACGAGCACGTATCCGTAGTCGGTTTTGACTTTGAACATGTTCTCTTCGTAAGACACGATCACGCCGTAGAGCTTTTTGCCGTCTTTCAGGCGGATTTCATCGGCGCGCGCAGAATAGGGCAGCGCTGAGAGCGCCAGAATTGCTGCAGCAGAGAAAAAGAGGCCGCGCTTCGAGGGGACACGCATAGAAAAAGTATCCCGCCGCCAAATGGGGGCGGCAATTTTTATGCGCCGGGTGGTGTCCGGCGCGTTACCTCTACCAGCAGCGCGCGAAGGCGGTTGACGAGGCGGTCGAGTTCCTGGAGGGCAGCGCTCAGGCGCGCGCGGAGCGGTTCCGGGAGTTGTGCGTGAGTTTGCTGGAGCGCCAGCGCTTCGGCAACCACGCGGATTTGCTTGCGGCTGAGCGGATTGAGGCGTTCCCAAGCCGGCGCTTGCTGCTGCGGTTGCGCCCGAGCCGTTCTTCGCCGCTTCCGGAGGGGCCGGTTTCGGGTTCCGCGGCGGGCGGCGTGGTTGGCGTTCTTGTACGAATCATGAAATACACCTTCATTTCCGTTATTTGCGCAACGCTTCGAGCTTCTCGCCGTTGATTTGGCCATCCGGCTCGACACGCCCGGTGACGCGCATCGTGCGCGTCTCGAAGACCAGGGCACCGTATCGGTCGTAAACGTCAGGGAAGAGCACGACTTCGTAGACGCCGCGCCACTTGCAGGATGGTCTTCCAGGGCTCCTCATCAATGGGAAGATCGCGGCATTCCGGCAGTTGGCGGATGGCCTGCAAAATTTCGCGCACGGGGCGGTGCGGCAGGCGTTTGGTGAAGCGGTCGACTTCACCCGGAGGCACGCCGAAAACTTTGGCCACTTCGCGCACGGCCAGACGCGCGTGCATGGTGATAAAACTTCCAATCATGGCGACGTGTTCGGCACCCCAATGCTCGTAGACGTAGTCGAGCAGTTCATCGCGGCGCGCGCCGCAGATATCGATGTCGATGTCGGGGCAATCGCCGCGCCGTTCGTTCAGGAAGCGCTCGAAATAGAGCCCCCAGCGCAGTGGGCAGACGCGGGAAATGCCGAGGCAATAAGTGACCATGGAACTGGCGGCGGAGCCGCGCGCAATCGCGGGAATGCCGCGGCGGCGGGCTTCCTGGACGATTTCCGACACGAGGAGGAAATACGGAGCGAGCTTCCAGTGTTCGATGACTTCGAGTTCGTGCGTGAGCCGCGAGAGCACTTCCGGGCGCAGCGGCTTGTAGCGTTTGCGCGCGCCGTCGAAGCTCAGCTTCCACAAATAGGAAAATGCAGATTCGCCATCGGGAACGGAGCCTTCCGGGAGAATGAGTTTGCCGAGTTCGAGTTGCAGGTTGCAGCCGTCGGCGATTTCGATCGTTGCTTCGAGCCATTCCGGATGATCGGGAAAACATTTTTGCATTTCCGCGACCGGTTTGAACCACGCTTCAGCGGAGGTGATTTCGGGCGGAGCGACGGTGGTCAACAATCCGCCAGCGCGAATGGCGTTCACCGCGCGATGGTGGAGGTGTTCCTCGAGCCGGAGGAAGTGCACGTTGTTGGTTACGACGAGAGGAATGCCGAGTGCGCGGCCGAGGCGCTCGGCTTCGCGGATGGTGCGGCCGTCGCTGGCGGAGAGGTGCTGCACTTCGATGTAGAGACGGTCGGCGAAGATTTGCTTGAGCTGTGAGAAGTAAATCGCCACAGGTGACTGGTGAGGGGCACGACGTATCGTGCCCGTACGGTTGCCATCATCGTGTACTCGCGCTGGTAACGGACACAATGCAATTATACCGCGGCTGTGCTTGGCCAATTCCTCTAAGGCCGCCGGGCGGCCGTCCGTTTCGGCGGCAGCAGCGTTTTGCGTGAACGCGCCGGGAGTCGCATGCCGCTTGCCTGCGTTGGCAGGGACAGCCAGGGAGGCCAGCTTCGTCGTACCCAACTGCCGCAGCGTAGTAAGTTGGCAGAGATTGCTGTAGCCATCCGTGTCCATGGCCAGCAGCGTGATCGGCACACTTGGCGAATTTCGAAATTCGTCACTCGAAATGCGAAATTTCACGTCCAGCGTCACGCCGACAATCGGCTTGATGCCTGCGTGCTTCGCTTTCGTATAAAACGGCACCGCCGCATACATGCCGTTCGTATCCGTCAGCGCCACGGCGGACATGTTCTGTTCGACCGCCGCTGCAATGATCTCGTCGGGCGACGCCACGCCCCGCAGGAACGAATAATGACTGTGACAATGCAAATGGACAAACATTGGGAGCCCCGAGAACTGTGCTTCTACGGTAGGGGAGACGGGAAGAAGCGAATCTGCCGCTGTCAGGCTACAACCGGCAAGGGCTTGCCGATGCCGATGACCGGCTCGATTTCTCGAGCCTCTTTCATTTCAACCTTTCGCGCTCTCACGATGGCATCGTTGCGGCGTAGCAAACAGTGGCATCCATCGCATAACGCGCTGCATATATTTCGTATAGATATAACTTCCTGCCGAGGAACGTTTTTCTAGCGTGACAGGCACGGCGTGGACAGCACCAGGCCGTTGGGCTTGGTGGCGTAATGCTCGCGCAGGGCGAGGCCTTTGCCGTAAAACACGGCGTTCCAGCCGAAGCGGCCGCGGACGCGGTCCATTTCGCGGTTCAGGTACCAGCGGCGATTGGCGCGGGTATCGAACAATTCATTTTGCCGGCGATCGGCTTCGAGATTGGTTACGCTGACGCCTGCGAGCCGCACGGCCACGCGGCGCGTAAACAATTTGCCAAACAATTCCTTGGCGGCGGCAAGCAATTCGCGCTCGTCGTTGGTTGGCTTGGTGAGGCGCACCGCCTCGTGCGCCGAAAAATGGTCGACGTAACGGAGGCGCAGGCCGAGGGTGTGCGCCTGCTTGCCGTATTCGCGCAGGGTCGAGCCGATGCGCTCGCTGAGATACTCGATCAGGCCGCTGAGAAATTCGGTGTCGATGGTGCCGCCCTCGATGGTGGTTTCGCGGGAGACGGACTTCGGCGTGGAGGGGAGCAGCACTTCGCGGCCATCGAGGCCGCGGGCGCGCTCCCAGATTTGCTGGCCGACGGCTTCGCCGAAGGCCGCTTGCAGAGCGGCCTTCGGGACCCGGAGCAGTTGGCCGATGGTGGCGATGCCGCGCTCGGCGAGCGCAGCCGCGTGGACGTGGCCGATGCCGTGGAGCTTTTCCACCGGTAGCGGCGTCAAGAAAGCTTCTTCGTCACCGGGAGCGACCATGCGGAAGCCGCGTGGTCGCTCAACCCGCGAGGCGATCGAGGCCACCACTTTCGTGCGCGCCGCACCAATCGAAACGCTCAGCCCGGTTTCCTTGAAAACTTCCATCTGCAAGCGCACCAGCGTCCCGCGATAATCCGGATACAGGCGTTCGGTGCCAGCGAAATCGAGGTAAAAGTCATCCAGCGCGGCGGTTTCGACCGCAGGCGTGTACGTTTCGAGGATGCGGCGCACACGCTCGGCAAAGTCGGCGTAGCGCTCGTACTGGCCGGGGACGACGATGGCTTTGGGGCAGAGGCGCAGCGCTTCGCGGAAGCCCATTGCGGTTTTCACGCCAAGGGCTTTCGCCTCGTAGCTCGCGGAAGCTACGCAGCCGCGCCCCACGAGAACGGGCTTGCCGCGCAGACGGTGGTCCAGCACCTGCTCGACAGAGGCGAAAAACGCGTCTACGTCCACGTGGACGATGTTGGGGATTTTGGGCGCCGGAGCTTTGCAAAGGCCAAGCCAGGCCCAAGCGGACCAAGGATTTTTCTCAGCGACCGGCTCGGGCTGCGGCGCTTGTGGTAAGGCCGTATCAGAAGAACCCGCAGGGCTATCGCCTGCCACGCGGCTTGTCTCTTCGGCAGGCAAAGCCGCAGGGCTCGCGAACTCGCCCTGCGCTACAACCTCCTGTCCCGGATCGCTGTAGCTCGGGCCTTCCTCGTCCTGAGACCCGCCTTGCGGATCGAAGGAAGGCCCGAGGCTGGTTTCTTTTGCAGGCGCAACGCCCTCAAGCGTGGTTGCGATGGCGGGGTTAGCAAGGGCTACGCTTTGGCTTTCGACACAGACCCTCATGGCGGCTCCTGAAAGGGAGGCGGATTTTCATCGGGCGGTGGCCGTCTCGGGAGAGCCTAGGCGGCAATGGAGGCGGCGCACCACCCGTTTCCCGTTTCCTCTACCGTCCTAACCATAGGCGAATAAAAAGCGAATGTCAAGAGGTTCCGAGAGTAGCAATGGCGCTTACTTTTTTGAACTTTTGGTTGGAGGGCTTAGGGCAGTGGGCGGCCGCAGAGGCCGCGCGGACTTCCAGGCTTTTGACAAAATCATGAGACGTCGTGGCGGCAAGAAGCCCCGGACCGGTGATGAACCGCCGACCCGCGCGAAGAACAAGTAAAAATCAACAGCATTCCGGAGTTACAGCGATGGCCCAACTACCTCGAATGCCGGACCTGGATGCACGGCGGGCAGCAATGAAGAAGCTTGCTTTGTTTGTCGGCAAATGGGAGGGAGAGGCTCGCTTGCTGCGCGAGCCGGGCGAACCGCTCGTTTTGATGCAAACGGAGGAAGCTCAATTCAAGCTGGATGGGCTGATCCTGGAAATCGAAGGGATCGGGCGAAGCAAGACCGACAATAAGCCCGTTCTGCAAGCTCTCGGGATTATCTCCTTCGACGACGAGGCGGACACTTATCACATGCGAGCGTTCAATGACGGCCGCTTTCTGGAGACGAATGTCAAGCTCTCGGAGGATGGCAGGAGTCTTACCTGGGGCTTCGCGCTGGGTACGATCCGAACCACTTCCGTGCTGCGGATTAACGAGAAAGGCGAGTGGACGGAGCTTGCCGAGATCACCATCGACTCACAGCCAGCCAAGAAACTCTTGGAACTAACGGTCAGGCGACAGGGATAATGCGCGAGTGAATGTGCGCAGGCATACCTTAGACCGCAGTGGCGCTAGAACACGCGGCCGAGCTGGAAGAACCATTTGCGGTGGCCGGAGTCGCCCACGCTGCCACCGATGAAGAATGGGCCCACGGCGGTTTCCGCCAGGAAGCCCGCAGCCACGTCGTTGGGCAGGTTGCTGTCGGCGGTCACGCCATACATCTTGCCGATCTCGTAGGAAGCAACGGCGTACACGTTCTTGCCGACAAACGGCGGGAGCGTGAGCAAATCGTGTACAAAGCCCGCGCGGAACAAATAATACTGGTTGCCTTGAAATTCGTTGTTGCCGTAAGCGCTGAGGCGTAAAGGCCCTCCCAGGAAAAATTGCGGGATTCCTGTACTCTTCGTGCCAAACGTCGAGCCGCCTTCGCCTTCCGCAAAGAGGGAGGTGGGCCGCGTCATCGGCTGGAAATATCCGAGCTTGAGGTCCATGGAAGGAAAGCTGCTGGTGGCGCCGGGGCTTTGGTCGAACCACCGGAAATTCGATTCCGCGGTGAATCCGCGCCGCGGGATCACCGGATCGTCGGTATGGTCGAACAGGTAATGCAGACGGGTTTGTCCCACGCGCCCTTGGACCGCAGGAATTTCGGGCGTCCCCAGGCGCAGCTTTGTGTTCAGCGAACCAACTTCGTAGCCAACGCGCAATTCACTGAAGCGTCCGAAGGTGTATCCTAGATCGCTGCCGATGTTAATGCGGTAGATGCGGTAGTCGGCGAGCGGGTCATTCTTGGCGTAAATCTGAAAGGCGGTGTCGCTGGCGTCGGCGCGCGGCGCGAAAAACCAGCGGCTCTCCGCCCTAAAGGGACGATACAGTTCGGTATGAATGCCGTAGGTATTGCCCAGCAGGAGATCGCTGCGCCACTCGGAGCGATAACCGGCCACATCCATAAACGTGAAGCGTGTTCCGGTGGTGAAGTCCACGTTGCCGGCTTGCGAGCCATCCACTTCAAATGCGGTTTGGAACATGGGCGGCGCGTCGTTTTTTTCGACCACGCGCACCAGCAGCCCGGACTTTCCGTCTTGTTCGGTGAGCCAGTAGCCCGCCGAGTCGAATCGGCCAACGCCGGTGAGGCGCGTCAGCGTGGCATCGAGCTTCTGCGGGTCCACCGGTTTGCCGGGGAAGTTTTTCAAATAACGGGCGACATCGATGGCCTCGCGCTCACTGGTTCCTTCCACCTTGACGAACTGCGGCACGGGCAGTCCGGTGCGTTCCCGCGCCTTTCGGGCCTGGAGATAAGCGTCCCAATCCGCATCGTTTAATGCAAACGCCTCGAGCATGGGCGCCTTTACCTTAGCCGCTTCGTAGCCGCGCTCCATGATGGGCTTACTCTTCGCATAATCCACCGTGGTGAATTCACCAAGGGGGACAGAAATGAGGGAATCTGCCAGCTCCAAGCTGCGTACCTCATTGGCCCTGACCATCGCGCTTACCGAATGATTGAGGACACTGAAGACGGACCGAATGGCATCGGCTTGAACGGGCGCCGGCTCAAGGTGCACGGCAATCACGATCTCTGCGCCCATTTTGCGGACGACGTCGGTCGGCAGGTTGTCTAACAGCCCGCCATCGACGTAAACGGCCTTTCCTTCACGTACGGGCGAAAAAGCCCCTGGGATGGACATCGTGGAGCGCAAGGCGATGGCCAGCGGGCCGTCTTGGAAGACGTGTGATCGGCCGCTGACTAGATCGACAGCCACGCAGCGAAACGGCACGGGCATGTCGTCAAACGAGGAAATTCCGGAGTAGGGAAGCGTGACGCGATCAATCAGCAAGCCGATTTGATGGCCTGCGATCAGACCCGCGGGTGCTGACAAACCGCGGCGCAAGCCAAAAATCAGCGAGTTGGGATAAGCGCGCTGATCTTCTTTGCGGCGGTAGGAGAGATCCTGGTACGGCGTGCGGTCGCCGAGGATTTTCCGCCAATCGAGACCTCCGATCAGCTTTTGCATTTCTTCCGGCGTCATTCCTGTAGCGAAGAAGCCGCCTACGAGTCCGCCCATGCTGGTGCCCGCGACGTAATCCACGGGAATGTGGTGTTCCTCGAACCATTTCAGCACGCCAATGTGCGCAAGGCCCATGGCACCGCCGCCTTCTAAAGCCACGCCGATTTTGGGGCGATGTTGCGACCTTGTTGTTGCGGGGACCTCGGAGTTTTCGCGCGTCGCCGAGACAGGAGGCGTGGCTGGCACCATCTTCTGTTGTGCTTGGAGAAGGGAAGGCAGCAGCAACAACGAGAAGATGCGCAGAGCTAGACGCATGCAAGCCTCCTCGGCCATGAGTTAAAGACCAACGCTAGTTGGAGATGCTTCTGAGAGTTTGGCCCAGCGTTACCACTTCCAGCAAGCAAAGAGGTGGAATTTGTTCTTGCGAGGAACGAATCGCAAGCCCACGGTTGAGCAGCAACTTGCTTGCAAGGAAGCCGCCAGCAAGCTTGCTGCTGGCAGCAAAGCCGTCGCGAATTGCGTGCAGCAGGGATGGCATTCTGGGTTAACTCCTGTATAATTCCTTTCGCAGTTAAGTCCGCATCATTTACGAGCTTCTTTTCGTTATCAACGAAGAGGATAATCATGTCCCCAGGTCGTCGGGTTCGAACAGCATCGCTGTTTTTCTTCCTGATGGTGTTTTTCTTGGGTGCGACTTCAGGGTTCGCGCATGCAGTCCTTGTGGAATCCAGCCCGCCGTTGAAGAGTTCCGTCACTGGCCCTGATGTTCCTCTGAAGCTGCGTTTCAATGTTCGCATCGATGCTGCGCGCTCGCGTCTGACGCTTCTCCAGCCTGATGGTTCTTCGCAAACGCTTGAGCTTGACAAACAAGATCCGCCCAACAGCATTTCGGCGGAGGCCAAAGGTTTGCACCCTGGCGTTTACCGTTTGCGCTGGCAGGTGCTTGCTTCTGACGGCCACATCTCGCGCGGCGAAATTCCTTTCACCGTCGTCAAACGCTGACGCTGCCCAGTGGCTCGACTGCTCCAAATGTTTGGCTTCCTTTCCGTTCTGCTCCGTGGCGCCACGTTGACGTTTCAGACGCTCACAGTGGGTGGCATCCTATTTCTGGTTCTTGTCCTCCGTAGCGCAGCAAGCGAAGCCGGTGACACAAAGATCTCCTGCTTGCGGTGGACACGCCGGTTCGCGCTCGCCCTGGTGGTCGCACAAAGTTTCTATCTCCTGGCCACCGCTCTCATCTTGATGCAATCCGCCGAAATCGGCCTCGCCGATGTAATCGGCGCGAACTTTGTATTTGCCGGAGCGCTCGGCATTGCTGGCTCGCTTACAATTGGCATCTTGTCAGGTTTTGGGCAAAACGGCTCGGAGCGTGCTCTGCTGCTTCCTGCTGCTGCAATCATCGCCTCGTCGGTTCTGACCAGCCATGCTATGGCGCGTCTCGAGTATCGCTTTCCTTTAGCTCTTGTGACCGCACTGCATCAACTTGCCACGGCTGCCTGGCTTGGCGGTTTGCCGTTTTTGTTGATGGCCATCCGGTGCGCATCCGCGCCCGAATTCGTCCGGCGCCTGAGTGTGAGGTTTTCTCAGCTTGCATTAGTCAGCGTAGCGGTGCTGGCTTCTGGCGGTGTGATCTTGAGTTTTGCCTATGTTGGCTCAGTCAGCGCGATCTACGGCACTTCCTATGGCGCGATGGTAGCCACGAAAGCGATTCTCTTCGCGCTGCTGTTGTCTCTGGGTGCGCTGAATTTTCAGCTCGTTCGCTGGGGCGGAACCAGTTCTATCCTCGGAAGCCTCAGACGCTTTGGCGAAGCGGAAATCGGCATCGGGATTACCGTAATTCTCTCGGCGGCTTCGCTGACCTCGCTTCCCCCCGCTGTTGATCTTGTTCAAGACCGCGTTTCTGCGCCGGAGATTTATGCGCGCATGACACCCCGATCACCGCGGCTTTCCAGTCCAGCCATGAAGGATTTGCCCGAGGATGTCTACGCCGCGCAGAGGAAGGCTTTCGAGATGAGCTCGCTTTCCTCAGAGTCCTACGTTCCCGGCCAATCTGGTACGCGCCCAAACACTCCGGCCGAAAAGGCCTGGTCGGAATACAACCATCATTGGGCGGGCCTCATTGTTCTCTTCATCGGTCTTTTTGCTCTCCTTGCGCAAGTCGGGAAAATCTCTTTGGCGCGCAATTGGCCGCTGCTGTTTCTGGGCCTGTCCGCATTTCTTTTCTTGCGAAGTGACCCGGAGGTCTGGCCGCTCGGCCCCAACGGCTTTTGGGTGACTTTTGCGGATCCCGAAGTTTTGCTGCATCGCATCTTTGCTGCGCTTGTCATCGCGCTCGCCGTATTCGAGTGGCGTGTTCAGACCGGCCGCGCAGCGTCTCCCAACATCCGGCTGGCATTTCCGGTGCTGATCGCGGTTTCTGGCGCGCTCCTGCTCACGCACTCCCACAGCCTTGGCAACATCAAGGAAGAAGTGCTCGCCGAACTGAGTCATATCCCGCTGGCGATTCTTGCGGTGATGGCCGGCTGGTCGCGCTGGCTGGAGCTCCGCCTGCCGGAAGAGAATCACAGGCGTGTTTGGTTGGCGCGCCTCTGGCCGGTATGCATTTCTCTGATTGGAATTTTTTTGCTGAACTACCGCGAGATGTAAGTCGCAAAGCCTTTGAGTCAAAGGTTTGGTGGGGCAGGGAATTGAGCGAAGAAAGTATGTGGTTCCGGGACCTGGACTCGAACCAGGATACTCAGCTCCAAAGGCTGATGTCCTACCGATTAGACGATCCCGGAACTGCTTGATAGCAGTTTAGCAGAGCCAAGCAACCTGCCCAAGCCGCTGCTGCAGTCATGCGCAGATGTGCGGTTTCTGTTAGATTGGTATAGTTGCTCCCATCACCGGAGAGGTGGCCGAGTGGTTTAAGGCGCACGCTTGGAAAGCGTGTGTAGGCTAACCCCTACCGTGGGTTCGAATCCCACCCTCTCCGCCATACGACTCTTCCCCTTTGTTTTACGTCAATATTGACACCTTGCTACCTCCGTGCTACCGGTTTTCATCATTTATTTGGGATGGTGTCCAGCATGGCCAGCGTCTACGCAAGGTTCAAAGGCCCCAGGGATGGGAGTATCAAAGGGTTGGGAAAGGCCGCCCGCCGAAGGGCGCGAAGTTCCATATTCGCTTCACAGACGCACAAGGCAAGCGGTGCTGGAGTCAACCCTTCGATACTCCGCAGCAAGCCCAGGAAAACGCTGATGGCGTGGCCCTGGCTACCCAAGCCGCTGCCCAAGGACTCACCGTCGCTGAATACCAGGATCAGACGAACGCAGGCCGCACACCGATCAAAGTCGCGGTAGAAAGATTCCTCAAGCTCCACCGCAATGACCGGCCAAAGACGGTTAAGCAATACAATCTCGCGCTAACGCACCTACTTGCTAATCTTCCGCGTGGCGTGCGGTTCATCAAGGACCTGGCGACCTCCGATGCGCTCGACACCTACGTGCAAAGGCTACAGACCGAACAGTACGCCGCCAAAACCATCGAGACCCGGATGGGCGTCATCTTCTCGATGCTGAAGGACAACAAGAAGGAAACTGGTGTTGAGTATGCGGCGCAACTCGTCAGCCTGCCGGAACCGTTGCACACGCGGCCCAAAGCCTACGCCGACGACGAGATTCCGAAACTGTTTGGCGTCATGACCGCCGAGGAACGCGTGCGTTACCTATTCTTTTTGCACACCGCCTGCCGCGAACAAGAAGTGCAGTACGCCACCTGGGACGACATTGACGGGAAACATCGCAAATACCATGTGACCGGTGACGGCAAAGAAGATGTCAACTTTGTCCCGAAGATCACGAGGAACGCTGGATTCCGCTGACCACCGAACTGGTTGAATTGCTCAAGGAGCGGAAAAAGAATCCTCCCCATCGCCGCTGGGTTTTTGTGAATAAGGATGGAGACGCGGAGGGCCACTTCCTCCGCAAGTTCAAGGCCATCGCCAAGCGTGCCGGGCTGAACTGCGGAAACTGCAAAACGACGATCAAGCAGGGGAAATATCATCTGCGGAAGCCCACGGAGGTTACATGTGCCACAAGCCCGGTCTGCGAGAAACACCATCTCCACCGCTTGCGAAAGACCTGTGCGACCCGCTGGCTGCGGAACGGTGTGAACCTGATGGACATCAAGACTTGGCTTGGCCACAAGAGCTTGGAAACCACTGAACTTTATCTGTCCGACACCAAGCACATCGGCTCGGAAATGCAGGCCAACATCGATAAGGCCGGGACTTATTGAGGTCACGCAGCATCCTTGGCGTGTTGGCGATCGTGAGAAAACGTATTTTTCTGAACGGATGTCGGGCCGGGCCTTCCCCCTAGTTGTGAGCGGAAGGTGGCCTTTTGGGTAGTGGGTCAGTTTCCGGTTTGCCCGTGATTCGCCCCAGATAGGACTGGTCCGCGATTGACGGCGCGAGCAGGGAGAGATATACGAAGAATGCGCTTCAAATGTGGGGCATCTCGACATCCGGCTCATCAGCTCCGGCGCGGGAGTAGCTTTCGTAAGAGGAGGTCATCGTGAAACGCGAACGCATGCTGCAAGTCGCCTTGGGACTCGTGGGCCTCGTTTATGTCGCCATGATTTATCC
>Ga0209153_1000362_pt1 | contig 22455 bp, 28 predicted proteins | sample GraSoiAngelo_120_FD_185877 | JGI IMG/M metagenome (GOLD analysis project Ga0209153, IMG submission 185877) | Grasslands soil microbial communities from the Angelo Coastal Reserve, California, USA - 14_0919_09_20cm (SPAdes) (version 2) | ecosystem: Environmental > Terrestrial > Soil > Grasslands ...
AGGTCCTCCCTGGTGTTCAGCCAGATACCGGAGACAAATCGGGCCGAAACGTAAAGTTTTCCGTTCAGGGCGGCATCCCCTCGCAGTCCGAAACAACCGTGGACGGCATCTCGACACAGGACACCACCACGAACTCTCCGCTCTCTGATGCTTTCCCTTCCGCCGAATCCATAAGCGAAATTCGTGTGGACGGCGTGGGGAACAACGCGGAATACGGCCAGCCAGGTCAGATCACTTCGGTCTCCAAAAGTGGCACGAACTCTCTCCACGGAGGCCTTTTCTGGTATCACCAGAATCGTGCCTTCGACGCCCTGGCCTTCGGCGAAACTTCCAAGCCGCAGAAGGTCGGCAACGATTTCGGCCTCACACTTGGTGGGCCGGTATATCTGCCCCGGCTCTACGACGGCCGCAACAAAACATTTTTCTTCGGGACCTACGAGGGTTTCCGCTTCCCCCTTGGCTCGCTCGATCAGGAAGTAGTGCCCACCGATGCGATGCGTGCGGGCGATTTCAGCGCCATCGCCACACCCGGGAAACCGCTGATGAATCCGTTTACGGGCACTCCTTACCAGAACAACACACTACCTTCCGGCAGCGTCACTGCGGCCTCGCAGCAGTTCCTAACACTCTTCCCGCATCCCAACGCTAACCAGAGCGCTCCATTCGGCAGCGTTCCGAATTACATCACCAACAAAGACAACAGCTACAATTCCGACCAGTACGATCTTCGCGGCGACCAGTACATTGGCCACAAGGCTTCCACTTTTGCCCGCTACACATGGAAGAGTATTGACCAAAAACAGCCCAATCAGCTCCTGGTTCCTTCGAGCGATTTCATCGATCAGTACAATATCCTGGTCACTTCGTTCAGTTACAATTTTCGTCCGACTCTCCTAAACGAATTCCGCTTCGGCTTCACGCTTGCCAAGTATGGATCCACGAACGCGTTTGACGGTCCCGGTTTCGCAAAAAAGGCGGGACTGAGCGGCGTCGGGCCCAATTTTCCGTTCAACGGTGTGACTGAGCTGGACTTTAGTGGCGCCACAACTAACCTCGGCGCCGATCGCCTCGATAGTTTGTATAAGTCACGCACCTTTCAGTTCAACGACAATCTCAGTTGGACCAAGGGTCGTCATTCGATGAAATACGGCTTCGACATCCGCGGTATTGAGGCCATTACCCCCCTCGGCTTCTATGGTGCGGACAACTACGGTACCTTCGGTTTCAACGGTCAGTTTACAAACTACGACTTCGCTGACTTCCTCCTGGGTCTGCCCAGTAACACCGAGATCGACGTGGTCAAGCAGGACAATGACGGTCAGACCCGTCACTTCCACCTTTTCGGCCAGGACACCTTCCAGGTCAGCCCGCATCTGACTCTCACCTATGGTCTTCGCTGGGAGTATCATCCGGCCTATCACGATCCATCCGGAAATATCGGCAATTTCGATCCCCGCGTGCCTCGTTCTGGAGCGGTTATTTATCCTGATGGCGCGGCGTCCTTGCTCGCTCCTGGCTTTCTTGCGGATTTCAATGCCTGCCCCACACTGGGATCGAATCAAGGGCCAACCGTGAACGGTGCGCCTTGCACACCGGTTCTTTCCAACAGTCAGGCGAATCTACCCAGCGGCCTGCGCACAGCCTCCAAGCGACGCTTCATGCCGCGCTTCGGATTCGCCTACCGTCCTTTCGGCAATGAGAGGACCGCGATCCGAGGCGGCTTCGGCGTCTACAACATTACTTTGCTCGGACGAAACTTCTACTCACTGACAGGCACCCTTCAGTCCGATACTCGTATTTTCCAAAATATCGAGTCGTTGTCAGGCCCAGCGTATCAGTGGCCTGCTATTAATGCCGGCGGCTCGGGGCTCGGCGCTCCCGCCTACGGAACTGCCTACTTCGGCACCGCCAATGACATCGATTGGAAAGATCCTTACTCGATGCAGTGGAACCTCTCGGTTGACCGCGAACTCGGCGCGGGCATTGGCGCTCGAATTTCCTACATTGGCATGAAAACCGACCAGCTCGTGTGGGCGCCCAACTATAATGACATGACCCTTTCCACCACTTGGGCGCTCGCGCGTCCTCTCGGTGATCGCCCGTTTCCCAACTGGGGTACGCTTCAGGACCGCTCCACCGGTGCAACCGCGTTCTACAACGCCATGCAGCTTGAAGCGCGACGCAGTTTTCGCCAGGGATTAATGTTCAACTCCTCTTACACTTGGGCCAAAAACGTGTCCGACAACCAGGGGCCGCAAGTTGGCAGCTTTGCGGATGAAAACGGCGGCGCTCGCGCCAGCTATGTGTACAACCGACATCTGGACTTTGGCGATGTCTACGGAACCCGCCGCCACCGCTGGCTAACCAGCATGGTCTACGACCTGCCTATTGGCCGGGGTAAAGCCTTTGGCCGTAATCTCAACCGCGCCGCCGATGCTCTCATTGGCCGGTGGCAGTTGAGCAACATCTTGCTATGGCAAACCGGCCCATATCTCACTCCGTACTTCAGCGGAGGTGATCCCTCTGGCACTGGCTCGGGCTCACTCTACGGTCGCAGACAGCATCCGGATCGCGTGGGAAATCCAGTCCCGTCCAATCAAACTCGCAACAATTGGATCAACGTCGCTGCCTTCGTTTGCCCGGGTCAAGTCGGATGGACACCGGGCAGCTCCTGCAACATCGGCACAGACCCGACTTCGACGCAGGCACCCATTGGGCGTTTCGGCAATTCCGGCGTGGGTATCATCGAGGGCCCAGGCACCGTCAATTTGAGCACGGGCTTGGCCAAATCCTTGGTGTTGACGGAGCGCGTTCGTCTCAAGGCGCAGGTTTCTTTTACGAACATCCTCAATCACACGAATCTGGCCGATCCGACTCTGAATATCGCCAGCGGGAATTTTGGCGTGATCAACTCGGCTCGAGGATCTGACTTCGGCGGCAACCGCACCGGCCAAGTCTCTCTTCGCGTCGACTTCTGAGCCCGGTTGCCGCCAGGTTCGCAGACGCCATCTGTTAGTATTACGATTTTATGACAGCGCGTTCGGAGCAGTAGGGCATCACTTCCGAGTGGCTGTCATCCGTCCAGGATCGATGCCAAGCGCTGAGAGCACGTCCTACAAGCCGACTTGAACGAAGCCGCTCGGGTCGCGGCCACGACCGCAACCTTCACGGGGTGGTTAGATTCGTGAACACCACCGGGTCCATTCACAATATCGGGACCAATTCATCATCCGGTTGCCGCTGCTGATTGACCGAAAGATTTAACGGCCACCGCCTCGTCGTCCACGATGTCGAAGACGGTATACAGCTTTGTAATCTGCATCAGGTCGTGGACCTTATTCGTGAGGTTGAGCAGCTTCAGTTCTCCCTGCTGCCTCTGCACGCTCGTGAAGGCACTGACCAGATGGCCCAAGCCCGAGCTGTCGATGTAATTGACATCGCCAAGATTCAACAGAATCTTCTTATGTCCCTTGCTTAATAGGTCGCGAACCAACTCGCGCAGTGCGGCGCTCTCTTCGCCGAGAACAATCCGGCCGCTGATGTCAACAATCGTGACGCCACCTACTTGTCGAGTGTTTGTTGTCATGGTCATTGGCAACCTCCTGATAGCGCCGGGCTAAACCGGCAGGTTGTTGTGAATGAAAGTCATACAGTAAAGGTTTAACGAACCATACCGACCTTGAGTCATGTGCGGTTGGCCGTGAGGCCAGCCTTGAAGCGTTGACAAAGGCATGTACAGGCCAGCCATTGAGCCGCGAAAGACCTTACTCCAGGGTGCCGACACCGTAGGAGGAAGTGGAAGGCCATATCGGAGGTCCCGAAAGCGTGAGGGACTACCGAACCCTGCGCGGTCAAAGAACCTGAGCATGTACAGAAACAACCTGCGCGAGAACCGGGAGAGCCTATGTTTATCCGCCAGATGTCGGGCGGATCGCATCAGCAAGTCCAAGGACGTAATCTGACGATGCACGAACATAGGCAGTCGTACAGAGTCGTAGTGCCCGCGAAGTCTCCGAACAAGACGGGACAGCCAACCGTCGCGGAGGGGATGGAGGGAAGGGCTCTGGTCAAAGGGAACGAGTTCCAGCGAAACACGAACCGGGCTCAGTACCGGCGTATCGTGTCCCGTGAGTTGGAACGCGTGTGGGCGATGGTTATAGAGGGTGCTCATGAGATCCTCTGTCTGTCCCCATTCTCCCTGCGATAAGAACCGGATGCGTTAATCGCGCCCGTCCGGTCCCTGCGGGGGGCGGGGAGCCATCCCCGTCCCTACCGCGACATTGTAAGGCACCTTCATTCGGCGAAGATTTACCCTCGGCTTAGCCAAGAAGCTTGTGGATGAGCTGATCTACGGCGAAGAGGCCAACGACGTGCTGCTCGTGAAGTATCTGGACCGCCCGAATCGCCGGCAGGAACGGCGAGAAACACCCGCCCCAGCCTCTTGACCCATCCACGGCGCGGTGGCTTGAATCAGAACACCGGATCGGCCTGCCGGTTGCTGCAATTGGCAGTCATTTTACTTTTCAGTTTGATGGTTCCAAGGCACCGCCCAACTTGCTATTGCTTCACTCCCCATCTTTGTGCTTGACCATCCACATTCCTTCACACAGTGAAGGGGCAGAACGTGTTTCTCGGCTTCCTCTAATGTGCCCGGTTTTGGCGAGTGTGACCATGCCGTGATTGGTTTATGGCATTTCTCACAGCGGAACAGAAAAAGGAACAAGGTCTCGTTCACGCTGGCTTTGATCATGCCTGGATGATACGCCTACTTCTTATCCGAATACTCGCCCGGAACATCATCCTGCGGCACCTCGTGTGTGCGAACTTCCCCCTCGTCAGCGTCCCCGGCGTCCTCCACCCCCTTTACCACGTCCGCTTCAAACGCGTTTCCTTCCCCGAGCAACTCGTCCACACTCTCCGAATCCGCACCTTGGACGTTGGACAATCCCTGCAAATCTCCCGATTGCTCGCCCGACTGCGCTCCCAATCCCTCCAGTGCGAATGCCACAGTATCCACGCTTTGGCTTTTCACCTGAACCCTCTTCTTAGCCAGCTTTTTCTTTACCGCCTTCTTCGTCGACGCCACTTTCTTGCCCACAGTTCTCTTCGACTTCGTGTGCTTCATCTTGGGTTTCTTTTTGGTAGCCATGGGCGCAGTCTACCACCGGTTGGTCATTTTCTGCCGACGCATCGCCAGGTGCACATATCGACGCCGCCAGTCTGGGTTACACCGTGCGGCTGCTTGCGATGCTTCCACCAGCAAGTAGCGCAGCAACGCGTTCCCTTGTTTGCGGATATGTCCCAGCCGTTGCCGGCCGGCACTGGGGTCCTCACTGGAAATCCGCCCGGTGTAGCTGCCGATCTGCTTGCCGCAAGGAAACCGCTCTGGCGTCCCAATGACCAGAACGTAGACCAGCCCCGTGATGGGCCCCACCCCAGGATGCGTCATCAACAGCAGCACCTCGGGCTGTTTATGGGCTTCTTGCTCGACCGCTGCCGTTAACTCCGCAATCTTGGGATCCAGCTGGTCCAGCAGTTCCAATAATTCTTTCCGGCGCCGACTGGCCCAGGAAGCCAACGAGAGTTTCTCTAGCTGGGCTCGCCCCTTTCCGCTGAACGGTTTCTACTTCCAGCGATAGCCTTCGTTCATCGCCACCGCTTGTAGCTGATTCATGATCCGCGTCCGCATCTGCACCAGCCGATGGCGGTGCCAAAGCAGTTGTCGCAGATCACGATTCTCCGGACTCGGTACCCAGATTCGCGGAAAGCGATCTTCCAGCAGTAACTTCAACGGAAGTCGGGCATCCTCGCGGTCTGCAAACGCTGTTCATCGATCCGGGATGCTTCCAGCAAGAATAAGGTTCAGCGCTTCCCAACTGGCAACCTGAGGAATCGGCACCATGTGGTTCCGGCGAAAGTATCCCCCTTCTCCTTCCACCCCACCCTTCTCGTGGCCTTCCGCCGGGGTGCAGAACTCCGACTGGAAACCCAATGCGATCGGAAAGCCATGAATCGCATGGTCTCCCCTCGCTGGTGCCCTCGCAAAATCTTCTTCACCGCACTCTTAAGGTTGTCATACCTCAAGACAGCAAATACTCCACCGAAATAGAGAAACGCTCGTTCATGCGCTTCCAGAAACGCTTGCTGGCTCGCGTGCGGGAAGGCGCAATGGAACGCTCCTCCACTGGCCATGCTGCGCATGCAAAATACGTAGGCCAGCTCCCGCTCTCCGCAGATATCTGCGTAAGCTTCATACCAGTCCACCTGCGCTTCTTCGCCCCAATCGTAGGACTGCGCAATGAACGTCTCGCGGTGTAGCAACGCTAACGCGATCTTTCGTTCGCGAACGTGGCGTCGTATCGTGGACTCGGCCACTTGCACTTCCGGCATCTCCACGCGGATCCGGCACCAGATCCGATGTGCGGTGTGTCGCTGCTTCCGGGGGGCTTTCTTGTCCGCTTCCAGAACCGCATCGACGAAGGCCATCGCCGGTTCCAGCTTCGGTCTCTCTCGTGCCGGTGTCTTGCGCTCTACCGGAACTGCGCTGAGCACCGCCTCCCGTACCATCCGCCGATGAATCCCCAACTTCTTGGCGATCCCTCGAATCGTTCCACCACCATGCTCATACTCGCGTCGGATCTGCTCGAATAGCTCCACCTTGGCTCTCCTATCCACGCGGTCTTCCCTTGGGGCGGTTAAGCCCGTAACAGAGTCCACGGTATATGGTTTTCAGTAGGGTGGGGCCAAATCAAAGTATCGAATGGGGGCCAAATGAGAGTATCGAAATCAATATCCACACCGATGCTTTCCGTAGTCCGTTCGACAGCCTTGGTAGAGATTTCCAGTCCGGCCAACAGCTTCATCTTGCTCGCGGCCGCGCGCGAAAGAGGGAGCACTCACTACTCACCAGGGTCAAGATGCGGCGCACCCCGGGTGAGAGCTCGGTGTTCTTCACATCCAGCGCGCCACGTCGGTGCGGCATCCCCCTTGCTAACAGCGGGAGCACGAGTAATAAGCGCGCCGCATTTCTGCGCATCCCCTTATAGCCGGCCAGCCCTCCGCAGGAGCAAGGTCCTTAGCGATTCCGCCGGGGACTCCTGTCGGAGCAGTTGACTCAGACCCGCGGCACCGGCCTGCTGCAGGGCTGCTCGTAAGGCCATCTCCACCGCTTCCAGGTCTATTACGCCAGTCTTGTGACGTGCGGTGAATATCACTCGCAGCAGCGCGTCTATTTCCCGCGCGACTTCCCGATGGATCGCAGCAGCCGTTTTTTTCCTCCGCTGTCCAGCCCCCGGGCTCCTGCTCCAGGGGTCGCAGGCGGCAGATCTTTTCGTTGATGGTGACGAGCTCGGCACTGAGCTCCAGAAAGCGGTGGAATTCGGAAACCTCTCCCTGCGCTTTGCGGAATGCCGTCGGGCTGGAAAGGGTCTCCGCTACGGACTTGCCATGCACCTTGCGCAGAACACGAATCTGCGGTTCGTGCCCAGGATCTTTGGGCTTGGCACAATGGCAGTAGGACTTACCGCAACGATGAACAACGGCAGAGATGGAACCGGGGCGCAAATCACCCAACTTAGGAATTGCTGGCAGAGTCTTGGATCGTTGGACTTCCAAAGAATTCAAGGTCTCTGGCATAAAACACCTCCAATACTGAGTTAGTATATATACTCAGTATTGTGCCATTCACGCAATCTTCCAACCCCAAGTCGCTCACCCACTTGGTCTTACTGTCCGAGGGAAATACGTAGCATCAAAAGTAATCCAGCGCGTCTGACCTTGCAAGAGCAGGATTTGGCAAAAGCTTATGAAGACTGCGGAGCGGTGGGTTTTGAAAATTAATGGGCATAAAAGGCCGGCGAAACGCCTAGGCTGCTTCACGAATCCAACCAGCGCCCATTAACCTACCGTGGTTAATCATATAAAATGCCGTAAGATTTCACTTGACACCGTAAGTTAAGTGGCTTACGGTGGCTACGTACTGATAAAGACAAACGGCAATCTGAGGGACGTGAGTCATCTGAAATTGCCCTTGGCTAAGACAGAAAAGGTTTGTAGAGGTAGCAAAATGAGAATACTGAATCGTTGGGAACCATCGCGCGAGACGACACTGCAAGAGCAGTTCAACCGCGTGTTTGGCGATATGCTGGAGCGTGCGGACGACGGATCGAACCTGACCCATTGGGCGCCAGCCGTAGATATCTTCGAGACTGAGCATGAGCTGATCGTGAACGCGGACCTGCCGGGTGTAAATCCGCAGAACCTAGACATCCGCGTCGAGAACAACATCCTCACCATTCGCGGCGAACGCAAGTTCGATGGCGATAAGGCGAACGAGGAAAACTATTTGCGCGTCGAACGCGCGTATGGCCTGTTCAGCCGGAGCTTCTCGCTGACGAACTCCGTGAAATCGGATGCGATCAAAGCCGACTATCAGAATGGCGTGCTGACGCTAAGCATCCCGAAGCGCGAGGAAGCAAAGCCCAAGCAGATCAAGGTGAATGTGGGAACGCAGGCCCTGGGGACGCAAGCCGCGGGAACGCCGGCGCGTGCCATGGCCGCCTCGGCAGGACCAGGGGCTCGCTGAAGAGACCTGGACCGAAAGCGAAGCGGCAGGGGCTGGCGATGTCGCCAGCCCCTTTTCGTCAGGTTTGGAAAGTCTCAGGACCACCCGACAGGGTTTTTGTCGTCGGTGCACTGGCAGGAAGGAAACAATATGCCATTGAAGATCACGAACCGCGAAGTGAATGGCGCGTCCGTGCTGGCACTGGAAGGTCGCATCGTGAATAACATTGAGTACATCGACCGCGCTGAGCTGGGAACATTGATCGAGGCGCATTTGAACGCCAAGTCCCAGGGCGCTTCGCTCAAGCTCTGCCACCTGCGCAGCAAGCTTCAGGAAGTCCTGCAAATCACCCGGCTGGCGACGGTATTCCAGGTGTGCAACACCGAAGCAGTCGCGGTCGCGAGCTTCTCTGTCTAAAAACAGCCAAAAAAACGCTTGGCTTTGCGAGGTGGAGGCTGACGGAAAGCATTGGTTAAAATGCCGCAAAAAATCGATGATTTTACAATCGTTCTCTCTGAATGGACCGACATCGCCGAATGCGAATTGAAGGTGTACGCGGGACTTGATCGGCTATGGAGTATGCTCGAAAGATACAAGATGACAGCTCCCATCACAATCAGAGTACTCGATAACCAAGCTAGGTGCATACGGGCAATTCGCGGCAATCGGTCTCAAGCAGCCGGTTGGCAACTAAAAGACGAAGCAACTGCGGTGACGCCGCCCATTGCAAGTGAAGTCGAGCCCCCACTAATTTTGAATGTGCAAGATGCCAAGGGAAACGTTTTGAAGATGAGACTACAACTCGAAGTAGTAAAACCCGAACCCCTTACAACGCACTCTCCCGATTGATCAGAATATTTGCTATTGGGCGGTGCTATTCATGACGCGATATCGGTGGGCTCTAGCACTTTTTGCAGTTGCGTTTGCGAGCATCTCCTTGCCTCTTCTGGCTCGTCCTCATGCCGAAACCTGGATCGCTTGGGTCAGCGACTATGCTTGCGGCACGAAACATAGCGAACCGGGCCATGCTGATTGCATACGTAAGTGTATTCGCGGCGGCGCCGCAGTCGGCCACCCGGAGTGGAAGTCCCAACCCCTGGTTCTGGTCAAAGAATCAGACCGCAGCGTCTGGATCATAGACAACCCTTCCACTCTGAGCTATGAGTGGTCTTGAGGGGCAAAGGGTCAGAGCCGATGTCGAGATCAACGCTGCCAGGAAGGCTGTCCACGGCAAGAGAGTTGCAGAAGCGAGTGAAAGGAACCCTTGAAATCACAAGCAGCTTCTCCGGAGAGTGAAAACGTGAGATTGCGCTCCGCATTTACCGCACCAGGAGCGGGCACGAAGACGGTTGCGGAAGCAACCCGCACGGCGCTGGCTCATCCTCAACCACGGAGAAGTAACCGTCCTTGCTGCCGGCCTAGAACCCTCTGAATCCAAAATCTGCCGGCGAGGAATACTCAGGCGTCGTTAACACTCATTTTCGTCACCGAATTCTTCACCGACGGTCGATCTTCCGCTCGAAAATGGAGCGGGTCTCTGAGGCTTTGCAATTCTCGGTAATAATAGAGGGAAGTGGGGCGCTTTCCGTTAAACCTCAACTTCTTTAGAAGCTCTATTTCTTCCGTGGTGGCAGTCCCGCTGAGGGAACGATCCTTAAGGAATTCTTTGAACCCCGGCTCTTGCTCCAGTTTGCCAGGTCCCGTTTCAACAAACGCAAATCTCCTGGGATCTCCCGAAGCTACTCTCCGATTTAACACAATTTCCATACCAAAGGTCGTTAGATCGACGTCCCAGGATTCAATCAGTGGATCAAGAAAGGAAACGCAGTTTTCAGGCGACAAGCTGAAAACATCCGTGTCCAGGAACTCAAGTAGGGTGACCCGCATTTGCTCGTAGCTTCGGCCGGCGAGTCGAGCCATCAAGTGCAGCCAATTTTCGCTGTTCAATTCTTCTCTGACGACCGTCTTGACCACGTCCAAAAGCTTTTGTGTGACGAGGCGTTCGAGCTCTCCGAATGGCTGTTTCTCAAAAATCGCACTTACCTGCTTTGCTTTGGCTGCTACGCACTTACGGAGAATCAATTCTCGAATTTCTGCAAACATCGGCGCGGGCGGGCCTGCCAAGCCTTTCTTCAATTCTTCCCTGCGCTGATACTCGGCCAGCTTCGCAAGCCTATCGCTCGGAAGCTTCAAGAACTTCGCCATTTTCTCGTAGATATCTGTTCGGTCAGGCGCGGGGGGCAGTTTTTTGCGAGCCAACAGCTGGGAAATATAGGACTCCGTAACTTCGGAGGCGCGCGCTAAGTCTTTTTGCTCCAAGCCCAATTCTTCCAGGCGCCGTTTAATCACCAAGCAAACGTCCACAATGACCCTCCAACGGCTTAACTGTAAAACTTAACTACACAAAATAATCTCAGATTCTACTTGACAAAGCAAGTTAATTAACGCACTATAGTTAACGGACTGAGGGAATTGTTCAGAATATCTTAACCATCATTGGTTATCTGAATCGCCCCTTTGGCATCGAGAACCAAGGAGAGTGTCATGTTTGCACGCAGAGTTCACATGCATTTGAAGCCCAATAGCGTTGCGGAATTTACCCAGAGGCTGGAGAAGGATGTCCTACCTCTGCTTCGAAAACAGAAAGGATTCCAAGACGAAATCACGTTTGTCGGGCAAGTCGGCCGGGAAGCGTTCGCGATCAGTTTGTGGGACAAGCCGGAGAATGCGGAGACTTACAACCGCGGAACTTACCCAGAAGTGACCAAGATTCTCGCCACAGTAGTTGAGGGAGCCCCTCAGGTCGAAACCTACGACGTCGCTAACTCGACGTTCCACAAGATCGCCGCCGCGGTGGCGGCCTGAAGCCAGCAGGTCCTTTCGTTTGGAGGGGGGTGGGCTAAGTCCGCCCCTCAAGTTGTCCGGCAGAGGGGAAACGCAGGAGCACGCGAGATTTCCAATGCTTCCGATGATCAGGGAACGGGCTGCAGATGCGCTGTTACGGCCAGAGCTCCTATGCGGGGAAGCAAACTTCCGCACCTTAGCTGAAGCTATTGCATGTGCCGTATTCATTAGTCATGGCGAGCGGCTGCACTATGTGAATCATGCCGCCGAGACTATCACCGGATACGCACGAGAAGAGCTTTTGTCCATGAGCTTTTGGGATCTAGTCCATCCGGATTGTCGAGAACTGGTCTCAAATCGAGGGAGCGCGCGACAAGGCGACGCCGAGCGGCATGAGGTCAAGATTCTCACGAAGAACGGCGACGCGCGGTGGCTCGATATCTGTACAGCGACGATTGAATTTGATGGAATGTCGGCCAGTCTGGTTTCCGCGTTCGACCTCACTGAGCACAAACACGCAGAAGAGAAGGTACAACTTCTCGCCGTGACTGACCCGCTTACTGGTTTAGGTAACTACCGTCGGCTCGTTGAAGCGCTCGACGCAGAGGTCAAACGCACCGGGCCCACCGTACTCCGCGTTTTTTGTCGAGCTATCGACACGGCCACGCGACACGGTGGCGATGAGTTTGCCGTCATCCTGCCCGAGACAAAGGCGGCGGGCGCAAGGCTTGTGGCACATGGATAGTCTCCAGCCGCCGAGTGAGCATCGGCGTGGCGGTCTATCCCCAGGACGGCGAAACGATTGAGGCCCTGCTTCGTACCGCAGATCGCGAGTTGTACGGGATGAAGCCGGTGTGAGGAAGAACCCGCTCCGTTACTTTGCCGCCGTGTCAATGCATCGGGGCGGCGTGGTTCACAAGAAGATTTCTTCGAAGAAGAGAGATCAAGTAATCGACTTGCAAGTGGACAGGGTCCAGCATTAAGTAAACGGAGGAATGTATGTATTTACTCGCATGGATTTTCATCGGAGTAGTCGTTGGATGGGCAGCGGGAAAAGTGCTTCAGGGTGAAAGTTATGGCCGGTCCATGGACATCCTCATGGGCGTTGGTGGCGCTGTAGCGGGCGGATTCTTGATGCGCTCCGCGGGTTTTGGCGGCTACGGTGGAGCGATCGTTACGACTATGGTTGCCTTGATTGGGGCAGTGCTTCTGACTGTGCTCACCGCTTACGTGAACGGCAGAAGGCTTTACGCGCGGCAACTCTAAACGTCACGTAGCTATGGAAAACTCAAATGTCAGACACCAATATTGCAGGGACCATTTTGATCAGGGAAGACACACGTTTGCCGGCGAACCTGTCGATCGAAAGTGAAGCCTTCTTGCCTGGGTGGAGAGTCGTCAAGAGTCTTGATCGCTCTACGCTGGCTCGAAACATCGAGGGCGTGAATTGCAATTTTTCTACCTGGCCGGTGAGATGAGAGCAACCGTCCTAGGTCGCGACCGGTCAGGAACTCTGCGCAGGGCGGTGAAGTGTGTTCTCGCGAAGCAGAAGGGGCAGAAGTTTAACTCTTTAGAGATTACGAAAGTCGTTTCGGAACGGTTCCTCGGCATTCCTTTCATGAGTGTTACCGCCCATTCCCGACATATCAAGCAAGGTGTTGGCCTAGTCCCTGCAAAGGATTTTGTCTTGAGAATGCCTGTTGCCGCTACGCCAGAATCCGGGCTGGGTAGCGGTGGGGAACGGCTTCACGCAGAAGTGGCAACAAGGCAATATATGGCTCTGATTTCAAGTTCTTAGGGATTTGTGGGAGATCTGAAAATGAAAACGATTCGCAGTTCGATTCTTTGTTTTGTTGTCCTGCTGCTTACGGCGCCATTACTCCGTGCGCAGGATCTTTCCAAGTATCGGCACTTTACCCTTGGAATCAGCTTGACCAGAGTGCTGGAGCGTACTGACCAAAAGATGGCTGATGTGAAGATGGCTCATGGACGTCCAGCGCTGATACAGGAACTGACTTGGTGGCCGCCGAACCTTCCCGGGATTTCGTTCCAATCGGATACTGTCGAACAGATTCTTTTCTCCTTCTACAACGGCGAGCTCTACAAGATTTCTGTGACCTACGATCAAACCTCCACGGAAGGGCTCACCGCGGAGGACATGGTGAAATCCATTTCGGCGAAATACGGCCCGGCGACATATATTGCGCTAGCGATCGACTCCGCGACGAACGACCGGTATGACGTGACGCAAAAGCCTGTCGCGTCTTGGGAGGATGCACAATATTCCTTCAATCTCGTCCGTTCTTCCTTCACCGATCATCTTGGGCTCATCATTTATTCCAAGCGAGTCAACGCGGCAGCGGAGCTTGCCACAGTGGAAGCTGTGAAACTGGAGGAGCAAGAGGGCCCGCAAAGAGAAGCCGAGCGTCAGAAAAAGCAAGTAGACGACCTGGAAGTGGCGCGGCAGAAGAATCGGAAGATTTTTCGCCCGTAGTGTTGGCCTAGAGCCACAAGAAGTTGATTGTTCGCGTTTTGGAATGGATTGAACGGAGGTCAAAGAAATGACTGTGAATATCACTCCCCTGCATGACCGCGTCCTTGTACGCAGGCTGGAAGAGAAAGAAACCGCGAAGGGCGGGATCATAATCCCCGATACGGCTAAAGAAAAGCCTCAAGAGGGTGAAGTAATGGCCATCGGAGCGGGCAAGATTGAAAAGGGCCGTCGGATCCCCCTCGATGTGAAGGTGGGTGACCGGATCTTGTTCGGCAAATTCACCGGCAGCGAGATCGAGATCGATGACCAGGAGTACCTGATCCTCCGCGAGGAAGAAATCCTCGTGAAAGTCAGCGGAATGGCCAAAGCGGCATCCGGCAAGAAGTAGGTTTCACCCGAGCCGAAGATTTCGGACGGGGCAGAAGTGCTCAATCACCCGGGAGGGTGAGGTCTAATGGCAAAACAAATTGTAACTGGTGAGAATTCACGACAGGCGATTTTGCGCGGCGTCAACATTCTGGCTGACGCTGTAAAGATCACGCTTGGCCCGAAGGGGCGTAACGCAGTAATCGAGAAGAAGTTTGGCGCTCCGGTCATCACCAAAGACGGCGTGACCGTGGCAAAGGAGATCGAGCTGCAGGATCCACTAGAGAACATGGGTGCACAGATGGTGCGCGAGGTTGCGTCCAAGACCTCGGACGTGGCCGGCGATGGCACCACTACGGCGACCGTGCTGGCCCAAGCAATCTTCCGTGAGGGTGTACGAACAGTTGCCGCTGGCGCGAGCCCGATGGCGCTCAAGCGCGGCATCGATAAAGCCGTTGAAGCCGCCGTGGGAGAGATCAAGAGGTTTTCCCGCGAGGTGAAGGGCGACATGATCGCGCAGGTTGGCACTATCAGTGCCAACACCGACAAGCAGGTGGGCAGCATCATCGCCGAAGCGATGAAGAAGGTCGGCAAGGATGGCGTCATCACCGTCGAGGAATCCAAGACGATGGAGACGACCCTCGAAGTAGTCGAAGGTATGCAATTTGACCGCGGATACCTCTCGCCGTATTTCGTTACTGATCCCGAACGGATGGAGTGCGTGCTCGAAGATGTAAGCATCCTGATCCACGAGAAGAAGATCAGCTCAATGAAGGATCTGCTGCCTTTGCTCGAACAGACGGCCAAAATGAGCAAGCCGCTACTGATCATCGCTGAGGACGTTGAAGGCGAAGCCCTGGCCACCCTGGTGGTGAATAAGCTGCGCGGCACGCTGCAGTGCGCTGCAGTCAAGGCCCCGGGCTTCGGCGATCGCCGCAAGGCCATGCTCGAGGACATCGCGATCCTGACGGGTGGCAAGGCCATCACCGAGGACCTCGGCATCAAGCTCGAGAACGTGAAGATTGAGGACTTGGGCAGCGCCAAGAAAGTGACCATCGACAAGGACAACACGACGATCGTCGCGGGCGCCGGCAAGGGCCTTGAGATCGAAGGCCGCATCAAGCAGCTCCGCGCGCAGATCGAAGAGACCACCTCGGACTACGATAAGGAAAAGCTCCAGGAGCGCCTAGCTAAGCTGGTTGGCGGCGTCGCGGTAATCAAGGTGGGCGCGGCAACCGAAACCGAGCTGAAGGAGAAGAAGGCTCGCGTCGAGGACGCCATGCACGCCACCCGGGCAGCAGTCGAGGAAGGCATTGTCCCCGGTGGCGGCACCGCTCTTCTGCGCTGCTTGCCAGCCTTGGAGAAGCTCAAACTCCACGACGATGAAGCCATCGGGGTGAACATCGTGAAGCGCGCGCTCGAAGAACCCACGCGCCAAATTGCCCATAACTCTGGTCACGAAGGCGCTGTAGTTGTAGGACGCGTGCGTGAATCGAAGGATGAGAACTTCGGCTTCAACGCAGAAACTGGCAATTTTGGCGACATGGTCAAGGCCGGTGTGATTGATCCAGCTAAGGTCACCCGCCTCGCACTGCAGAACGCTGCGTCTATCGCCGCCCTGATGCTGACCACCGAAGCCCTGATAGCCGACATCAAGGAAGAGGGAATGAAGGCAGCAGCTGTCGGCGGCATGGGCGGAACGTACTAAACGGTGGTCTATTTGCACCTCGGTTGTGTTCGAAGAATCTGACGTGGAGGTTAACCTCATGCGTGTCTTTTGGGAAAAAGTGGGAGTGTTGGGCCCAGTCTATCGTTTGGTTGGCCAGGGCTTCAGCGATCGCGACATCGCAGAGAAACTGAATCTTACGGAAATCAGCGTCCAGGCCTGCGTGGCCTGGATATTGCATTTCCTAGGTTTTACCAAGCGGAACGAACTGATCCGTTACGCTGAAGCTCGGACGACAATGTGACTGTGGCACAGAGTGTGGAACGCCAGGGCGGCCCGAGAGCCTTCTGCTCAGGATTGCCACGCAGCCGGTTGTTTTGGAGAATTTCTATGATGATCGCACGCGACAACCACGTAATGAGGTATGAATCCCGCGGCTCCAGGTCAAATGCCGGGCACCAAGCGTCATGCCATTGCGGTTTCGAAGGTTGTAGTGTTCGCTATGACCCAACCGACGGATATTACATGCTCATTGGAATGCCTAACTATGCGAACACAAAGGGCGATAGGGTCAGGACCTAAGTGACTTAATGCCACACACAATCAATATGGGAACCAGGCCGATCGAGGTAGCCACTCTCTTGCCGGAATCGGTACTATTCGAAAGCGAGCCCTGGACCTCTTTCTATATGACGGATGAAATTGTTCGAGAATTTCGGAAGGGGCTGGAAGGCAAAGCAAGGACAGGACGGAACGCTCCCGAACGGCTGGAAAATCACTGCCTCGACGAAGAAGCTTCGTCGCGAATGGATGACGAAGGATGCCCCAACGAACCTGTGCAGTAGGATTATTTCAATGAGCCCTTTCTGAGTCTGTTGCACCGCCCGCTTGAAGGAAAGGCTCACGACCCAGGAAGGGAGAGCGTAGTCAGGCTGAAAACTACGAGATCACAAGCTGAAGGCATTTAGCTTTATTGGGTTTTTGACTTAAGTTTTGTTGTCGAGTGGAGGCGAAAAATGGAATTTCAGGGACAAGTCATTCGGTTTTTGGAGAAGGAAATTAAGACTTACATGGCGCTAGCCCTATTCTTCGCAAAGAGAGACGTCAAAGAACATGTCCGGGCAGGGGGAGACAAAAAAGTCCCTATAGGCCCAAAGTTCTATAAGCAGAGAATGAAAGAGGCCAAGAAGCTTGTGGATGAACTGAGAAGATTGATTAAGGCAACACCACTAAGCCAAGTTCACTAGATTCATCGATTTGCTCGCTTCGTGAATGAACGCGTTTTCTTCCAGACCGAAGGCTACGACAACAAACGATCGCAATGTTTGACACGGAGACCAAAGAGCTGGTGAAGAAGACCCTCAAGCGCGAAGGCGAGCAGGTGCGGGAATTCTATTCCGCATTGCCGCGTCCGGTGCAGGTGGGGATCGAAGCCACCGGATCGAGGTACTGGTTTCTGGACTTGCTGGAGGAATTGCGGATCGACCGCCAGTTAGGTCACCCTGCGGCAGTCCGCGCGGCCGAGCCACGCAAGCAGAAGTTCGATGGGCGCGATGCGTTGTTGCTCCTGCGCCTCCAGATCGAAAACCGCTTCCCATCGATTTGGGTGCCTTCGAGAGAATTGCGAGATCTGCACGCGTTGCTGCGGCACCGCCATCAGTGGGTGCGTATGCGGACCAGGGTACAAAACGCACTGGTGTGCCCGATAGGAAAAAGCAAAAACTCAAACAAGAAAGATTAAGATGAAAAAATCTCTTGACAACGGCCGGCTTCGTTAGAATGAACCCCTAGAATGAGACAGTGAGGCGGCATCGCTAGGTCAGGCGTAGATTCATCGATCTTTCCCCACCAAAATGGAGCGGGCCTCTTAGGTTCCGCAGTTCACGGTTATAGTTGTTATAGTAAAGTGCTGTCGGCCGTTTCCCGTTGAACATGTCGGCTCCTAGCCCGTCTACTCTATGCTGAGGGTGTCGAGTGCTTGCTACAGAATCTGCCTACCACTTATGCTGGCAGCTTCGCGGCCTGCTTCATGCCATATACCTATACTGCGAAAATTGGGGCTTTGCACGCCGCTGAGCATTTAGGGATAATTTCGTCAAATGGCGAAGAACAATACAGCAGCGGCCAAGAAGCGGACCAAGAAAGAAGGCGAACTGGGAGCGCGCAAACTGGCTGAAGCGCGATGGATTAAGGGAAAAAGAAAGACGCCATCCCGAAGTCCTAACCCCTTCCCAGCGCAATAAGCAGACGAGAATCCCGTTGCAAATTGCGCAAGATCGGCTCGCGATCATGCCCGAAAGTTCAGCTACGGCACGTGTTGGTCCCTACTCAAGACCGAGCGACTGCTCCTTTGCCTTTCTCTGTCAGCGCGTAGAAGTCGCCACCGAACGCGTCCAGCATACCTGCGCGTACCAACTCATCAAAAACTACGCCCAAGTCCTGGCGGACGAAGTTTGTGGCTGCAGTAACGTCGAAAACGCCGATAGACGGGCGCGTTGCGTGAATAGAGCCGCTGGCCGGCGAAGCCCGTGAGAATCCAAGCCCACGCGCCCAGCCAGTTCTCCGGGCGATTCGTGTACGCTGAAGGTACGATTGTAGTAATAGTATCCGACCAACCCGTCAATCGTCTGCATTGAAAAGCCGCTGAGCGGCGTTGTTTCAGCCCACGGAAGCACATTAATCTTATTGGTGCACCTTCCCAACGCGAAATGAGCCAGCATGCTTCATAAATACCACGCGCGGTCTGAAAAAGTTCAGTACGAGCTACACAGAATTCGACCTGTCCCCTCGGCACAATTCTGATCGTGAGCCCTGCTGATTTCTGAAACAACACCTGCCCCGGGACCTTTTTAATCGTCATGCGCACCTCCAGATGGAATTAGGTTCGTTTCCCGACGTACCAGGGCGCACTCACCGCAAAGATACGGTCATTGCCGCGCACGAGCAGCATCCATTCCAGAAGCCGGCCACGCTGATTGTGAAGGAAGTATTCATACCATTTGTCTTCCACGAGCTCGGGTATGACCACGATGATGCTGCGATCGGGATGCTTTTCCGAAAGATCGAGGATGAACTGAATGATGGGAATGATGATGAAGCGGTAGGGTGAAGGCAGGACACGGAGTTTTGGCGGCTCCTTGCCTGCAGTGCGGAAGGGTTGCTCAACGTAGCGCTCCCAGTCCTCCTGAAGCAATTCGGAGTGCCCGGTGGGCTCGACGTGTAGAGCGATCACTTCTGGTGAAAGCCGAGCGGCAAATTCAATTCCCTGGCGGGTGATGTTGCTCCAGTGGTCGATGGGAATGACGGCGATGGGAGGCTGGCTGAGACTTTCCGCGTGGACGGGAACCTTGCAGGTGGTGAGGATCTTTACGGAATGGTAGTGGCGGCGGACAGCGGTGAAGAAAACAATCGTCAACGGAATGAAAAGCAGCGTAATCCAGGCGCCTTCAACGAATTTCGCAACCAGCACGACAACGACGGTGATACCGGTGACGAGCGCCCCGAGCCCATTGACGAGTGCGCTCTTCAGCCAATGACGACCGCGATTTTTCCGCCAGTGCATGACCATGCCGGACTGCGAGAGCGTGAAGGCCAGAAAGGCGCCGATAGCATAGAGCGGGATGAGCCGATCGGTGACACCGCCGAAAAGGATGAGAAGGCCGCCACAGAGTACCGCCAGGACGACGATGCCGTACGTATAGACGAGTCGCCGCCCGCGGTACCCGAAGGCGTGCGGGAGGTAGTTGTTTTGTGCGATGGCGCGGCAGAGGCGCGGAAAATCGGCGAAGGCGGTGTTTGCAGAGAGCGAGAGAACGAAAAGAATTGAGGCGATAGTCAGGTAGTAGAAAACGCCTTTGCCGAAAACGGCGGCGATGAGCATGGAGAGAAGGCTCTGATAGCCAGGCTGGCCAGCATCAGTTGCAGCGATGCCGTAAGTCTTCACGAGATAGGAAATTCCCGCCAGCAGCACCGCCAGGAGAAAAATAGTCGCGGTGAGAGTGCGCTGAGCGTTTTTCACGGCGGGCTCGCGGAAGGCCTGCACGCCGTTGCTGACAGCCTCCACGCCTGTCAATGCTGTGCAACCGCTCGCGAAAACCTTCAGCAGCAGCCAGTAGCTGACGGCTTCAGTCATGCGCGGCGGAGGCGGAAGGGGAGCTGCCGGCGTTGGATGCCCGCTGCTGAGGAGAACACGGAGAACGCCTGCGACGATGGTAATGAGAAGTGTGGCGAGAAAGAGATACGTGGGAACCGCGAAGGCAAGGCCGGCATCGCGCACGCCGCGGAGATTGAGGATGGTAATGACCATAAGAACGCCGACGCAGAGAGAAACCGTGTGCGGCAGCAAGGACGGAACGGCCGAGACCAAGGCTCCGACTCCGGCGGAAATACCAACGGCGGCAGTGAGGATGTAATCGGCGAGGAGCGCGGCCGCGGCAAGCAGGCCGGCAGGTGCGCCAAGGTTAAAGCGCGCCACGGTATAGGAGCCGCCGCCGGAGGGATAGGCGGCGATGGTCTGGCGATAGGAGAAGTACACGATAACGAGCAGCGTAATGATGGCGGCACTGATGGGAATGATATACCGAACGCCGAGAAGGCCAAGGGGAATCAGAAGGTTGAGGGCCGCTTCCGGGCCGTAAGCAACCGAGCTAAGCGCGTCGAGACCAAAGATAGGGACACCCTGCGTCGGACCGATCTGCTCGGCGCGTTCGTCATTAGTTTTGATGGGCTTACCGACAACGAGGTCAAGTATGTTCATGAGCGATGGGGTTCATGGACTGTTCACGCCAGCAAAAAACAAGATCTACGAACTGAGTGTGAGCTGCCCCTGGCAAGGATACGGCGGGAGATCGCATTCGGCGCTTGTCCTATGATCGGAGAATTGTCTGAGCAGACCTCACGATAACATCGGTCGGATTTGCAATCAAAAATCGACTTGACATCAATTGAGTACAAGGCCGTATCGATGGTTGGCGGAACGATCCGCCGACCAAGGCCACCCGCGAGCTTGCTCTCGACACGAATGGTCTCTGGATACGCGGTATTCGCGCGCAGCATCCAGTAGAGTCGTACGGTCAACTTTCTTGCCGCGGCCACTTTTGCAATTCCCTAGCCTTTCTTGTGGCAGCGATGCAAATATTCGTTGCGAAATCCCGAATCACCCCCCCCCCCAGCCGCCGATGCCCGCCCGAACTACTCCCGCGGAATCAGCCCCAAATAGCTCGCCACTTGCTTCCCGCGCTGAAAACGAGAAACATCTCCCATCGTCAGTACAAACGCCATTGCCGTGATTGGCCCCACGCCTGGCTGCGTCATCAACAAGCGTGCGCTTTCGTTTTGCTCCATAGTTTTTTCTTCTTCGTCACACCCTGGTTCATGACCAAGTGCTGTAGCTCGTTCTTCACCTGCACGCGAATCCGCACCAGCTTGTAACGATGAATGAGCAACTGTCCGCAGATCCTTCTGCTCGCTCGAGGGCATCGAAACCCGCTGAAATCGTCCTTCGGCCAGCAACTGCCGTAACAACCGTGCATCTCGCTTGCGCGCTGTGCGCTCGAATATGCAAGACTTGGCGCCGAGGACCAGCAACGAATCCTAGTGGCTCCGAGAATTTGCTGACTGAAGTGTGCGCGCTACTTTCGTGGAAGTACAGTCTGTTCTCGCTACAACAAGGCCCGAGCCGCAAAACCCGGCCGATTGAGTTCGGTGAAGGGTTCGGAAAAGAAGTTGTTTCTTGACGGGTAACGGCCCTACCTGTGCGCCTTAGCGCGGCGTTTTTTGTCGGCTGTCGCCGGAGCGGATAAAATGGCGTGGCACGTCATGAAAAAGTGTTCTATAGGTCTGTAACAATGAAGGCTTGCTCATCACGGGAGGTCGCAAAGAAGCTGGGAGTCAGCCTGATGACACTGCAGCGTTGCATCGCGGACGGGAGCTGGATAAAGGCTCCGAAGCTGCAGACAGTCGGCGGGGTGGTCCGGCTCTGGAGTGATCGCGACATTAAGCGAGTGAGCAAACTGATGAAAAGCTTACAGTAGGTAAACTAAGCGGGCCTGCCGTCTGCGCTAACACACAACAAGCCCTAACAACCAAAGGAATGTCTCCCATGCATCGGCACGATGGCGTTCAAAGTTTTCGAGCAGCTCTTCAGGCATCCGCTCACAGATAAGGGCCTCGAATCTCTCTCGAAAGATTTGGAGAACGCGCGGACGGCGCTTGGCGAAATTGGCGAGTCAGCCTATTGTATCGGCGTTGGCAATGACTTGAGGTAAGCGATGATCGCTTTCGCATCGGCGTGGCCCATGTGATAGAGGACCACCAAGGAAGCACAACCCGGGTGAGATCTAGACTCAAATCTCCGCGCTTCTTTTTCTAGCGTCTCCAACTCCCGGGCCAGATGTTCGGCCTGGTCCCGAAGACTGTGGAGGCGTTCAGCGAGCGCGGGTAAGCCTTGCCCAGCGGCCGCCGGAGCAGGGGCGGATGTAACCGCGGCGAGAGCAGGCGCGCCCGACGCGGGGCCGCCAGTTA
>Ga0209153_1000363_pt1 | contig 22417 bp, 21 predicted proteins | sample GraSoiAngelo_120_FD_185877 | JGI IMG/M metagenome (GOLD analysis project Ga0209153, IMG submission 185877) | Grasslands soil microbial communities from the Angelo Coastal Reserve, California, USA - 14_0919_09_20cm (SPAdes) (version 2) | ecosystem: Environmental > Terrestrial > Soil > Grasslands ...
GCCCGGACCGACACGACGTTGACGTGCGACGGCACGACCGCGCCCGGGTTGACCGCAAAGTTAACGCGGTTGACGTTAACGCGCGGCGCGTTTCTGGCTGACAGCACCGACTGCCTAATCGTTGTCTGCTGTTGTACGTTCAGGGTCGTGTGGGTGGCCTGGGTCTGAGCAGTCGCACCGGTTTGGCCCTGGGTTGTCGCACCAGTCTGATTCTGGTTCCGTGTGGCAGCACCGGTCGTGGTCTGGCTCTGCGGAGTAGCGCCGGTACGGTTCTGCGGGGCAGCGCCCGTCGTGGTCTGACTCTGCGGGTTAGCGCCAGTGCGGTTCTGAGTGGCAGCACCGGTCGTCGTCTGGCTCTGCGTCGAGGCGCCGGCCCGATTTTGCTGCTGAGGTGCCTGCCTGCCCGTCTGCCGCTGGGTCTCAGCACCGGTCTTGCTCTGGCCCTGCGTAGCGGCACCGGTCCGCTCCTGCCCTTGCGGCTGCCGAGACTGGCGCGTCTGGCCGCCGGCAGGTGTTTCTTGCCGTCCACCCTCTGACCGGCGAAGCTGATCGCTCTCGCGTCTTCCCTGTCCAACGGTCTGGATTTGGCCGCGCTGGGCCTGACTGCGATCAATTGTTCGTCCGCTCTGGCCTTCAGCCCGACCGCGTTCGCTCAGGCCCTGCCCTTCAGCCCGACCGCGTTCGCTCAGGCCTTGCCCTCTGGTCTGGCTCTGCATTCCCTGGCCATGCTGAGCACCCGGCGAGCCCCTTGATGTTTCGGCTCCCAGGGAATGGCCACCGGACCCGCCCGAAGGCGTGCCATGTGAAGACATGCCATGTTCGGCACCTCCACCGCCCATGCCACCACCCATGCCACCGCCGGGTCCTCCGCCCTCCCGCATGCCTTGTGCTGACGCCAGACTGACACTTGCCAACAGCGCAGCGGTACTCAGCAGAAATCTACTCTTCATAATTCTACTTTCCATCGCAACCTCCTCCGATTGTTCAGGGGCACAATCTGGCGGCTCGTTTCGGTTGGACCTGATCATCCAATCTCGCGCTTTTTCACGACGTCACGTCGTGCGCTTGAGCCGCAGGCCCTCGATCCCACCAAACGGTCTGGACGAGGACCGAACAACTGCCCTGCAGACAACGCCGCTGGTTCAGCTGAACGGAACGAGCAAAACGGGCATGCCGAACCGCTGACTTGCTCGAACACGAACAACGATGGCGTTGCCCACCCGTTCCCGTCGCACGAATCGGGTGCGGCATTTGGCACTTGGAACGCGGCCAGCCGAGCTCAGGAAGTTCCGCCGAGCGTGCTGGAACCGTCGTCGGACCTGCCTCGCCCACTCGCAATCTTCCTCCGATAAAGTTGAGCCCGGACGGAGCCGCAGCCTTCCGCTCTCGCATTACGGGTAGAATCTCAGCGATGCTACCGATGCGTACGGTGAACGCAGGCTCCGACCACGCGTTCCGGAAACGATTGCCATCGCGAATTACAAATGAGTCATATCTGACAAGCAACTTATTTTCTGACGCGGAAGTTAGTTTCCGATTTTAAATTCATGCTTCTTCACCGTCGATGACCACTTGCGCTGCGCGCCTTCCCTGCTCGCGCTGGAGCGTCTGCGGGCGATGCTCTGAGATCAAGCGATGCGCCGAGCGAGGTACGTTCCTATCACCATAAAGACGATGCCGATGATGCGTAGCGTGGTGAGCGGAGACTTCAGCGCTCCGAACAGGCCAAATTGATCCATCAGAGCGGCCGATACGATCTGCCCGAGCAACACGAAGAACACAGCATTGGCGACGCCAATGCGCGGCGCCGTCCAGGCGGCCGGGATGTCGGAGACGATCAGGTGCGGCCCCCTCATTGAGCCAGGCGCAGCCGTAGCAACGTTCTGGCTAAGGACTGTGAGCAACGCAGGCTAGCCTGCAGTTGGCAGTCGGCGTATAAGCATCTCCATGGGTTGGGATGCAGAAGACGTAGCACTGCTCAAAGAACTCTGGGCCGTAGGACGGAGCGCTGCGCAGATCGCGCGTCGTCTCGGCCATAGCCGTAACGCGGTCTGCGCCAAGCTAACTCGTTTGGGCTTGAAGCGTGGTCACAAGCCGCCAACGGCAAAACCTAGGATAAGGTCGGTGCCGAAGCGAAAGCCGGCATTGGCTGCCTGTGCCCGCCCCGTGGCAAAGATCGTGTCGCGGAAGGCAGTGATGAAGCAGCCCAAGGATTTCACCAAGGATTTCACCAAGCGCCAGCTTTACGCCATGCTGGCTGAAGCGGTGAGGAATACGGGCTAACGCTCATCTGCTGCCGAAAAACCGTTTGCCTCGCGTCAATCAGTTGTTTCGCAAGCGCGCGAAAAATAACGGTAGTTCTTGGTCGTGATCCAGTCCGCTAACTGGTCCAACCTCAGGCTCTGAAATTTTGTAGGACTTGTATTCCAAACGTGCCCTTTTCACTGCCTGAGCATAGTTCGGACAGCGGAGGACGATCTCCTGGCCTCGAACTGAAACCACGTAGCAAATCTGGGAAGCTGTATGCCGTCGGATCAAGTCCTGCTGGGAATCGAACTCCGCTCTCAATCAGGTTTATCCACAGGGGCGCGTAACGCCATATGCTTGAATAGGTCCCCGCCGCCGACTAGGGTTTGCGTCCTGGCAGGAGGCATTGACCGATGGTGAAAGATCGTTTCCCGCCCAACGATCCTATTCCTCTCTTTCTTTCCGACCCCGTCGAAGAGCCCGACCAATCGGGGATCACGAAAGTTGTACTGTCGGACATCTTCAGGAAGCTCGTCCTGGTTTTCGCGGCTGGAGCGGTTGTGTTCGCAGCCATTTCGGTAGGAAATTTGATCCTCTTTGCGAGCGTCACGGCTTCCCAGGTCAGCACACCGGCGCCTCAAAACAACAGCGATCAGATGATGCCCGCGATTCAGTCAGTTGCCAGCGCCGAGATCTTGCCTGGAACCTCGCCGGGCGATGAACTGCTTGCCACTTTTAAATCTGCCTTCGAAAGTAAGACTGAAGTCGATCAGACAAGAGCCGAAGCGTTGCTCAATCAATTTCAGACCTGGGCGGCCGAAGAAGATGCTCAAGCCCGACCGGCCCAGCCGGTGCAAGAAGACCGAGTACATATCGTGCAGAGAGCCCCCTTACCAAAACCTCGACCGATCCAGGCCGCGCAAACCGCCCGGCCACCGGAGCCGTCGCCGCAAAATGCCCGTTGGCCCTTCAGTGGGCGCAATTGACCCCCCATGGCGCGGGCGCCAGCCCGGTGCGCCGATCCGTGAGTGTTGGCGCGAGTGTAGGAAGTTTTTGCTTCGCCCTGGTTCGAAGGCGCTCCTTAGTGGTCACCATTCAGCCCACTCGAAGCGCGAGCGGCTTCTGTCGCTTCATTTCGCACACTTACAATAATGTGCATAACAGTAATCATCCGGATTGCTCCAGCCGTTACATTCTCGCAAGCTAACAATCGCAATAGCGCACCTCGACCGCCGAACCGAGGAACCCACAATGCCTGCTCTGATTGATTTGTGGCTGATGCCAACCCGTCTCTGGCTCGATCTCGTCGCCCCGCCTAAGCTCGCTCCCGTCACTACTGATTTGGTCCCACTTGCCAAGGCGAGGTACATCCGACGGAGGCGCAAGGTGCTAAGGTCGAAGCGCGGCGACTGACTGGGCCTTCCGGGCGGCGCCAAGCCGTTCGCGGCGCTAATCCTGATTGCGACATCGAACGGGCCGACGATGTTCGCACTCGGGCGGTCGTTTTATTTGCAAGCGCTACCCTATTCTCTTGCTCTCCACCGCTGGTTGAGCCTAGCATCCTGGCAGCCCGGGATGGGAAAATGCCCCTCATTAGCGACGGGAAGAGCAAACCGCTATCGCACAGCAACTCGCGATCGATCGGCGTCTGGATGAGCGTCGCCGGCAGAAGCCCTATTCAGCCGGTGCGTGTGCTTGCCAGCTACGAAGCTCTTTCGCAACTCGATCCCACGAATGTTCGGGATTTGCATGGAGCACTAGAGAATTTCGATCGCTTCAGGTCGCAAGTCGAGGCCGCAGCAAGCCGTAAATTTGATAGTCATGGGTTCGACGCCGAAAAATATGAAGGGATGCCTGCCGTCAGACTGAGGGCCGGCGATCTGACATAGGGAGGCGCATTGTGCCGAATGCCGTGAGGCCTTCCGCGACGCCGTAGACAAACCGGGCGCGCTCACCGTCCGTCGGACGAAGGCTTGCTGAGCCGTTGCCTGACGATGCATCAAGAGTCGTGTCTTCGAGGCTGGCAAAAATCCCGCTGTGGCCTGCCCTACTTTTCTTGTTCCATGGTGACCGCGACGGCGCCGATTGCGGAGAGGCGGACCTTGTTACCTTCTACGTCCGCGACGAGGCTGCGATCAACGAAGTGGTGATGACCCTTGTGGCTTCCCTCGCCGCTGTCTCTCTTGACCAACTTGATCCGGTTGCCGTCGACCTTATCAACCGTTCCGACATGGACACCGTCCGCGCCGATGACTTCCATGTGTTCCTTGATCTCGGTCATTGGGTAAGTTCTCCCGCGCTCTCAATGTTTCGACGCAACGCACGACGAACGCCCCAGGTTCCGTCGACGATCGCGGCTGGAGCAGATTCTGACCAGACACGGTCATAACCGGCTGCACGGATCCTAAACCTAAGTATCCTCGTCTCATACAAATGTAAGGCACCGATGAACGTCCGTGCAATAGTTCGGTCCGTCTCTCTGTGATTGGTTGTAGTTAGACGGCGTTGTGCCGCTCGAACTGGATTGCGGAGGCGAAATGCTGACCAAAGAATATTTGGACACGGCACGGAACATACTCCGGGCGGCCGAAGCAATGACGGACCAACGCGTTGCAGGTCAGCTTAAGGCGCTTGCCGAGGACTATGAGCGGCGAGCTGAGAATGCCGCACACGCTGCTAGGGCATCGGCTCAGTCAGCTGCTCGCGAGTGTTAATTCGTCCACAACACCTCTCAAGCAGGGCACTCTCATGAACGTCATCATTCGGAAGCTTGACGGCTTGTGGCACCTCATCGTCGGGTCGTGTCAGATCCGGACTCCGTACTTGGAGACACAGGACCGGGCGCTGGTCGTTGCGTACGCCCGCAGGGTCTACCCGGGCGCCAAGATCATCGAACGAGACTGACGGTTAAGAGGGGAACGGGGCCGCACTCGCGCAGGTCAGGCGTGCTGCGCCGCGAGTTCAGCGCTCGGACCCATGAGGCGCTGTGGGATCAATGACAAAGAGCTAGTGCGATCCAGTCATTGGAAGACCGTCATTTCCCGATTGCGGCTTCAAACGCCGCCCTCTGAGCCGGCGTTAGATGCAGCCCGCGCTTCGTGCGACGGTCCAGGAAATCGGCGGCCCTCGTCGCCCATTCCGTTTCGCGGAGATAGCATGCCTCGCGCTCATAAAAGTCTCCGCCGAAGTGGCGTCCAAGATCTGCGCAGGTCCGGGCCGAACCGAGAAGTTCGCTTGCGCGCGTGCCATACAGCCGCACGCAATGACGGAGCAAGGTTTGGGGAAGATCGGGATAGTCGCGCTGTAGGTCCGCGACGAGATCGGCGAAGGCTCCGACAAAATCGCCTCCGGGAAGCGGTTTCGCCGCGGTCCAGCCGCCTGGCATTGTGGGAAACCAGGGCCTCAGACGCTGCAGCGCGTGCTCTGCCAGCTTGCGATAGGTCGTGATCTTGCCGCCAAAGATCGAAAGCAGCGGCGGAGCATTCCCCGAGCCGTCGATCTCGAAGACATAGTCCCGTGTCACCGCGGACGGGTTCTCCGCGTTGTCGTCATAGAGGGGTCGGACGCCCGAGAAGGCATGAACGATATCTCGCGGGGGGTTCCGAAAATAACGGCGCAGCACCCGCTGCAGGTATTCGATCTCGGTATCGTCAATTGCAACGTCCTCCGCGCGTCCATTATAGGGAATCTCGGTAGTGCCGATCAGCGCGAGGTCGTCTCCATAGGGATTGACGAAGATGACACGGCGATCATCGTTCTGCAGCAGATAGGCATGCTGTCCGCTCCAGAATTTTGGCACGACCAAATGGCTGCCCTTGACCAGCCAGACATTGTGAATCGAGTTCAGTCCCGCAACGCCTTTCACCACGTCTTGGACCCAGGGCCCCGCCGCATTGACCAGCGCGCGCGCCCGCACGATCTGCGCGCCGCCGTCTTCCGCCTTCATCTCGAGTTGCCAAGTGTCCGCTGCCCGGCGCGCGCGCACGGCTCTCGTGCGCGGCAAAATGCGCGCACCGTGACGCGACGCATCGACGAGATTGAGGATCACCAGCCTGGCATCGTCGACCCAGCAATCCGAATATTCGAAGCCGCGGCGAAACTCGCCACGCAGCGGCTCGCCTTCGGGGGCGCGCGACAGATCGAGGCTGCGGCTCGGCGGCAGGCGCTCGCGGCCGCCGAGGTGATCGTAGAGGAACAGCCCGGCCCGAACCAGCCAGGCCGGGCGCTGCTCCGGGGAATGCGGCAGCACGAAGCGCATCGGCCAGATGATATGGGGCGCGGATGCGAGCAGAACTTCCCGCTCGATCAGCGCCTCTCGCACCAGACGAAACTCGTAATATTCGAGATAGCGCAGGCCGCCATGCACGAGCTTGCCCGAGCGCGAGGACGTACCTTCGGCGAAATCGTCCTTCTCGCAGAGCAGCACCTTCAGGCCACGACCGGCGGCATCGCGCGCGATGCCGGCTCCGTTGATTCCGCCGCCGATGACAGCGATATCGACAAGCCCGTGATCCCTGGCCGCGACCGGCGCAGTATCCGTCATCGCTTCCCGCTGAGCTTCTTTTTCTTGCGTGGCGCAACCTTCGCCGATGCGGCCGACTTCGTGCTTGGCGACGACGTCTGCAGCCCGTAGGTCGAAAATCCCCGCGCCGTTTCGGCGATCTCTTCATCGGTCAGGATGACATGCGAGCCGAGCGCCAGCGACAGATAATACTGCCGCGCGATCGTCTCGAGCTCGACGGCAAGCCACATCGCCTTGTCCAGATTGGCGCCGAGCGCAATCATGCCGTGATTGGCCAAAAGGCAGCCGTTGCGTCCTTCGAGCGCCGCAAGCGCATGCTCCGACAGTTCCTTGGTGCCGTAGCGCGCGTAGCCGGCACAGCGGATGTTGGTCCCGCCGAATGCCGCCATCATGTAGTGGCACGCCGGTATCGACTTCCGCGCAATCGCGAGCACCGTGGCATAGGTGGAATGAGTGTGGACGATGGCGCCGACATCGGCGCGCGCGCGCATGATGTCGAGATGGAAGCGCCACTCGGTGGATGGCTGCAGCGGCCCGGTCCAAGCGCCATAGTCGCCTTCGAGCGGCATCGATGCAATCATCTCCGGCTTCATCGCATCGTAGGGAGTGGCCGACGGCGTGATCAGCATCTCCTCGCCGTAGCGGGCGGAAATGTTGCCGGATGTGCCCTGATTGAGGCCCGAGCTGTTCATCCACCGGCATTTTGCGATGATCGCCTCGCGCAATTGTCGTTCCTCACGGGTCATGGGTTGGCACCTTTCTTCAACACGGATTGAGCGGCCGCTCGCCTGCTAGAAAGCGGCGAACCTCCTCGGCGACCTGATCGGCGGCAACGGTGACGGTACGCACCGAGGCGCCGGCGATGTGAGGCGTCAGCGTCACGCTCGGCAGTTGCAACAGCGGCCAATCGGGCGGCGGCGGTTCGACCGCGAAGGTGTCGAGCGCGGCGCCGCCGAGCCGGCCGGACGCGAGCGCGTCATAAAGCGCGTCATAGTCGACCAGCGGGCCGCGCGCCGTGTTGATGAAGAACGCGCCCTTCTTGACCCGCGCCAGTGCCTCGCGGCCGATAAAGCCGGCGGTCTCAGGCGTTACGCGCGCGTGCAGGCTGATGACGTCGGAGCGCGCCAGCAGTTCGCCAAGCGCGACATGCTCGACGCCATCGTTGCGGTCCTGGACGCTGAGCTGGACATAGGGGTCGGCCACCAAGAGCTTGCAGCCGAACGCCTTGAGCAGCTTCACCACGCGGCTGCCGATCGCGCCGTAACCGACGATGCCGACGGTCATTTCGCCAAGCTCGCGCCCGGTGCGATCGGCACGATAGAGGTCGCCGCGCCATTCGCCGGCGCGCAAGGCTTCGTGGCCGCTGCGGATAAGACGCGTCTCGGCTAAAATGGCGCCGACCGTGAATTCCGCGACCGCGCTGGCGTTGCGACCGGGGGTATTGACGACCAGCACGTTGTGATCGCGCGCGGCCTTGAGGTCGATATTGACCGGACCGCCGCGCGACACCGCAATGAATCTGAGACCGGGCAGCCGTTCCAGCATCGGCCGCGAGATCGGTGCCAGATGGGTGACAAGCAGGGCTGCGTCCCCGATGAAGGCCGCGACGTCGTCCGGATGGCCCATGAACTCCTTCAGGCCGTCGAGCGGCGAGCCCGCGTAGCCGTGCTCCATCGGTTCATCCGGCCAGGGCTGCTCCAGGGTGCGGATGTTGACGCCGTTACCGCATGCGGCCGCGATCCGCTCCGCGAACACCGACGGCAGCATGAAGCGATCACCGACGATGGCAATCGAGCTAGACATGGCCGCCCCCCGCGCGCAGCGCAGCGAGCTGCTTCCAAATCGGCCGTGACGCCAGCCGCCCGTCGAGATAAGCCGGGAACATCCGCCCATAACGCGTCACCAGCGCGGAATCAGGTGCCTGCGGTTCGTTGAGATGCGGTCTCACCCAATCCTCGGCGCAGGCCTTCATGTGCGGATAGACACCGGTTGCAACGGCGGCGATCATCGCAGCACCTCCCGCACCAGCCTCGGCGCGGCTGCAGACGCGGACACTGCATCCGAGCGCCGCGCCAAGAATGGTCGTGAGAGCGTGGCTGCGCGCCGCGCCGCCGGTGATGCGGACCTCGCGAGGCAAAGTCCCCATCGCGGCGTAACAATCGCGCGCGGCGAATGCCAGCCCCTCCATGACTGCCCGCATCAGATCCCAATAACAGTGATGCGAGCGCAGACCGAAAAACTGCGCGCAGGCCTCATGGGCGACGAACGGACCGCGCTCGCCGGCATCCGAGATAAAGGGATGAAACAGCACTTCACCGGGCCTCGCCTGCAGCACCTGCTGGTCAAGCCGGCCGATCAGGTCGGCGCGCGAGCGCGTCACGCCTTCCGCGGCGAGCAGGCCCAATGCGAGGTCTAGCAGCCAGTCGATATTCAGCGTCGCCGCCATGTTGGATTGCATCTGGGCATAATGGCCCGGCACCGGAAACGGCATAGTGTAGCCGGTCGCCTCGCCGTTCAGGGTGACCGCATCGGCATCGGGCGCAAGCCGCATATGCATGCCGGTCGAACCGATGATGGTGCAGCCGACATCGGGCGCGGGATCGTAAAGGCCGGCACCAAGCGCGTTGCAGATCACATCGACATAGCCGAGCGAGACAGGCACGCCCTGAGGCAAGCCGGTTTCAGCGGCAGCATCGGCGCCAAGCGGATGCGTGACCGCAACCCCGTCGACCACCTCCGGGAAAAGCCGCACGAGATCGGAAATGCCGATCATCCGTGCCGCCTCGGGATCGAAACCGCGCTTGCGGAAATCGCCGCAGGTAAAAGTCGCTTCCGAAGGATCGGTGGCGCGCTGGCCGGTGAGAAGGAAATACAGCCAGTCCTTGCAATGGAATACCGTCGCAGCGCGCGAAAGCGTCTGCGGAGCATGTGCCTGCAGCCAGGCCAATTGTGGTCCCTGCTGGCAGGCGTTCAGTCCCGAGCCGGTCAACCGATAAAGCGGCGCGTTACGCTCGCTGCCGCGAATCTCCTCCACCATTCGAGCCGCACGTGAGTCCAGCCAGAGCAGCGCCGGTGCAACCGGCCGGCCGTCATCGTCGATCAACCAGGTACCGTCGCCCTGCCCGGTGACCGCGACCGCCGCCACCCTTGGCCCAAGATCGGGCACAACAGCCGCAAGCCCTCGCAGCGCGGCAACCGTGTCGTTCCAGGTGCGCGTCATGTCCTGCTCGACGCGGCCTCCTGCCAACGTACTGTAGCTGTTCGGCAGCGAGAAATCGCCGAGCTGCCGGCCTTCCCGCGTGAAAGCCACGGTCTTAATCACGGAAGTGCCGGCATCGATGCCGACGATCACGTCGCGGAGCATCGTCAGGACACCTCCGCATGGCGAATGCAGACCCCGTCCGCGCCGAAAATATTCAGGTGACGCGGCCCAAGCGCGAACGGCACGACATCTCCCGGCCGCGCCGCGACCCTGTTCGGGATGACGGCAATCAGCAGATGACCGGCGCATTCGCCGGCCACATGCGACTGATCGCCGAGCCACTGATTGGAGACGATGCGCACGCGCACGGCCCCCTCGCCGACCGCGATCCTCTGCGGCCGGATACCGACCCGCACACGTCGCGCCGCAACGAGCGCCTGCTGTGCGGCCCGATCGAGGCCATCGCCGCTGATGTCAAAGGCCACGTCGGGACCAAGCGAGAGACGGAAACCACCATCGGCCCGTTTCACCTCCGTCTCCAGCAGATTCATCGGCGGCTCGCCGATGAAGCTCGCGACGAACAGATTGGCGGGACGATCTTTCAACTCCCTCTCGCTTGCGAATTGCTGCAGCACCCCGTCTTCCATGACCGCGATGCGATCGGCCAATGCGCTCGCCTCGGTCTGGTCGTGGGTGACAAAGATCGCCGTCATCTCACGCTCGGCGAGCAGGCTCTTGATCCGTCCGCGCAGCACCGCGCGCAGCTGCGGCTCGAGCTGCCCCATCGGCTCGTCAAGCAAATAGAGGTCGGCATCGCGCACCAGCGCACGTGCCAGCGACACCCGCTGTTGTTGTCCGCCGGAGATCACACGCGGATAATTCTCCAGAATGTCTTCGATTTCGACCAAACGGGCAATTGCTTCCACGCGGCGTGACACCTCGCTGCGCGAAACCTGCTGGGACTTCAGCGCGAACGCGATGTTCTCGCGAACCGTCAAGGGCGGGTAAAGCGAGTAGCCCTCGAAGGCCATCGCGACCTTTCGCCGCGCCGGCGGCAGCGTGTCGATCCGCCGCCCGCGAACGGCGATGGAGCCAGAGGTGACGCTCTCGAAGCCCGCGATCATGCGCAAGGTCGAGGTCTTGCCGCATCCCGATGAGCCCAAGAGCGCGACGATCTCGCCTTTCCCGACCTCCATGTCGAGCGAGCGCACGGCGTGCACCGGCGGCCGGCCGTGACTGCGATATACCTTGTCGATCCCTCGAAGCTCCAGCATTCCCATGGTCATCGTGCTCCGATCATGCCGCCTGTCGCCGGTGCGACAGCGAGATGCGAAGGCCGGTTTCCCGGTCGAACAACTGCACAGCCTCCTGCGCAAAGCGGACAAATACGGCGTCGCCGGCGGCAACGTTCAGCGCGTCGGGCCGCAGCGCCGCCAGCCATTCCTTTCCGTCCTCGAACCGGAGCAGCAGCACCGCCTTCTCGTGCATCGGCGTGATCGCAAGAACGCGCGCCGGCATGGCATCTTCACCGGCGGAAAAGGAAATGCCGAGATCCTCAGGCCGAACGCCGAGCCAGTACGGCCGGTCCGCCGGCAGCGCGTCGGCCATGCCGAGCGGCACCCTGGCCCCGGAGATCACGGCAAACAACGTGCCGTGCTCGGTAAAGGGCATCATCTCTGCTAGATTGATCGTGGGATCGCCAAAAAGCCGCGCGACAGCAACGGACGCAGGACTCAGATAGATCTCTTCGGGGCTCGCGATCTGTTCAAGCCGACCACCGACGAGGACTGCGATGCGATCGGCAATCGCCATGGCCTCGCGGTAATCCTGGGTCACGTAAAGGACCGCTGCGGTGCCGCGCCGCAAAAGGCTCGGCAGCTCGAGCCGCATTTCATAACGCAGCTTGGCGTCCACGTTGCGCAGGGGGTCATCGAGCAGCAGCACGTCCGGATTGCCGATCAGCGCCCGCGCCAGAGCCGTGCGCTGCTTCTGGCCATTTGACAATTCGCGCGGCATATGGCCGAGCACATGCTCGATCTTCAGCAGCCGGCTGATCGCCTGCACGCGGCTAGTGGCGTCCGCCCGACCCTTCGCCCGCAGGCCGCTTGCGATATTGTCGCGCGCCGTCATATGCGGAAACAGCGCGAAATTCTGGAAGGCCATCCCGATCCCGCGTCGCTCCGGCAAGGCACCGACGATCGAGCGGCCGCCGACAAGGATATCGCCCTCATCAGGTTCGAACATACCCGCGATCATCCGCAGCAGCACCGTCTTGCCGCCGCCAGAGGGCCCGAACACCGCGACTATCTCGCCGGGCTCGACGACGAGCGACAGGCTGTCGGCGGTTCGCACCGCGCCGAAGACCTTGGTGACGGATTTGACTTCGAGTCCCGCCATTGCGTCAGCCCTTGACCGCGCCGAGGGACAGGCCCTCGACCAGATAGCGCTGCGCATAGAGCGCGAGCAGCAGCGTCGGCGTGACCGAAAGTACGATCGCCGCGGCGATCTGGCCGTACTGGATGCCGGACGCCGTGACGAAGGCGAGCGCGCCAACGGTCACCGGCTGTTTGTCGGCGGAGGCGAGGATCAGCGCGAAGACGAAATTGTTCCAGCAGAAGATGAATGACAACAGCCCGGCGGCCGCAATGCCGGGACCGGCGAGCGGCACCGCAATACGCGTGAAGGCCTCGCGCCAGGAATGGCCGGCGAGGCGATAGGCGTGCTCGATGTCGGGGCTGATATCCTCGAAATAACCGCGCACGATCCACAGAATCAGCGGCAGCGCGATCAGCTGATAGACCCAGATGATGCCGAAATAGGTATCGTTGAGGCCGAGCTCCTGATAGTAGAGCGACAGCGGCAGCAGCACCAGCAACGGTGGCGCGAAGCGGAACGAGAGCAGCGTGAACGCGATGGTCTCGCCCAGCCGGAACTTGAAGCGCGCAAAGGCGTAGGCCGCAGGCACGCCCAGCAGTAGCGCCAATGCCACCGCACCGCTCGACAGCACGAGACTGTTCCACAAATTGTGCATGAAGGTGATTTCGAGATTGCCCGCAGCCGTATGCAACTGGCCGGAGATCAGCGCCTCGTAGTTGGCAAGAGTGGGCTCAAATAGGAGGCGTGGGGGGATTCGCAGGATCTGTTCGTTGGTCTGGAACGACATCAACAGGATCCAGGCGATCGGAAACATGAAGAAAACAAGGATCAGCGTGAGCGCCACGCCCCGGAAGATGCGACCGGCAAGACTTTCATGTTCCATCGCCGCCCTCCCCGAACCTCACGCCTGGCTGTGTGCGCGTGCGCGCAACCGCAACCAGTTCTTGATGAAGATGTTCGACAGGATGTTGGTGATCACCCACAGGATCATCAACAGCGCCGCCGACCTGCCCACGTTGGTGTACTGGAAGAACTCGAGATAGGCCTGCACCTGAAACACCATCAGCCGATCGCCCGGACCGCCCTGCGTCATCGCATAGATGATGTCGAACTGCTGGATCGAGTCGAGCAGGCGGAACAGCGAGGCCGTGATGATGTACGGCGCCAGCATCGGCAGCGTGATACGGAAAAACACGAAGGTCGCCGGGACGCCATCGAGCGCCGCTGCCTCGAACGGCTGGCGCGGCAGCGACCGCAGCCCAGCAAGCAGCAAGATCATGATGAAGGGGGTGTAGACCCAGACATCGACGAGGACCACCGTAAACAGCGCGGTCGAAGGATCGGACGCCCATTTGAAATCAGTGAGGCCGAAAAGGCCGACCAGATAGGACAGGATTCCGAATCCCGGGTTGGTCATGAGTTTCCACATCAAGGCGGCAATCGCAGGCGCCGTCATCAGTGGCAGCAGCAGCACGATCGAGACCGCGTTGTGAAAGCGGGTCGGGCGCCGCAGCAGAAGCGCTATCGCTAGACCGAGCAGCAGCTCGAGGACGACCGTCAACGCGGTGTAGACAAGCGAGATGCGCAACGTATTCCAGAACGCGGGATCGGTGAGAAAGTCGACGTAGTTCTGGACGCCGATGAAGCCACGCAAAAACGGCAGGTTCAACCGATAGCGCTGCAGCGAATAGACCGCGGCGGCCACAAACGGGACAATGATCGCCACGCAGACGAGCAGCGCCGGCAAACTGAGAAGATAAGGCAGTGCGCGGCCGCGTGGCCTCGCCTTGCGCCCGGCTGGCGCATTCGCCTGAAGGAGTTGCAGCATGCTCATGGTGACGAAGCTTCAAGCGTTTGCGGCATGCCACCGGCCCGAAGAAGCTGGTCTTCCGGCCGATGGCCTGTCAAGGTACGCTGAGGAACAGGCGCCAAGCGGTGTATCAGCCGAGTCCGGCGGACTTCAACTGGCGATTGACGCTGTCGGCGAGCCTGTCGAGCCCCTCGTCGACGCTAACCTCCTTCGCGACCATCTTCTGCAGCGAGGCCGCCCACTCAGTGGTCAGATCGAAGAACAGCGGCTGCGCAGTGAAGTAGATTTTCGCGCCGGGAGAAGAGACATCGTACTGCTCGAGATAGCCGGGATAGGACTTCGCGATCCTGTCGCGGAACTCGCTGTCCTTCCACACCGAGGTACGCACGGGATTGACGAAGTCCATCTTGCGCGCGCCAAACAGGTCGTGCTCGGTGGACGCCGCCCACTGCATGAACAACCAGGCCGCATCCTTCTGCTTCGAGAAGCTCGACAGCGCGAGTGACCAGATCCACACATTGGGTGTCGGCGCCTTGGCGGCCGGATTGGCCGCGAACGCCGCGTAGCCCATCTTGCCTTTCTCCTTGTTCTCGCCGCCATTCATGAAATAGCCGAGGATGTCGGCGTCGAAGATCATGCCGGAGGCGCCGGCACCAAGGTCGGTGCCGACCTGGTACCAGGTGTAAGTCGACCAGTTCCTGGGTCCCGACTGCTGGATCATCTTGACCCATTTATCGTGGAACTCCTTCGAGGCCTTGGTATTCATGGCGGCTTTCAGCTTGCCGCCTTCCATCACGAAGTCCTTCTGCCCGAAGTTGGAATACCCGGACAGGAAGCCCGGATGGATGGTCGCCCAGGAGCGCGAGCCGCGAACGCCAATTCCATAGGGTCCGCCCGCATCCTTGGTAATCTTCGCCGCGACCTCGATCATGTCATCCAGGTTCTTTGGCGGTTTGACGCCGACCTTGTCGAAGATGTTGCGGTTGTAGGTGATGTTGTTGAGTTCGAATCCCCACGGGATGCACCACTGCTTGGCTTTGCCTGAACCCAGTTCGGAGCCGGGGACGCCGTCCCATGCCGTCGAGGCGCGCAGATTTGGCAGCACGTCGTCCCAATTGAAGTCGGGGCTCGTCTTCGATGCGTCCTGAATGTAGGCGTTGAGATCCTCAGTCCAGCCGGCGGGGCCATAGGTCCAGGTCATGTATGCGCCCGTCATGAAGGCATCGTACTGGTCCGACTTCGACGACAATGCCGCCGTCACCTTGTCGAAATAGACGTCCTCCGGAAAGATATCGTAGGTCACATTCATGCCGGTGAGCGACTTGAATGCGGCGATATCCGCGATCATCGCATCGGCGTAAGGATGCTTGTTCAACAGCAGCTTGACCGTCTTGCCACTTTGGGCCTTCCAGTCAAAATTCGCGGCCATCGCCCGGGAAACCGACGACGCGAAGGCGGCGTTGGCGGCAACCCCGGCAATGCCGAGCTTAGCCGCACCATCGAGCAGATCTCGCCGGCTAATGCGCTTGGCGGCGTAGGAGTCGAACAGATTCTTCTCACGATCGAACATGCACTCATCTCCTTGTTTGCACTTACTTCCGTCCCTTGATTCTTCTGGTCGCGCCGGATGTTTCCTCCGGCTTGTCCGCAGCGAGCACAGCGGCGGTCGCCTCGTCGATGATCAGCCCGTGCAGCATGCCGCTGCGCAGCACGCCGCGCAGCGCCGTCACCTTGGGAAGGCCGCCGGCGATCGCGACGATGCGGTGCTTCTTCAGATCGGCCGGGCTCATCGAGGTCGCGCGTGCCGACAGATCGATGTCCAGCACCTGGCCGTTGGCATCGAAGAAATGCCCGAGCAGATCGGCGCAGGCGCCGACCCGTTTCAGTTCGGTGACCTCGTCGGGCTTGATCATGCAGCTCGACACCAGAAAGCCGTCGCGGCTGATCTGACCAATGCCGACCAGCAACAGGGAGGCCTTGCGGGCCAGCGCGAAAACGTCGGCAATGCCGTATTGTGTCATCAACACAGCCCTATCGGCGACTGAATTGGCGAACACCGGGACCGGGAGCAGGAAGGCTTCGGCGCCGGTGCGCTCGGCCAGTCGGTGAATCACGTCGAACGGATTGGCGGCGAATTTCCGGGTCAACCCGCCCAGCAGCGACACGAACTGCACATCGCGCGCCGGCGTCTGCGGCGTCTGTTCGACGAGGGCCGCCAGTGTGCGTCCGTGGCCAACGCCGATGACCTTGTCCTCGCCGCGCTCGAGGATCTGGCGCAGGAAGCTTGCTCCCTCGAGTGCCAACGCCTTCAGCGGCAGGTCGCCCTCGCCGAGATCCGGCGCGACGCGGCAGAACGCAAGCCCGTAGCGCTGGGCCAAGGCGTTTTCCAGCGCCACGCATTCCGCCACCGGACCCTCGACAAAGACGCGGATCATGCCCTCGCGGCTCGCGCGCGCGATCAGGCGGTGCGCCTTGGTGCTCTGGATGTTGAGGCGGCTTGCGACCTCCGACTGGGTCAGCCCAGCGGCGAAATAGAGCCACGCCGCGCGCGTCGCGAGCGACGCTTCGCCATCGACCATGGACAGCCTGTCGGAAGGGAAAGACACGCCCGCAAGACCTCGCTTGCAAATTTCTTCACGTCCTGCAAAAAATTGCAGAGGCTGACCGGGGCGTCAATCCCCCAAATATGCTGCAGCGCAATCGCCCAGCCCGGCCGCGGTTGCGTGGTCAGCCGGTGAAACCCAGGTGAAAACTAATGACAGGATTGTTCCTCGGCATTGACATTGGAACCGGCGGGGTTCGCGCGTGTGCCGTCGATGCGCGCGGCGACATCCACGGCATAGCTTCAGCCGCCCTCCCCCCGCCGAGGCAGGACGGCGATGCCCGTGATCAGGACCCGGAGCTCTGGTGGCAGGCTGCGGTCACAGCCATCCGCAAGCTCGGCCAGACGGTCGGTCTCGACCGCGTCGAACGCGTTGCCGTCGATGGCACATCCGGGACCCTGTTGCTCGTCGATGCCGGCGGCAGGCCGCGCTCGCTGGGGCTGATGTACGACGATGCCCGTGCCGCCAAGGAGGCCGCGCGTATCGCCGACGTGGCACCAGCGGAAAGCGGCGCCCACGGCCGCAGCAGCGCGCTTGCCAAGCTGCTCCATCTCCTGCATCAGGGCGACGCAGGGGATGCACGCCACGCCGTTCATCAGGCCGACTGGATTGCCGGCCGGTTCGGCGGCTGCCACGGGATCAGTGACGAAAACAATGCGCTGAAGCTCGGCTACGACCCCGTGACGCGCAGCTGGCCCGCGTGGATCGACCATCTCGACGTGCCACGCGAATTGCTGCCGAAGGTGCTGGTGCCCGGAACGCCCTTTGCCGAAATCGATCCGAACGTCGCGCGCACGCTCGGCTTGCCGCCATCGGCGCGCATCGTGGCCGGCACCACCGACGGCGTCGCGGCTTTCATCGCGACCCGTGCCGATCAGCCCGGAGACGCCGTCACCTCGCTCGGCACGACGCTGGTGCTGAAACTGCTTGCGCCGCGGCCGATCTTCGCGGCCAACCAGGGCGTCTATTCGCACCGTCTTGGCGAGCGATGGCTTGCCGGCGGCGCTTCCAATTCGGGTGGCGCGGCTTTGCTGATGCATTTCACCGTCGAGGAGATGGACCGTCTGACACCCCAACTCAAGCCGCAGCAGCCGACCGGTCTTGATTATTATCCGCTGCCAAAGCCCGGCGAGCGCTTCCCGATCGCCGATCCAGCCCTGGCGGCGCGGACCACCCCGCGTCCGGTCGAGAAGGAACGTTTCTTCCAGGGCCTGCTCGAAGGCATCGCATCGGTCGAGGCACTCGCCTATCAACGCCTGGCTGTGCTGGGAGCTCCGCCATTGCGGCGCGTCATCAGCATCGGCGGCGGCGCGAGGAATGAGGCATGGACCTCGATCCGGCGTCGCATTCTGGGCGTGCCCGTCACGGTCGCCGAGCAGACCGAAGCAAGCTACGGGGCGGCGCTGCTTGCATTGCACGGCGGCCCGCCATGAAAGATGGTCCTGTCGCCATCACGGGTCTCGGTGCCATCGCCGATAGGTTCGATCACGTCCTGCTCGACCAATGGGGAACCCTGCACGAAGGCAAGTCGATCTTTCCTGCAGCCATAGAATGCGTGGCGCGGCTCCGGGAAGCCGGTAAGCGCGTGCTGGTGCTTTCCAACTCGGGCCGGCGCGCCAACGATAATCAGCGGCGCCTTGCCGCGCTTGGCCTGCCGCTCGATGCCTATGACGGCATGTTGTCGTCGGGCGAAGTTGCCTGGAGCGGATTACGCGAACAGGAACGCGAACCCTTCATCGGTCTCGGCCGCACGTGTTTCGTGATTACACGCGGCGGCGACCAGTCGATCGTGAACGGTCTTGGATTCGATGTCGCGGAGGATGTGCGAGATGCCGACTTCATCCTGCTCGGCGGTCTCGACGAAGCCGTATCCGAACCTGAACACTGGCGCGAACGCCTGACCGTCGCTGCGGCGCGACGGGTGCCGATGCTGTGCGCCAATCCCGATCTTGTCATGTTCGGCGCGGGAGGACTGATTCCGGCGCCCGGCGCGCTGGCAGCCTTTTATCAATCGCTCGGTGGCACGGTGAAATTCGTCGGCAAGCCGCATGGGCCGATCTTCGCTGCTGCACTCGAAAGGCTGGGCCATCCCGTGCCCGAGCGCGTTCTCGTCGTCGGCGATTCGATCGATCACGATGTCGCCGGCGGCCGCGCGGCAAGAATGCTGACCACCCTCATCCGCTCCGGCGTTCATCGGGAAGCACTCGCGAAGGCGGCTGACCTGCCCAAGGCGGTCTGCACACTGGCCGGCTCGGAATCCCGCACGCCGCATTGGATGATTGAATATCTGGCCTGGTGAGGTTTTGAAGATGCGGCAGCCTGCAATCCTGAACGAACTGCGCCGCATGTCGGCGCGGGTCGGCAAGAACATCCTGCTGACACAGGCTGCCGGCGGCAATTCCTCGGTCAAGCATGGCGACGTGCTTTGGGTGAAAGCTTCGGGCACCTGGCTCGCCGATGCCGAAATCAAGGACATCTTCCTCCCGATCTCGCTCTCCGGCGCCCGTGCGGCTCTCGCTAAGGGCGACGAGCACATGCCGGCAGCGGCCGGCCACGTGGCAAGCCCGCTTCGCGCGTCCATCGAGACGTCGCTTCATGCGCTGATGCCACATCCGGTCGTGCTGCATGTCCATTCGGTCAACACCATCGCATGGTCAGTGCGGAACGATGCGCGCGACGAATTTGCCGAACGGCTCCGCGGCCTATCTTGCCACCGGCTTGACTACCATCATCCCGGCCTGCCACTTGCGCAGGCGGTGAGCGCGAGTCTCGCGCAAAGGCCAGCGGATGTGCTGATCCTCGGCAATCACGGTCTGGTCGTGGGAGCTGCAACCTGCGACGCAGCCGAAGCATTGGTGGCGGAGGTCGAGGAGCGTCTGACGCTGAAGCCACGCGACACCACGCGCGCCAACGTTGGCGCGCTGGCACAGAGTTGCGCCGGGACGCAGTATCGCCCAGCGCAAGACCCGCTGTGCCATCAGCTTGCCACCGATCGGCACAATCTTGGCGTCGCCATCGGGGGATCGCTCTATCCGGACCATGTAATTTTTCTTGGCCCGGCCTTGCCGATGCTCGCGGAAGACGAGAGCCTCACCGCGAAGGCTGGCCGCGCCGCAGCGGACCGACAGCCTGCGCCGGCCGCCGTCCTGATCCCGGACCAAGGCGCCGTCATCCGCAGCGATGCAGGCGCGGGCGCGCACGCTCTTCTGACGTGCCTCGCGCTCGTGGTCACTCGCCTGCCGCTCGACGCAGCAATCGAATATCTGCCACCCGACAAGGAACAGGCTCTGCTGAACTGGGACGCCGAGCGCTACCGACAGCAACTAACGGCCAATCGCTGACGCGGACCGGGGTTTCGCAAGTTGAGATGGTTGCGGGGACATGCAACCACGTGGCAGCGATTGAAGCCGTGCCAGAAATTCGCCGCGATAAAACAACGGGACGGGAGTTGCCTCCCGCCCCATTCATCGCATTAGACTTACTTACCGATACAGGTGGCGACGGTCTCGGGCGTGCAAACATCAAGACCGGTGTAAGTGGGATCGGCGGGCGCGGGCTTGCCCGATTTCATCGCTTCCAGCGCCATCATCGTCTTGTAGCCCATTTCGAACGGGCGCTGGCCGACTTGGCCGAGCGACAGGCCTTCCTTCATCTGGTCGATCTGCACCGGAAGGGTGTCTGCCACCACAAGGGCAAGTGCCTTAGAGGCAATCTTGTCCTTATACGGCATCACCGCGGCACGGTTTGCGTCGGGAATGAACTGCGGGAAACCGCCCGTCGGGATGAAGGCATCGAGTTTCGGGTTCTTCGCCATGATGTCGGTAAACTGCTGGACCGATACCGGGAAGTCGTCATTGGTATAGAGCGGGCAACCCTCGATCTCGGTCCAACCATTCTGGCCGGCCAGGCGGTCGCCAGGGGAAGCGGCCGATTTCTTGCCCGATAATGTGTCGCGAATTCCCTGCATCCGTTCATTGTGGTTGGCCGCAGCGGCGCCGCCCGACTGGATGCACACCGTGCCGCCCTTCGGCTTGATCTGCATGGCGAGTTTGGCGAGGTTCGAGCCGATCTCGTAATTATGGGTGCCGATATAGGCGGCGCGCAGACCCTTGCTGTCAGGCAGCAGGTCGGAGTCCCAGGTAAGAACGGGAATGCCCGCATCCTTGGCAGCTTGCAACGCCACTGCCACGGCCGCGGCATTGGATGGCGATACGGCAATGCCGTCCACCTTCTTGGCGACGAGGTCCTGCAGGATTTGCACTTGCTCCTCGCCGCCGCCGTGTTCGCCGGGGCCTATATACATGCATTGAAAGGCACCCTTTGATTCCGCTTCGGCTTTCTTGCAGCCGTCGCGAGCCTGATCGAAGAACGGATTGTTCATATTCTTCGGCACCAAAGCGAAGACATCCTTCGCCTGGGCACCGGACATCGCCACGGACATGGCGCCGAAGGCGATAGCCGTGCCTAAGAGAAATCTTTTCATCTCGTTTCCTCCTCGTTGACCTTCACTGATTACCGCAGTGAATTCGGTTTCTAACGGTGCTTTTTCGGCAACAACTGCTGCACGATGGCCGTCATGATCGACGTGGCCCCAGTTTGCATGCCGAGCAGCACCGCGAGAATGATGAAAGCGCCGACAAAGGCGCCCTGCCAATTGGAATCGATGCCAGCCATCAACAAGGCATTGCGGATGACCTCGAGAAAGGCCGAACCGATGAAAGCCCCGAAGGCGGTGCCTGACCCACCCATCAGACTGGCCCCGCCGATCACAGTCGCCGCGATTACGCGCAGCTCATAGCCCTGCCCCATGGCATTGATGGCCGAGCCGTTGTAGCCGAGCAGCAGAAGAGAGGCCAACGAAGCGGTGAAGGCGGAAAACACATAGGCTTGAAATTTGATCCAATCGACCGGAACACCGGTGAGCCGAGCAGCCTGCTCGTTGCCGCCGATCGCAAACAGGTGGCGGCCCCAGGCTTTGGAATTGAACACATAGCCAACGATGAGGGCCAACCCGACCAGGACCCAGAAATGCGATGACAATTCGGGAATCCAATGCGGTGCCCAACCGGCCGGCGCGTGCGAAGGCCATTTCGCCTGACCGATGGCCCTGACGATTGGTGCGTCGGGCCCGAACTGATAGAGCATCTGGTTGGCCGAAAACACCACCGCAAGCGACCGCGCGATCGACAACATGCCCAGCGTCACGACGAAGGAAGGCATACCGACATAGGCCACGAAAAAGCCGTTGACCGTGCCGCAAGCAAGCCCGGCAATCATCCCCATCGTGAAGGCGACATACCAGGAGTAATGCCAAGTAAGGAACAGGCCCGCGACAATCGCCACCAGGCCCATCACGGACCCTACGGAGAGGTCAATGCCGCCGGTGATGATAACCACGGTCATCCCCATCGCCATAATTCCGATCGGCGCGAAGTTGCGCGTGACATTGGCGGCATTTTCGGTGGTGCCGAAGGTCGGTTCATTGATGGTCATGACCACGACCAGCACGATGAGCGCGATCGTCACCCAGAACGGCTGGCTCGATAGGACACGCGCACCAAAGGTTTGTTCCTTGTTTTCCGCAACATCTGAAATTGCGGCATGACTTGTTTCGGGCGCTTTAGCAATATCATGCTGCACGGATCGCTCCCGTAATC
>Ga0209153_1000364_pt1 | contig 22324 bp, 35 predicted proteins | sample GraSoiAngelo_120_FD_185877 | JGI IMG/M metagenome (GOLD analysis project Ga0209153, IMG submission 185877) | Grasslands soil microbial communities from the Angelo Coastal Reserve, California, USA - 14_0919_09_20cm (SPAdes) (version 2) | ecosystem: Environmental > Terrestrial > Soil > Grasslands ...
ATATTTGTTGTGTGATCGAATGACGTTATAAAGTACAAGCATGACCAAGAAAATTTCGCACCACAAAGAACACTGCAAAGAGGTGGGGCCATTTGCCAAACTGACCCCTGAACAAGTTCGTAAAGCTCGTACGCTGTGCGACAAGCACGTGCCCCAGCAACAGATTGCCAAGATGCTGGGCGTCAGTCAACCGACGATATCAAAACTCTTGTCGCGAAAGAATTACAAGAAAGTGGCTTAGAACAGGGCCTCTTTGAAAGTTTAAAGTAATGATTGACAAAGCTAAAGAAATGGAAGTCGTCAAGCGGCTAATGGATTACCAGAACAACAATCCGACTGAAGAGCACAGAAAACTTGTCGAGTTCTGGCGGAAGTACCATCCGGAGGCCGCCAAAGAGACAAGCTCGTACTTGAAACCCTTGATCCGGCATTGGCATCGGACCAATCCGCGAACCGCCAATCCCGATCAACCGAAAGAACCGGATGAGGCGTGGTTCAACGATACTTATTATGTCGCGGTCAGAAGATGGGACAAAGACCCCGTGTTCGGGTCGTCGGGTGGCATGATCCAGCTTGGAATCAGTTCTTTCGACGGCTCGGCTCGTCACGACTGGCGGGATTTCCAAGCGATTAAGAACCAACTGGCCGGACCTGAATGTGAGGCTTTCGAGTTATATCCTGCTGAGTCCAGACTGCTCGACCCGAGCAATTACTATACGCTCTGGTGTTTCCCCGGAGTCAAGAAACTGAAAATCGGGTGCGACTACCGGGATGTACGACCGGCTGAGTTGTCGTTAGCCCCGCAACGGGCGTTCCCGGATGAGCAATCAAAATGAAACCAGAGCCTGTAGTACTTGTCGATGTGTTCAATCTGGTGTGGCGTTCACACTTCGTGTTTCAGAATCTTGAGAGCGAAGGCCGCCCGACCGGCGTCATATATGGCGTGCTGCGGGCTATCAATGAGCTGCAAGAAAACATTTCCAGGAAGATCATATTCTGTTGGGACCACGGAGTCCCGGTACCGGGAGCCGCCAAGCCGCGCAACTGGCGCGATGGATTTTTGTCTTCGTACAAAGCCAATCGCAAACGTGACGACGATTCGACATCGAAAGTGTTTGGGCAACTACGCGATGTAAAACGCGTGATCGACTGGCTGGGCTACAGTCATGTAAGCGTATTGGGCCTGGAAGCCGATGATGTAATCGGCATATTGGCATCAGAGATCGCCGGTCCTGTGCTCATATTTTCTACCGACAAGGATTTCTACCAGTTGCTCAATGAGCGCACTGAGATACTTGTTCCAAAGAAAGACAAGGGAACTTTCAATCGCATCACACAACAGTCAGTCGAACGTGAGTACGGTTTCCCGATAGACCGCTGGGCTGAATTCTTGGCGCTCGGAGGCGATTCATGTGATAACGTAAAAGCGATGCGCGGGATGGGTCCCAAAACCGCCGCCAAGTTAATTCATCTGGGCGTCGATCTGCGGCAGTCGCTTGAAGAGCAGCCCATAGAGTTCAGAGAAAAGTACGGCTCTGTTTGGGAAGCCATCGCCAAGATATACGCAGCCACGCGCATTCCATTGTCTTGGAATGACACGCGCATCAAAACTTGCATGGCCGGGCAAAGTATAATTTACCGTCCAAACCAATATTGGGGCAGTGTAATGCGTGATGCTGCCCGCAAGCATTTTGAAGAGTTCTGTGCTGATCATGAATTGGTTACCATGCTGGCTCTACGCCACAAATTTTTTGAACGTTCAGAGAAAGATGACGATCTATCATGTCAAAACCAAAAGAGCAGCCCAAATCGCCTAAACCGCCCGAAAAGTCGTCAGCGGCCGAGAGACATCTGGGGATCATAGCTCAACGCTGCCTCTATTACTACAAGCATCTGCCCGCCAGCGTCCATAGTTATTACGACGCTGAGGATATGATCTCAGAAGTTGTTCTTCATGTCTACCGTAACCGCGGATGTTATAATCCGCAGCGAGCCAAGGAAAGCACCTGGGTCTGGCACGTGGCTGATAACAAGTGCAAAGTGATACTTTCGCACTACCGCAAGATGAAGTACGAAGCCTGCTCAACGATCGAGATTACAAATGAAATGTCGGTGTATCTGACATCTCCCAAGACGACTCTAGAACGGCGTGAGGCTATCGACACAATCGAACGTGTCATCGAATTGGGTTCGGAAGCCGCCCGTGATCTGTTAGAAAAGATTTTTACGGGCCGCGCTCCGCGGTATCCTGATCCCGATGCTGTAGACGACCTGAAGAAAACCGCCCGTCGCTGTTCGGCAAAACTACGTGACTTTGAATTGGTTTACCGCGCGGCAGTGCGGTAATTGTCCCCGACGCCCAAAATTGCCATCTGCGGGCGCGCAGGATGGTCGCGCGGGGCCTTGCAGGTAGTTAGGCCGCAGCCTGTAGCGCCATCCACTCCCACGGTTCGCTAAACGTTAAATTTGTATGCCCAGGTGTTTTTTAGCACAGACAGCACATAACACTCTGTTTGGAGTGTCAGCGGTCGGCAATCCAGACGATTTCAAAGAGCCCAAATACAAAAAGAAGATTGAGACCTCAGGAGTTCGCAGCATCGAATGTATCATCTGCAAAAAACTGTATTCAAAGTCTGACATCCTGAAAGGACAGTATCAAATCGAGACACTGATCTGTTCGTACTGTTATGCCAAGATGCAACGAGCGCCAAGTTCACAATCATGTTTTGGAAAACCCACTGTCATGTTTCCTGACGGCAACAGACAATACGGCTACAATATCAACGCCAAAACATGCCGTGAGCACTGCCCCGACCGGTCAGTATGCCGTCGTATTGTATTGAATGACGATGACTAACGAAAACAGTAAAGTTAAATCACCTCCCCATACCTGTGTTAAAGGAGTTCAATGACCGTGACGGCTGGTGAAGTACGCAAGATGGGGCACGTGATTTCGTATTTCATCTTCATCAGGGACGATTCTATCGGCGAAGTCTGGGATGGCAAGCTGTACCAGACGCGCGCCCGCGCCTGGAACAGTTATTTGGCAGACACACGGACTAGAGATACCTACCGATGCACTTGTGGAGTGCGCCCGCTGCCTGTAGATTTGTACGAGTGTAATTATTCTACAGCGGGCTGGTCGGGTTCGGTATGTTTTATCTGCAATGCAATCGTTGATGGACGTGAGCATAAAATCCAAACAGTTAAGGAGTAAACAAATGAAGACCTATAAGACGCTGGCCTCAATCGTAAAAGCCTACGAGACGGGTAAGTTGAATAAGAAGAAACAGAAGCTCGTCATCATCGACGATCGCATCGAATTGCAGTCTGGCGATATAGACGAAGATGGTCAGCCCGTCGATCCTCTTTGGGAGGAGATGCTGCCCAGTGCGTTCGTGGAGGCCGCCAAGCTTCTTAAGATCCCGTGCGTCGAATAGAACTAATTATGGAACCAACACGGAAATCTAAAGAAGTCAGAGAGCTGCAATCCGACATTATGGGTGTCCCTGACATCACTGAGAACATCAGGAAAGACATCTGTGCGTCTTGCAAGCAACCGGCATTGCAGTTCAAAGACGCCATTTCGGAGCGCGAATTCGCCATATCGGGATTCTGTCAGAAGTGCCAAGACAGCATCTTTACGTATATGGATGATACGGAAGATCAGGATCTATGAAGCTCAAACTCGATGCAATGCAGCAGGCTTTTAAAGTCGTTGACTTCGTAGAGTACAACGCGGCTCTCGACAGCAGTCAATTTGTTCGCCTGCAACGAACTGGAACTGTTCTGCATATGAGTCTCACTGGTACTCTGTGGGCCGCAGCCGAAGTCAAAGCCGGTGAAGAAGGCAAGTGGACCATCTATGTAGACCGCCGCGCTCTGAAGGCATTTCTGGCGACGGCGTCGGGCAGTGATATCGAAGTCTTCTACCAGAAAGACAAACTCACTCTGAAGGCCAATCAACGCCTCGAAGTGCAAGCACGTGCTCCTATCGCAGGATACGAAGTCTGGAAACCACAGAAGTCGTTTGACCTACCCGACGACCAGAAGGTAATTCTTAAGACCGCCGTCAAGTATCTCCCGAAGGCGGCGGGTCTGGACAATGTCGATGCCATCTATTTCGCCAAGGATTTCGGGATTATCGCCACTGACACTCTGTTCATGGTGGCTGTCATAGGAACTCCTGTTAATTCGGAGTTCTTCTTGCCCGGAGGCGTGGCTGGAGTGCTATCAGACAATCAAGCGGCTATTGCTCCGGGTAAAGATGGAGTAGGAATCGTGATGCCTAGCGGCGTAGTGTATCAACCGCTGTCTTCTGAACTTGACAAATACCCGGTAGACAAATGCAAAGCGACCGTACAGATAGTGCTGAAAGAAAAACCCTTGACGCAGATCAAGGCCGATGAGATGGTCAAAGCTCTATCTACGGCCAGCCAATTCCTGATGGACAAGAACGAGGCCGCTCTTGTTGAACCTGGATCGAACTCAACGAATCTATCCATCACTATCGATATGACCACCGGACGCTTCCAGAGACACATCCCGGTCGTGGGATCATGCAAAGATGTAGCGCCTACAAAGTGGCCCATCAAGCAGTTGCTCCCGTGGTTCGACTACATTGTCGCAGTCAATAGCAATGCCGCAGTAGAGTATATAAAGCTCGGATCGGCGGGGGCTTTCAGGTATAAAGAAGGAATCGTCACACAAGCATTCATGTTTGCCGACATATGAATAAGAAGATCCATGATATCAGCGAAAAACCCAAGGCTTATGTCCCCAAAGACATAGTCGCGGTTACCCGAGATAACCAGCATCCCGACGATCCGGGCTGGATAATACGACTTTCTTGCGGGCATGAGAACTGGTGCGCCGTAGAGCTTTATGTGGGGACGCCTATGTACTGTGGAGCATGTATAAACCAATTCACGGAAGAGGTCTTTAAAAAGAAAAGAATCTGAACTTATGCCAGAAGCCGCCAAAGCAAGATGGGAAGTACGCGCTGGGGTTATACCAGGACAGCCCGATAGTCGTTTACTCGGAAGAACCTGGACATATACATCTTCCGATCATCAAGAAGATCAGAGGATGCTGACTCAAGAGCGCGAAAAGGGTCTTGATGTAACCCGACCCGGCGCGCCTATGACCAAATTCCAACGAATGAAAGAAGAAGCCGTATTCTACTGGAATGAGATGAACGACCCTCGAATAAACAATTGGGCCGAACTCACGTTTGTATGGTACTGACTTGACTCAGAATCTATTCGGTCAGCCAATAAAGTTCGGTCAGGTATTGGGTTGTCAAGCCTGCCCGTTAAACCACGTTGAAGGTACCCGAAAAATCAAAGGTCTCTCGCGGATCAAGCAGCGGAAGGCTATGCTGTGGGCCATGTGCCCCGGGCATGACGAGAATCTCAAGGGTCTAGAACTGGTGGGACAGAGCGGTGATTTATTGTGGCGAACGATATCACCTCTGGGATTGAACCGCGATACTTTTGATGTTCAGAACGTAGTACGCTGCCAGCCGACCGACGAAAGAGGCGGTAACCGCGATCCGTCAAAACGTGAGCTTCTGTGCTGCTCAGTGTACAATGACGAAGCTCTCAAATTGAATCAGTGCGAGGCCGCGGTCCACGTCATACTGGGGGATGTCGCAGGCGCGCAGTTGCTTGGGAAGAATTTCAACAAAGAGCATCCGGTATTCTGGTATGAGCCCTGGGATGCCTATGTTGTTCTCAATTATCACCCGAGCTACATTCTGCGTAAAGGAGGTGAGCGCGCGGGCGGCGAATATTATTCGTGGCGTGACCGCTTTCGAGCGGTGCGCGCGGCCATTGATTTCCCGGGACGGTGGGGATACGTCAATTCGCGAAACTACAAAACAGTCAGGACTCTATCTGAATTCGATGCCATGGAAAAGTTCTTGCGCTCGGAAGCAGATCAGAAACGCCGCGTAAGTTTTGATATCGAAGATGGAACGGTAGATGGCCGTCGAGTAATATTGATGGCGGGGTTCGGGACCGGACATTATCAATACAAAGGCGAACGCGGCGAAGCTTCTGATTGGAGCCGCTGGACGGGTCAATGCTACTCAGTGGTCCTCGATCATCCTGACAACCATGACCGAACGCACGCCGATGAAATGAAGGTCCGCGTAAAGAGGTTAATCGAGGACGGCGAGATCAAGAAAGCTTTACAATATGGTTCGTACGACAAACACATTTGTAAGACGTATCTCAATGCGAATCTGCGCGGCTATGACTACGATACTCAGTACGGTACATATCTACGGTATTCATTTCTGCGTTCGTGCTCGCTCGAGAATCTGACTTACCGTTTCTTCCCTGAATTCGCTGACTACAAGGACACCGTCAAGGAATGGAACGGCAATTTTGCTGATGCTCCAATTGAGCGGCTTGTTTTGAGAAACAGCGGGGATTGCGACATCACCAAGAGACTAGAGGAGCGCTTCGCACCTCAAGTCAGATACCCTCTTGTCCAGGTCTATATCAATGCCGCCCAGACATTGAACGGCATGGAAAATCGAGGGCTTCTTCTTGATTGGGAGAACTGGAGGAAAGCCGAAGACGCCGTCCCAAAAATGGTTGAAAAGCTAGATAGAGTGTTGCAGCACATTTCTGGAGACCCTAACTTTGACTGTGACTCTCCCAAACAAGTAGCTGAGCTGGTATATGACACATTGAAGCTACCTCAGACAGAGGCCGGACGCAGCACTCAGAAGACGGTCTTAGAACTATTGATGGCCGAGACAGGCAATCAAACTCTCGAGATTATCAGTAAACGTCGCGCTATCGGTAAGATAAAGAGCACCTATTTGAATGCTTACGCAACGAGCGCCAAGATGCACGGCGGCGAACTGAGGACGCGATTCTTTCTTACAGGAGCCGTAACCGGCCGTTTACGCAGCGGCGGCGACGGCGTACCCGGATACATAAACGCACAGAACATCCATGGCAATCCGCTATTGCAAAATCTGCTAGTATCTGATCTTGATTGGCGAAATGCCCTGAAAAATGACTATGACGATAATCTGTATGTAATACTGGCCGCCGACGGTAGCCAAATTGAGGTACGTCAGTTAGCTGAGCTTTCGGGCGACAAGTTACTGATATCACAGTTCAAGTCGGGTCAAGACGTCCATTGTCTCGTGGGTAACGCATTGACGGGCTGGTCTGTCGAACGCATCAAGATGGAAAAGAACCTACGCAAGATGGTTAAGAACATGCACTTCGGCATCATATTCGGACTTGGACGTGACAGTCTATATCCGTACGTCGTAGCCAAGATCCGCGCTATCGACGGTAAGAATGCTGATTTGACGGGGATTACACCCGAACGTTTGGGACGGCTGTTCGACAAGTATTTCAAAGTCTATAAGGGCGTGGCCGCATATATACAGAAACAGAGAGACAATGCCGAGAGACTTGGATACGTCGAAACTTTGTTCGGATTCAGACGCGACATCAGAAAAGACGATGACAGTCGCAGCTCGTATTGGGGCAATCAAGCCATCAATACTCCTGTCCAAGGCACGGCCCACGAATTTCTATTGATTGCGCTGGCACTACTGAATCTAAAACCGCGCACGTACAATCTGCTTCAGAAGTGCATAATAGAAGTCCATGATGCTTTGTATTTCTTGGTAAAATTGCGCGATCTACCAGAAGCCCGCAGGCAGCTCATGGACTTGTTTGAGAATGGAGCATATGAGTACGCACAGAAGAAATTCAATTTGAAGCTACATGTTCCGCTCACGGCCGAGTCTACGGCGGGATTCTGCATGGGCAGCATGGTAGATTATGGAGGCGAGTCTGTAGAAGAGTTCTTGACCGCGTGGCGCGCGAAACAGCTTGCGATCGAAGCCAAGAGTTGGGAAGATTTGATGCCTAGTTCTATCGTATAAGATCGCATATATGTAACGTCGGTCTAATACAGATACTTAGTATAGTTATGTATGAAGAATTTTCCTTGTCGCTATCCAGGCTGCACACAAGTTTACAACCGCCCTCAATCACGAGGCCGTCATGAGAGTCAAGTACACTCATTGAAATCAAACGGCGCGGCACCGATAGAGAAACCCATCAGCCACATAACACCTTCATCTTCTATAGATGAAACATTGAGCTTGGTACGCCAAGCATTGGACTCCATAACAAAACGCGAAACTGAGTTGACCGCAACTGTTGAGAAATTGTTACAGTTGCAGTCCGAAGCCCGCGAACTGGCGCGGCGAAAAACAATTCTGCTGGCCGCTCTCGAAAGTATTACCGGCCTGAAAGAAGACCGTGCCGTCACAGAGCAATCTCTTCACAATACAGTATAGTAGAAAGTAACCAGAGATGAAAACCGAGACGGGGGTCAACATCAATACATTGCTGGCTAAGATTGATTTCTCTGCCGACAATGTGATAAATGCGGCGTCGCAGCAGCCCGTTCTTTTCTTGCAGGCCATCGAATTCCGAATAAAATGTCTGCGCGACGCCAACATAGCCAAGATGGTCTGGGAGCGTGAGCGCGCCGCCGAAGAGCTGCTTATCCGCAAAGACGCTTTGCAATCGGGTATGCGCGTCACTGAAGGCAATATTGACGCGCAGTTGCTCGTAAACCAGACCATTTCAGATCTTGGGGCGGCCCATTCGCGGGCCGCTGAAATGGACGAGTACTCCAAATTGATTGTCGAGGCATTTCGTATGCGCCGCGACTGCCTTAGAATCATAGGCGATCTCACTCGCGACGATTTATCATTACAGCGTGCCTCAGAAGAATCCACAGAAAAGATGCGCGAGACTCGGCGCAAGCTAAAGGAAAAATTCCCGGGTTAACAGGCAGTTATGTTGACTACCCTAATCTTAATCACCATCTTTATAGCCGGAATCACATGGCTGCTGGCCAAGACCATCATCCAGACATATTACCGCGAGAAGCGCGAACACTTGAAATTGCTGTTGAAGGAGCAGGAAGAAATTGACGTCAAAAGGGAGAATAGCTGACTTATGCCAAACTGGAGAACCGCCGCGCAAGATAGAATCAAAGAAAAGATGCAGGGATCGACAATTTCCCTAGAGGAGGGAAACAACTGCCTGCGTATAATGCCCGACAAGAAAGACATCCCGAACGGCAGTTTGAATCCCAAGGGAATACAGAATCCGCCTCATCGGGAATTCCGGGTGCATCGCAACGTCGGTCCGGATGAAGTTTTTGTGGCTTGCGGCAAGAACATCGAAGGCAAGGGCTCTTGCTGGCTGTGTGACACCAAGATACCCGAATTAGAAGCCACGGGCAGTGCCGAAAAGATCCGCATGGCGCAGTTGATACAGCCTCAAGAGCAATTCATGGTGCAAGCCTCCCGCTATGACTCCGACACGCATAAGTTTTCGATGCCGAAAGCATGGTGGGTCAGCACCGGCAGCGGCATCCCGGGCCGTCAGAGTCAGTCATTGGCGGTTCGCGTCTTTTCGAAGATTGCATCGTCCAAGCGCGATTACATCGATCCGGTGAAGGGCTACAACTTGAATATCGAGAGGACGGGCATGGGGATCAAGACTCGTTACCCGAGTATCGATTCAGATGAATCCCCAACGAAAGTGCCTGTCGATGTGCTGCAAGCCGTCAAAGACATCGACACACTGGTTCCCAAATATAGCGAGGAAGACCAGAAGAACGCATACTTTGGAAGGGCGCGTAGCAACGGACGCGAGAGCCTGCGCTCCAAACCCCGCGGAGGCGCGGCAAGACCGGTTGCAGATGTCGAGGAAGAGAGTAACGGCTCTAGTGACTCTAACATCGAGGCAGCGGATACCGAACCCGTTGAAACCAACGGCGAAGAGCCTGAAGCTGAGACAGAGGCTGAGGCCGAAGTCGAGACCGAGGAGCTCGATACTGAATACGAGGCCGAGCCGGTTGAAGAGCCTGAAGAGTCTGAAGAAGTTTCTGAAGAGGAGATAGAAGAGAGTGAGATCGAGGAAGAAGAGCCACCTCCTCCGCCGCCAAGCAAGAAGAAGGCTCCTGCTGCACCCGTTAAGGCTGCTCCAGCTCCCATAAAGAAAGCCGCCGCTCCCTCCAAGAAACGGTAGACAATGAACAAAACTCTAGCCAAGATCAGAGAGTCACTGGGGCACATGGCGATGGAATGGGCTCCCAGTGACTGGCTGGACACCGAAGTCCCAGAACTGAATAAGGTCATAGGTCACAAAGAAAAGGGATTGCCATACGGCAGGATAATCGAAATAAGCGGATGGGAGAGCCAAGGGAAATCGGCGCTCATGATGTCGATAGCCGCGCTTGCTCAATGTGACGGAGCTCATGTAATCTGGGAAGATGTTGAGAACAGTTTCGATCCCGGTTGGGCGCGTCAGCGCGGCATGGCCGCGTGCTCCTGCATCAAAATCACAAGTAATAATGGATCAAAGAACACCTGCAAACTCTGCGGCGGTGAGAACAGTTCGACTTTCGGATTAGATACAGATAAACTGATTCTGCTACAACCATATGTCGGTAAGTTCATGGACGTCGATCCGCGCACAAAGAAAAAGACCCTGTCAAAAGAAGCCCGTCTATCTAACGCACAAGAGTTGTGTAGTGAAGCCGAGAAGTGCATGGAAGCATCGGCAAAGACTTTCAAGAAGCGCATTCTTGTGCTCGATTCGATACCGGCTCTACTGACGGCCGGCGAGGCGGCGGCCGGAATCGAAGGTGGAAATCTTCGAACCAATATGGACCTCCCGATGTTCATGAGCCGATTGCTGAGACGCTGGGTAGGCACAGCCCAAGTAACCAATACCTTGATCGTCCTGGTCAATCAACTACGCACCAATCCCATGAATAAGTTCGGTAGCCCCGATTACACTCCAGGAGGCAATGCTCCATTGTTTTACAGTCACGTGCGCGTGCGCGTGAACCGCATCAAAGGCGGCAAGATAATGGATAAAGGAAACATGGTCGGGATACAGGGCATCATGAGAGCATTGAAAAACAAATCAGGAGGCGTGGAAGGCAGTACAGTAGGCTACAAGCTCAAATTCAACGGCAATGTAGAATTCGTTCCGGTTAGTTCTCTAAAAAGATCCGATGAATAGCTACAAACTTAAAACCAACTTATGACCGACAAAGAGAAGGAAGAGATGTACGCTACTCTGGCCTGCGATTTGTTAGAGCACCACATACCATCGATCAGCCCCCAGATAGGTGAATTACTAGTACATATTGTTAGAGCACTAGAGACTGTACCGAATCCTTCGACTGAAATGATCTTATACAAACTATCTCTCGACGTAGTTATAAAGACGGCGCTTCTGCATCAGACAGCGTTGATTGCTCTACTAGAAAAACTCTCTCAAAGAATCCAATGACAGAAGAGAAGCAGCCCGCAATCAAGCCCCAAATATTGGCATTGTCATTGAGACCACGGACTCTGTCGGGAATTTTCGGAAATACGTCGACCATCGCTGCGATCCGCAAGCAGATGAGCAAGCGCCCGCCGTCTACATGGATGTTCCATGGCCCTACTGGAACGGGCAAGACGACGATAGCTAGAATCATCAGCGTGGCTTACCAGTGTACGCATATGAGTCTATGGGGCGACCCCTGCAAAGACTGTTGGGCGCGTCGCAATGAGTTTGCCATCCATGAGATAAACGCCAGTAACGCAGGAGGCGTGGAGAAGCTTGGACAAGTAGCTGAATTGAGCATGTTCAAACCATCTAATCCTGGGGGCAAGCGCGTCATCATTCTCGACGAAGCTCAGAGAATTTCGGCGCAAGCCCACGATCTGTTGCTCAAACCCCTGGAAGAGCCGCCTCCTACTACGGTCTGGATTATCTGCACTACCGAGCCCAACAAAATCATACAGACGATACGACGTCGCTGTACCATCTACCAGCTCAAAACTCTTAGTATCACAGGAGTCGAAGAATTTCTTAAGAAGCAGGCCGCGCGTGTAGGAATCACGCTGCCTCTTGATCCTCTATTAGAACAGTGTCATCTCATGCAGATCGGCTCGCCGGCCCTGCTCCTACAGGCTTTGGAGCAATATGCCGCCGGAGTAAGTCCAGCCGAAGCCGTGACGGGCGTTAGTGACACCGGCATCAATACCCTGCGTATCTGCAAAGCCGTCACAGCCGGTAATTGGAGAGTAGTCTGTGAATGTCTCAGCACGGCTGTACCCGATCAATCACGTCTGATACGAGCATCTGTCAGCGGGTGGCTTGTCGGCTGCATGAAAAAAGACTCTGGCGGCCGCTTAGAACGCATCGCCGCAAGTTTGATTGAACTGAGCATCCCGCCGTTCGATGATACTCAAATGCTCCACTGGCTATACGGAGTTCTATGGAAGATTACCAAGAGGTTCGGATCGTCATGACAACGATATTCAGAGAAGATGAATGCCTGCGGTTTGATCCCGATTATCCCGGGATTCGTGGCTGGTGGAAAGAGAACTTCAATCGTAATTTCCGAATCGACTGGGATATAGCTGTAGACACTGAGATTGACGGCGGCGACAACTTTACGCGAGTGCTTTGGGTAGACGGTGTTAGGTATTTTGTGACGTACGACTGCAACGGATGCTATACGGTACGAACATGAGCCTGCCAGTCGAGAAGATACAAATCATCACAGACTATTCAGTACGACGTGTAATCGTTAAGTTCAGTGATGTCGAACTGCAAATGTCATCTGATCAGGCATTGTACATAGCATACGCTTTAATGCGGGCCGTGGGAGCCTTGGAGCTGAATAAATGACAACTCTGCATTTTGTATTAGAGTCTTGTAATGGTGAATATTGTGGAATGTGTCGCCGCGAAGGTAATCCAGACACTCCTGCTACGCACAAAGTCGGTGAAGAGATCGACATCGTAGGCTACATCGGGCACAATCTCACTCAATACGTATGCTGCCGCCATTTCGTATCGATTGTCGGCAGCGCGGCTCATCAGTTTCGGGGCTGCCCGTTCCCTACAAAGTAAAATCCCAAAAGGAGAAGCAAATTGAAAAGTAGAGACGATGTGCAGCGCGCCCACGATGTACTCGTTGCCGTAATCTTGGATGAAGTGCCTGTCGATTACGATGAGAGTACCAAACGCGACCTAGAAATTGCCGCCAGCGTATTGTGCTGGATTCTAGAACACACTGATAATTCTCTGTTCGGCAAGATCCTGTCTAACGTTGAACAGGAAATTGAGAACACAGGAATGACGCTTACAAAGAAGTTAATCCAGTAAAAGAAGGGCGCGGAAATGACATTTGGCATCGTTTGCTTGTTCTGCCCGATTTGCGGTTCCAAGATTATCTACAACAGTAAAGACTACAGAATGATGCATTCCAAAGAGTGGGGCTTCCTGTGCTCTAGAGAATGCTACGAAAAAGGCGAACTGAAATACGCGCGTATGATCTTGGGTAAAGATGACTTCGAACCGGGTTGGTTTAAGGAAGTGAAATGACTGACTATCAACTAGTGGTGATTCTGATAATCCCGGCCTTCCTCTGCATCATGGGAATAAGCGCGCAGATGGTGTTACGAAAGTGGATGAAGCGGGTTACCGCCATCTTGGCGGACCAAGAACGCCGGTTGCAGGAAGTTGAAGCACATCTGACAGGGATTCACTTGGATAAGGAATAAGGCCAACGAAGATGAGCTTGTGTTCATATTACTGGGTAGAGACATCGCGGCTCCTGACACGATCAGACATTGGGCACAGACTAGAATCGACCTGCGTCAAAACAGCCCGGAAGACAAGCAAATTGTAGATGCTCTTGATATTGCTGACCGTATGGAGAAGGCGCGATAAGTCCTTCCCATGAGAATACTCTTTACAGGCGATTTTCAGGCGGCCGTATCCAATCTCGACAGATGCGCGTCGGTAGTAGATCAGATCGAAAGCCTTCTGAAAATCAACGCCAAAAACGAATCTCAGTATTTCGTATTCCTTGGGGACGCCAAAGAAGCCTTCAACAGTATCGACCAACGCGTTACGAATTTCCTCGTAGAATCATTCCAAAGAATTCAACGGCACTGCGAAGGGTTCTATTTCATACGCGGGAATCATGATAGCATCACTGTATTCGATGGCTCGCCATCGTGCGTTCCACTGGTACAGGCATTGAATCCCAGTGGAGTAGCTGATCAGGATTGGGTACAGGCGCGCATAAGCCAGCGCGTGTATCTGTGGATGGTTCCTTATTTCCGTAATGCCAACAGACAGATCCAGGCATTCCAAGAAGCGCGGGCTTCAGCACAAAAGTATCCCAACATTACGCGCATCTTGGCATTTCATTGTGAGATCAAAGGCTGTGAGAGAACTGCGTATACCAAAGGTGAAGGCATTACTCTTGATGATATCGGAGCTTCTGACTATCATCTCTGCGTCAGCGGACACATCCACAGACCGCAAAGACTTGCCAAGAATGTATTCTATGCCGGTAGCCCTTTCTGTTGTGATTGGGGCGAAGTGAATGAAACGAAATCGTTGCTGGTAGCAGATATCTCAGAATCTACAAGCATGATGAACATGCAGCGCATACCGTCGCGCGTGCCGGGATGGCACGACCCGTCGGCTCCCGGCTTCAAGCAGCCCGTCCGTTGGGACAATTGTCATGTTCGGATCACAGTGCCCGTTACAGTTGACCCGCTCAAGGAATTAAATGCCGCCCGCAAGATGTATGAAAGACAGTATCCCAATGCCATATTGCATCTAGTTCCAGACTACCAGAACATTTCGGCGGCCCCTGACAGCGTCGATCTGAAAGGAGGTGACGCCGCAATCCTCCGGCGTTATCTGGAAAAGATCACTCTGCCTGATATCGGGACTTCTGTCGATCAAATCATCGGGTATCTGGAGAAGTATCTAAAGCAAGGCAGTTCCATTGGAGTACAGGGTCTGCATTTCAAATCTGCCGAGGGCATCAACGTATTACCGTTTGAACATTTCAAGTTAGATCTGGATCGTAATGGCCTGACGCTTGTGACCGGCAAGAATCTCGATTGGGGAGATCAAATCAGCAACGGATCGGGCAAATCATCGCTGGTATCTATACCGTTCTTGGCTCTGTTCGGTAAGACGTTCAAGGGCCAGTCCAATGATGAGTGGGCGAGGCAAGGAACAGATGCTACCGCCAAGATTATCCTGGTAGTTACGCTGGCTAATGGTCAGCGCATGGAAATCGTACGCACGCGTCGCCCGGCATCAGTGCGGGTTTACATCAATGACAAAGAAGTTACGATGGGAGACAAGAACGCCACTCAAGCTATGATCGAAAAGGTTACGAACCTGACGTGGGATGTTCTTACCAATTCGGTGTACATCGGGCAGCGAGAGATAGGGTCTGTATTCGGTACCGATAAAGAGCGCAAGGAGCTGTTTAGCCGCCTTCTTGGTCTTGACCGCTTTATAGACGCCTGGGAAAAGCTGCGACGCGTGTTGATTCTGCGTCAGAGAGCTGTTGGGTCGGAAGAGAGTTTAATCGAATTGGCCAGCGTAGCTATCAATGAGGCCGGTCTGGGAATTGAACTGTTAATTGAAGAACTGAACAAAGCTCCTGTTGTCGATCCCCAGAAACTGTCTTCTCAAGAAGGTGAAATATCTAATCTCGAATACACGATTGTAAAGAACGACAAAGAAAATCAGACCCTAGACCCAGTACTAGATGCCAATCAAAAAGAGTTCGAAGTATTTCTGGACAAGTCCGTCAGAGCCGAAGCGGCCTCTAATTTGATCTCAGAGCAAATACAAGCAGCCGCTAAAGTCAAAGTCTCAGAACGCTGCCCCACTTGTGGTGGCAAGATAAGAGTTTCTGATTTGGAGTCATATGTCAGTAGGCTGAATCGCGAGAAGATTGTTTTTAATAATGAAGCTGAGAAGTACGAAGCTCTTCAAAACGACAATCGTACTGTACGTAAGGCGCTGATCGAAAAAGTCCAGGCTAACCGACTGGCTAATGCCCAAGCTCAAGCACGCATCAAACTGTTGAGTCAGGAAGTTTCTGTACTCAGAGAACAGGCAGACACGCGCCGCAGATTAGAGTCAGATCTGGTTCGTAAACAGACGAGAGTTCAAGAGCTTGAACGCCAGAAGTCAATTCATGAAAAAGCCCGTGAAGCCTGCGTAGAAGAGAAAATATTTACCGAGATATGCGTGCATACCATGAGCCGCGACGGGCTGCCCGCGTATCTGTGCTCAGTAGCTGCACCGCAACTCAATGCGGCGGCGGCCCGTTACAGCGAAGTGTTTTCGGGCGGTGAAATAGGTTTACGATTTGAAATGTCTAATAACGACATCGATGTAGGTATTGCCAATCTCCACGGAGGCAGTAATGCCAAAGACCAAAGCTCTGGTGAAATGCGGATGGCGGGTATCATAGCGGCGTTCGCGTTTCGCAGCGTATTGGTACCCCACAATATCCTGGTACTGGATGAACCCAGTGAAGGACTAGACGCCGAGAATGCTGCCGCGTTCGCTAAAGGTCTCAATCAAGTTGTAGAGCATTTTAAGCATATCATTCTGATCTCACACAATGACAAGATTCTCTCTAACCTAGAGCCCGATCATCATATCGAAGTCGTCAAACAGAATGGAGTATCTGTAATGAAGAACATTATATGAACGAACAGACTATTTGCGTCATCTGCAATTGTCAACATCTTGGAGCTATTTTGGATCACGTGCATCAAGGTGCAGATGGTGTAGGATATGTACGTCTTCTAGTAATCGGCAAGGTTATAGAATTCTGTTGGCGTTGTTCATGTCGCAAGAGCGGGTGGACTGATATGCCGAATATAATCACAAGCCACTGTTCCAACACTGATTGCTTATGCCACACGACAGACCGAGCACTGTAAACGAATACGAAATCAATCTAGAGTTCAGACGGCGCGTGCTCTTGTGGATGGCGCATGGTGAATCGTATGAGGACGCCATCTTTCTAACAGTCAAGTCTTGGCCTATTTGTTGGGCCGATGAGGCTACAGTGTATCTAGCAGCGTGCCGGGCTAAAATGGCCATCTGTAATGAGAGAAAAACTAAATGACCGATGCAGAGAGGAAGTTACTGATTATCACAGCGGAGATCTGTCAGACATTAGCAGTTCACGTAAAAGACGATATGTCTGTGTTCTCGCGTAAACAAATGACAGAGCTCGATGATTGCATACGAAATGTCTATATGGAGGGCAATGTAAAGGAATGAGATTCATCGGAGACTATAGGACTACCTGCCCGAAAGACAGTATAGTTATTTAGGGCCAGGGAGCGTCACGACTTTGTTTAATCCCTGAAGTGGATGGCCAGTCACCGAAAGGTAACTAACAAAGCAATACGCTCCAGGGCCCTCTTACAACAAAGGGACATCTACTCATGCAAGAAAATGGCAATCTCATCGCCCCGATGGTAAAAGCCCGCGACGACCTGCAACGCGATATCGATCATCTCTTGTCTCTAGTCAATCAGAGACGCAAAGCTCTGAAGACCCTAGAAGACGCCATCGATACGATGAGAAGCCTGCCCGAGTCGGTAGTATCGCAATCACCGTCCAGGAGCAAGCGTCCTGATAGAAAACCCAAGTCGCGTATTTCAGGGCAAAAACTATTGACAAATCCAGAAGCCGTAATCCACGCGGCCATAGCTCTTAGTGATCATGTGTTTACGAGTCAAGATATTCTGAACCATCTTAATATCCCGTTCACTTCGGGCCGCGGCAATCGTGTGAATAAAATCCTTAAGAATTCCGATCTGTTCGAGCGCATCGGGCCGCGTGTCGGTCTGGCGCATTATCGCGCTGTCGGTGCCTTGCAGCACGTCAACGAGCAGCGTCCTACCGCATTATGAAATTCAAAGCCATCTACGTCGGGATCGATCCGGGAAAAAGCGGTGCCGTAGCCGCGCTCAATCAAGATGGTGAGATCGTCTCCATCCAGGACACTCCAACGATGCACGTCAAGAAGGGCCGCAAGAACAGTAATGTTTATCTTCCATCAAACATGATGGCGTTGCTAAAAGCCATAAACGATTCGGGAAAGATTGCTGTCGTAGGAATCGAGCGCGCTCAAGCGATGCCTCGTCAGGGCAGCACGAGCGGGTTTACGATTGGATACGGATACGGTCTCTGGACAGGCATCGCAATCGCGCTCCAGCTTCCTATCGAAGTCATCGAAGCGCAAGCATGGAAAAGGCACGCGCGCATTCCCATCGGCAGTGACAAGAAAGCGTCCATCGTGCGCGCGCTCCAGATATGGCCGTCGTGCCGGGAGCTGTCACGCCGAAAAGATGACGGGCGCGCCGAGGCGCTGATGATTGCCGAGTATATGCGCGCCAGTGCGGGCCGTTCGACGTCGCGGAGATGAGAAGGCTCCAGGCGAAATCCCCCGAGCACGTTTGATACCGTTATAAAATACCGAGCACGTTTATAACCAATAACTTAGAAGCCCTACGAGGTGGAATTACGACCCGTGAGTTTAGCGGTAAAGTCCATGCGTTATCAGCTAAACACGCCCAAAGTTCGTAATGTTTAGCGGTATATGACAATAAACGCTTCTAAAGACCCTATTTAGAATGAGATGGCGATTGCAAAGAAGCGAGGCCCAAACTAGAACGCCTACAGGTCGCTGTATTGGTCTGGGCGCGCGCAGGTAATACCATAGTGGCTGGTAGTGCCAGCGACTATCCTGGGGTTCCGCAGCACCGAATAATTAAGAATTTCCCGGCCGTACCGGCAGTGCATCGGAACTTGCCAAGGCCGGACCTGGTCTGGGCCAGCAAACTGCATCTCAAACCGACGGCCCGTTGAACTCAAAGTTTGGCATCAAAATTATTTTCTCTGAACTGAAAATACCTCCAGTTTCATGTTGCGGAATGCTCTTTATAACGTTATAATGGTCTTGTCGGTTGGGGGCCACAAGGCGGTTCTCGCGGGTGGTTTCTGATTCGGCACTTGTTCTTTGAAAATTCATTACTGCGTAAACGTCCTCACGTATAACAAGGCCCTTTTCTGATGTCTTGGTTAAGGTGCCCTAGCCAAAACGGCATGGTCTACTTTGTCCTGCCGGGTGCGCCAGTTGCGCCAGTTGCCCGTCTTGAAATAACGCAAAGTGTCGTATAACATCGTACTTCTTGGCTTGTCTTTGTGGCGCGCTTGCATTGGGTTGCCACGTTACTCTGTTTTGGGATCTTTTACGGTTTAGGGCTAAACGCGGTTTTTGGGTTTCGCGGTTCTTTGACAACTAAATAGCATGTGAAACTAGTAGGCAAATCCCGCCTCGGGGTTCTGGTATACCTGCTCTAGTTCATCGCCGGGCTTCCTGCCCTTAATACAATAGGCGTTCAATCTCAGAGAGTGTCGGTACCACCCGCGCTGGTAGTAGCCAAAAGTTCTTGCGCCAAGGGGGCTGTCAACCCAAGGTTGAATCAACGCCAAATACCAAAAGTTCACGGGCATCGGGTAAAGTGCTTAGCCGCTGATACCGCTGTCCAGGGCGCGTTTCCCACCTCCACGCGGTGCGCCTGGATAACCAACAAACGGGAAAATCTAATTCAAAAGGAAAACGTCATGAAAACCATCAAGATTCTCGCGAAGCATACCTGCATCGGCAAGAAGCGCAGCACGCTGCTCAACAAAATGCGCGACGGCCAAACGGTTAACTCCTACCGCGCCTCTATCATCAAGATCTTCGGCGACGGCAATCCGGATCTGCCTCTGTGGGCCCTCCGCTTCGCGCGTACCAAGGGTTTCATCAAGTTGGTTGACGCCAAGAAAACCGCCAAGAAGGCGGCGTAGTTTTGGCGCGCATCCTGCTGTCCATTTCCCTGGCCGTGATGTTGTTCACGGCCAGCGGGCGCTTGCAATCGGTGGTTTCGGCAGTCAGCGCCGTCCACGCATTCGGGCAATCCGGCTGGTCGCCGGTTAAGTAGTTTGGGGAGGGAATGATGAAAAAAGCATGGGTTGTTCGTCTGACAAAGAAACCGCGCGTCGATGATTTTCGTGATGATTATTTCCCACGCAAGTATTACTACAAAAAAGATGCACTTGCGTTGCAGGTCGAGGTCGCTGCCAAAGGCGGTAATGCTGTTGTTGAAAGAGAGAAGTAACTCCTCGCAGAGGACAGTGAGTGTCATCTCACTGTAATGCGGCAGGACGGTTCCAAGCCCGTCGCATTGAATTGGAGAGCAGGCAATGAATACCGTCAGCACCAGAGACTTCGTTTACCGGAACAAAGCTTTTGTGGGGTTCATCAGTGATTTGGGTAGCGGTTTTGATTTCGCCCACCGTGATGGCTATGTTGGGTTGACTCTTCAATCGCACCTCACCAATTGCATTGCTGATTATTTCGTTTATTCGCCGCATACGGGCAATGACAACGGAATCACTTTCTGGACGCTGCTTCCCACGCTGAACACGCTTCGCGATCTGCCTGCCCTCAAGGGCACAAGAATTTTGCTCTACAACGACTAGCAATCCGCGCAGCGCAGAGGACGGTAGCCGTCATGCTACCGTAATGCGGCAGTCCGGTTCCAAGCCCTGGACAGCCACATTGGTAAGGAGAGCAGATGTCAGCCAACTACGCACAGTCTTACACTTCAAAAAATCCCCAACTCGCAGCCACATACGCACGTGCTCTTGGGGTTTCAGTCGATGACCTCGATAAGCTTCTCGTTGCTGCCTACAATACTTGGCAGTACATCGGCTATGATGTTATCGCAGCCAATGACGGGCGTGATGTGCCGCGAGCGGCAGTCATTGATGCCGTCCATGATTTCATCCTGTCCAATGACTTCAAACTACCCATGATGGTACAGGCGCTTCTGGCCAATTTTCAACTCGCCAGGAAATTGGACAGCGCACTGAATCATTTCGTGTTCACGCAAGCCCGTTACGGCTTGTGAGGCAAATCATGTCTGATAAACATTATCCCTGGAAATGCTACGATGACCATCCCGATAGGCCATGCGATTGCAACCCATTTGATATCGATCACGCCCGCAGCATTGCCCGTATAACTTTCGCGACGGGCAAGCCAATCAGATCACTGGCGGCATTGCAAGCGAATATGTTTCGCATTGACATGCGTACCTTCGGCCAAACAAAAATGCGTTAGAGTTTCGCAGAGGACGGTAGCTGTCATGCTACCGTAATGCGGCAGTCCGGTTCCAAGCCCTGGACAGTAGCATTTGCTAGGCACATATTCGCCTAGTATGTGAGCATTCAATAAAGGAGAGCAATGAAACTCAACGATCTTACCTTCACGGGTACCGAGCTGGTAACCCGTCGAAGCGAGCTGGAGCGTACCAGCGTTCTCAAGAAGCTCAACGGCATCTATGACGAGAAGTGCAAACTCGTCTTCATGTTCGACGTCTCGGGCAGCATGAATGAGCGCGTGGCGCGCACTTACACTGACCAGTACGCCTGGACGCCTGAGATCATGGCCAACATCAAATCGCAGATCTCGGCCGTCGTCGCGAAAGTCAATCGCATCCAGTGCGACGGCTCTGATGAGCTGCTCGATAGCAGTGAGGAGTTGCTGCTGAAACTCACTGATGACGGGCGCGGACCTAACGGTGAGTTGCTGTTCAACCCTGCCGATGACAATGAGCTCCAGGAGCGCATCGTACGTCACGATATGCTGGGCGCATTCGGCGTGGCCGTCAATTGGGAGAAGCACACTGAGGCTCCCCCAACTCGCATCGATCTGGTCAAGAAGCTCGCCAAACAGGAGCTTGAGGCCCGCTTCAAAAAGTATCCCGATTCATCTGTCTCGGTTATCCCGTTCGGAGATCAGGCTCATGTCCTGTTCGATAACGGGAAGCCCGATGAGTTATGGCCCGCGCTGGATAAGCTTGCCATCGGCATGAACATCAAAAACGATAACGCTGAGGTTGATGCTTATGGTTATAACTACAAGCAGTGCGGCAGCGGCACCGACATCCTGGCGGCAATCAGGCGCGGAATGGATGTCTGCCGCAAGAACCCCAGTCAAGTCGGTGTCCATCACTTCATCGTAGTAAGTGATGGCGGTGACCATACGGCTGACGCTAACATCGGCAGTTGGGTGCCCGCGCTCAAGACGTCGGGAGTTGTTCTCGATTACATCCACATCGGAGACGAGTACGTCAATGCTGGTCTGGCGGCGGCGTGCAAAGCGCTCGGCGGTGAGTTTGTCACCGTCAATAGTGAGCGCGATTTCGCCAAGAAGTTCGTTGACGCCGTCCAGCGCAAGATGCTGGGCGCAGGCAAGTAACTCCTCGCAGAGGACAGTGAGCGGTTAGTCCCGCTCACTGTAATGCGGCAGTCCGGTTCCAAGCCCTGGACAGTATGAGTCCG
>Ga0209153_1000365_pt1 | contig 22292 bp, 21 predicted proteins | sample GraSoiAngelo_120_FD_185877 | JGI IMG/M metagenome (GOLD analysis project Ga0209153, IMG submission 185877) | Grasslands soil microbial communities from the Angelo Coastal Reserve, California, USA - 14_0919_09_20cm (SPAdes) (version 2) | ecosystem: Environmental > Terrestrial > Soil > Grasslands ...
GACCATCGCAGGCATGAACGATTTTTTGCGCGAAGCGGTCGAGTTCTATCCGCACTTGACGGAAGAGATGATCCGCGTCGTGCTCGTGCATCCGGGCGAGGTGATCTTGCCGGAGTTGGGCGCGAAGCTGGGACATTACGCGCAACAGAAGTTAGCCGAGCGCAAGGTTGAGATTCACACGAAGACGAAAGTGACCGCCGTCAACGAACGCGAAGTCACCTTGAGCGACGGCACGGTAATTACGACCAACACGCTCGTCTGGACGGCCGGCACGTCGCCGCACCCGCTGCTCTCGACCTTGCCATGCCAGCGCGAGCGCGGGCGCGTGGTGACGAACGAGTTTATGGAAGTGCCGGGGTTTCCCGGCGTGTGGGCTGTGGGCGATGGCGCGGCGACGCCTGACCCTGTGGGCAAACCTTATCCGCCGACTGCGCAGCATGCGATCCGTGCGGGGCGCGTGCTCGCCGAGAACATACGCGCAGACGTGCGTGGCGGCCGGAAAAAGCCATTCGTCTTCAAAACCATCGGCTTGCTCGCAGCCATCGGGCGGCGCACGGGTGTGGCGCAGATCATGGGCATCAACTTCTCCGGCTTCATCGCTTGGTGGTTGTGGCGCACGATCTATCTGTCGAAACTCCCGCGCTTCGAGAAGAAGATGCGCGTCGCGCTCGATTGGACGCTCGACATACTCTTCGCCAAAGACATCGTACAGTTCCTGACCGAACGCGCCGAGACCATGTCACACGAATTGAGCGGCACGGAACTCGCGCCGCAGTTCGTAGCGATGACGGCCGCGCAACCGAGCGCAGACGCGGCGCGGTCGCTCGTCGCTTGAGTTTAACGATGGATCAATTCAACCCAGAGGGCGCAGAGGTCATAGAGTTAGAACTCTGCGCTCTCTATGCTTTCATCAAGGCGAATCTGTATTGGCGCATCTTTACGTATGTTGAGATCGCCGTTGTTGACAATTTAACCGAGACAGTCATACTCTGCCCTGCGCCCCGGTCGCGGGGTGTGCGTCTCACGCTTTCGAGCTTACCCAATCAGGAGATTAATGAGCATGAATACTTTGAAGCGCACCGCCCAAATCTTTCTACTCGCGTGCTGCTGTCTGACTATGTTAGTTGTGGCGCGTTCGGGCCACAAACCTGCGCCAACCGTTGACGATGCGGCTAAGGTCACGGTCAGCAATGTGAAGTTTGAGCCGCGCACGCTGACGGTCAAGGCGGGCACGACCGTTACTTGGGAGAACAAAGAAGGTTCACACACGGTCACGTCCGACACTGGCGCATTCGAGTCCGAGACGCTCAGCGCCGGTCAATCTTTCAGCCACAAGTTCGACAAGGCTGGTCGCTATCCCTACTACTGCACATTCCACGGCAGCAAAGGCGGTCACGACATGGCCGGCGTGATCGTCGTGACGAAATAGAGATTCGTCGCTCAGATCATTTGCGGTCGAACCATCATTACTGCATCGCCTGTTCCAACTCAGTGCGATCCCAATCGGCGAGCCGCGCGCCCGCTTCGTAGGTTGTCTGCATGAATTCAAGCAGCACCGCGTCGGGCGCGCTCGCCTGTCGTACGGCTTCATAAGGCAAGAGGAACTCTTTCAACTCCGCGCTGTAGTAAGCGGCGGCGGGGCGGATCGGTTCGGCTTGTAAGCCTTCCGGCGCTGGCGCGGTATAAGAATAGAACGCGGGCCATTGGATCGCGCCGCTGCCGGGCCAGAAGCCGTGACTGATGACCTCGTGCGAGTAAGCCTCGCGCGTGATCACATCTGTGCCTTCGCGCGCGGGCGCACGCCGGCCCGAGAAGCGCGTGACCGCCAGATCAAAACTGCCCCAGAAGAAATGCACGGGGCTACACTTGCCGATGAAGCGCGCGCGAAACTCTTCAAAGACCCGATCCGCTTGCAGCAGTATGCGCCAGAAGCGTTGCGCGTATTCGGCATCGTAAGCCGCATGCTTGTCGTCCTGCTCAAACGGGATCGGATCAGACACTTCACACGGCGTCGTCCAGATGCGCACCTCTATGCCGAGCGCATGAAGCGCCGCCATCACTTCACGATAGAACTCGGCCACCGTGCGCGGTACTAAAGCGATTGTCTTTGTCGCGCCATCATCGCACTTGATGAGCAACTTGTGCGCGATGAAATCGAAATCAATCTCGAATGTGCGCTCGCCGTAAGGGATCGCAGATGTGGTCAACCCGCGCGCGGTCACATAGAGCGGCACGTTCCACCAATGATTGACGAGCGGCGTCTGCGCAAGACGAATCTTGCCGACGACCTGCGTCCACATGTGCAAGGTCGCATAAGTATCCTGCCATTCGGCGAGCGGCAGCGCCGGCCAAGCTTCATGATCCATCACACTCGTTCCTTTCGCATCTACGGCTTAACGGTCTGTCGCTTTCACATGCTCGTTCAAATGCGCTCGAAGAACAACTCATCTGGATAACAGTAGCCCCAATCCTCGCCCGGCTCGAACGATCTGATGACGGGATGCTGCGTCGTGTGAAAATGTTTGGTCGCATGCTTGTTCGGCGATGAGTCGCAGCAGCCGACGTGCCCGCACGTCAGACACAGACGCAGATGCACCCAATCATCGCCGGTGCGCAGACAATCCTCGCAACCCTTCGCGCTCGGTGTGACCTCTTGAATTTGCTCAAGGTGCGTGCAATGTGTCGTCATAACGATTCCCTTCTTCGCTCGTTAATCAATGTTTCAGTCGGCCGGTCGCCAACAATAGTTCGGCGTTCAGGATCGCTGCGCCGGCCGCACCGCGAATCGTGTTGTGGCTGAGCGCGACGAAGCGATAATCCAACACCGCATCGCGCATGAGCCGGCCGATAGTCACGCTCATTCCATTGCCCGCATCGCGATCAAGGCGCGGCTGCGGCCGGTCGCGCTCGTCGCGCACGATGAGCGGGTGCGCGGGTGCGGTGTGCAGGCGCAACTCTTGCGGGAGCGATGTATAAGTCTCAAAGGCCGCGCGCACTTCTTCGATGTCAACTGTGCGCGCAAGCTTCACGCGCACCGCCGCCATATGCCCGTCCGCGACATTGACGCGGTTGCATTGTGCACTCGCTTTGAAATCGGCCGCAGCGATCCGTCCATTGTCGTAGCGACCCAGAACCTTCAACATCTCCATCTCGATCTTCTCCTCTTCGCCCGCGATGAATGGCAGCACGTTATCCACCACATCGAGCGACGCGACGCCCGGATAGCCCGCGCCCGATAGCGCCTGCATCGTTGTGGCGATGCACGCCTCAACACCGAAGCGTTGCTGCAAAGGCGCGAGCGCCAGCGCCAGCATGATGGTCGAACAGTTCGGATTGGTCACGATGAAGCCGCCGCGTTCGTTGCCTTGCTGACGTTCGAGCAGTTGCAGATGCTCGTGATTGATCTCTGGAATCAAGAGCGGCACGTCCTTATCCATCCGAAACGCGGACGAGTTGCTGATCACCGGATAACCCGCGCGCGCAAACGCGCCTTCTGCCTCGCGCGCCACATCGCCCGGCAGACTCGAAAAGACCAACTCGCAATCGAGCGGCGGGCGCGGTGGCTGCACCACCAGTTCGCGCACACCCGTCGGCATCTCGCCCGCCAAACGCCACGTACACGCCGCCGCATAACGCTTCCCCTGCGACGCATCCGACGCCGCCAACGCCGTCACCTCAAACTGCGGGTGCTGTGCTAACAACTGCACGAATCGCTGCCCGACCATGCCCGTTGCGCCGAGTATGCCGACACGATACCTCTCGCTCATCTCAACTCCTCCAATGCTCGTTTCATCCGGCGCACGCCTGCCGTCAATGTCTCTTGATCCACGCAATACGAGACGCGCAAGAAGCCTTCGCCTTCGTGGCCGAAGGCTGCGCCGGGCACGGTGATGACGCCGTGTTCAAGCATGGCTTCGGTTACGCGCAGCGAATCACCGTAACGGCTCACATCCATCATCGCATAGAAAGTGCCTTGCGGTTCGACCACGCGCAAGTTCAATTCATCGCGGACAAGCGCGAGCAAGTGATCGCGACGCGCGCGAAAGGTGCGTCGGAAGTCGGCGCGCGCTTGTGCGGCTTCGTCAGACCATGCGGCGAGCGCCGACTTTTGTGAAACGGTCGAGGCGCAGGTCGTCGTGTAGCCGTGCAGGATGAGCGCGCTCTGCACAACTTCCACAGAGCCACAGAGCCAACCCAGCCGCCAGCCCGTCATGGACATTGATTTCGACAAGCCGCCGATGACGATGGTGCGCTCGTAATGTTCAGAGAATGAAGCGGGGCGTTGCGGCGTGTAGTAAAGCTCGCGGTAGATTTCATCGCTGATCGCGTAAGCGTTCGTGTCTGCAAGCGCGCCGGCCATCGCGGCGAGATCAACGCTTGAGAGCGTCATGCCGGTTGGGTTTGATGGGCTGATCAAGACGACGACCTTTGTGCGCGGCGAGACGCGCCGACGAAAGTCGTCTGCATCGAACGCGAAACCATTGGCCGCAGGCAGACGATAAAAGACTGGCACGCCGCCCGCCATGCGCACGATGGTCGGATAGGCGACGAAGCCGGGATCGGGCAAGAGCACCTCGTCGCCTTCGTCAACGAGCGTCATCAACGCGAGATACAGAGCTTCTTGCGAACCGGCCGTGATGATGACGCGGTTCGGATCGTTTGCGAGATACGGATAATCGCTGGCGACGCGCGCGCGTAAAGCTGGCAGACCAGCGTGGATCGTGTAACCGTTCTGTTCTTCGACGACGACGCGCGCGGCTTCGCGTCTGATCACGTCGGGCGTCGGCAAGTCCGGCTCGCCCAAGCCCAGATTGATGCTGCCCGGCCGCGCGCGGTCGAAGACCTGCCGGATCATGCTCTTCTCGATGCCGCGCAAACGCACGGGCGGCTCAAACTCGCTCAACGCAAATAGTCCTCCAGACGCACAGCCCTGTCAGTCTTCTCGTCTCGATACTTCACGATCACAGGCGCGTACAGAGACAAGCCCCACTCGCGCCCGCGCTCGCTTGCAACCGCACGCGCGCCCGGCACGACGACCGCGCCCGCCGGAATCTCAAGCGGCGCATCGTCCGTCCGGCGATAGACCGCTTCGCGCACGAGATCATAGACCGGCGTTGCACCCGTCAAGATCGTGCCCGGCGCAAGCACCGCGCCCGCGCGCACGATTGCGCCCTCATAGATGCCGCAGTTGCCGCCAACCAGCACATCGTCTTCGATGACGACCGGCACAGCGCCGATGGGTTCAAGCACACCACCCACTTGCGCTGCCGCAGAGATGTGCACACGCTTCCCGACTTGCGCACACGAACCGACGAGCGCGTGGCTGTCAATCATCGTGCCCTCGTCAACGTATGCGCCGACGTTGACATACATCGGCGGCATACAGACCACACCCGCCGCGAGATACGCGCCATCGCGCACGCTCGATCCGCCGGGCACGATGCGCACGCGCTCTTCAATCGTTGTCGCGCGCACCGGATACGTGTCCTTGTCGAAGAAGACGAGGCTGTGATCTTGCGGCGACATGTCTGCGAGTTGACCCATGTGAAAGCCGAGCAGGATGCCCTGCTTGACCCAAGCGTTCGTGCGCCAACGCCCGTCGCCGTCTTGCTCTGCGGCACGCACCTCACCGCGCGTGAGCGCCGCCTTGAATTCAGCGAACAACGCGAAGTCTTCCGGCCCGAACTCCTGTTTGTTCGCCGCCGCAAGTTCTTCGATCCGCTCACGCAGCGACATGCGTCGTCCCTTTCAATAGACCCAACTCCGTGATCACTTCGCGCACCTGCGCGCGACTCTTCTCCGACACAGGCACAAGCGGCAGACGAAACTGTTCTTCGATGAGACCCATCAACGCCAGTGCCGCTTTCACGGGCCCCGGACTCGACTCGATGAAGTTCACCTCCATCAAAGGCAGCAGCCGATAATGTAGCGCCCGCGCTGCATCCCATTCGCCCGCGAGCGCCGTCGCGCACATCTCAGCCATCAGATCGGGCGCTTCGTTCGACGCGACCGAGACGAGGCCGTCCGCGCCGAGCGCGATCAAGGGGAGCGTCACCGCATCGTCGCCCGATAGCACGCGAAAGCCTTCGGGTCGCTCGCGCAGGATGGCCATGATCTGCGCAAGATTGCCCGAAGCCTCTTTCGTCGCCACGACGTTCTCGCAATCGCGCGCGAGCTTCAATGTTGTCTCCGCAGAGATGTTTGAAGAGGTGCGACCGGGCACGTTGTAGAGCACGACGGGCAAGCCCTCGACCGCTTCGGCGACGGCGCGAAAGTGCGCGTAGAGTCCGGCCTGCGTCGGCTTGTTGTAATAAGGCGCGACGACGAGCACTGCGTCCACGCCTAAAAATTTCGCCTCGCGCGACTGCTCGACGACGTGCGCGGTGTTGTTGCTGCCCGTGCCTGCGACGACATGTGCGCGCCCGCGCGCAACCTCGACCGTCGTTCTGATGACCGTGTGTTTCTCTTCCTCCGTCATCGTCACACTCTCGCCCGTCGTACCGCACGGCACGAGCAACTTCACGCCGCCCGCGATCTGTCGTTCGACGAGCGCGCGAAAGCGTTCGATGTCAACCGCGCCTGTCGTAGTGAACGGCGTGACGAGCGCCGTCGCGCAACCGTGCATCCATTCAACGTTCATGGTCATGGCTCGTTCATCCTCTCTTTTAACATCTCTTCGATCACCTCTCCGAACTCATAGACGCCGCGCCGCCCTACAATCCAACGCGCCGCGACGAGTGCGCCGGCCGCGAAGCCTTCGCGCGAGCGCGCCGTGTGCGCCAGCATAATCTGATCGGCGGCGGAGTCGAAGCCGACGCGATGTGTGCCCGGAATAAAGCCAGCACGCGTGCTCGCCACAGATATATCACGCTCGCCGTATTGCGCCGCGAGCAGATCGCGCAGCTTCAAGGCCGTGCCCGACGGTGCGTCGCGCTTGCGTGAATGATGCGCCTCTTCGATGAACGGCGCGTAAGTCTCGAAGCCTACGAACAACTCTGCGGCGCGCTTGACGATGCGATAGAACAGATTGACGCCGACCGAGAAGTTCGCGCCGAAGACGAGCGCGCCGTTCTGTGCTTCAACTAAGCGCCGCACTTCTTGCTCCTGTTCGCGCCAGCCCGTCGTGCCTATGACGATGGGCATATTCGCTTGCACACACGCAGCTACGTTCATCGCCACTGCGCCGGCCACAGAAAAATCAATCGCAGCATCGAGACCGCGCAACTGCGCTGCGATCTCATCTGCATCTTGCGCTGCGTCGCGCGACGTGATGACGAGCGCAATCTCGTGCCCTTCGGCCCGCGCGCGTTCTTCAACGAGCCGGCCCATCGCGCCGTGACCGAACAGTGCAATCTTCATGCGTCTGCTCCTTCCGCCCGTTCGCCGCTTATCTTGTATGCCTTAGTCCGTGCGAGCAACGCACGTACGAGCCGCACGTAGAGTTTAACTGCACGCTCAAGCTCGCGCTTCGAGACGCGCTCGTGCGCGGTGTGCGCGTCGAGGATTGAGCCGGGGCCGATGAGGAGCGGCGCGCCCCAGTTCGACAAGTAAGGGATGTCGGTCGTGAAGCGCACGACGCATTGCTCGAAGCCCGTGACCGCGTGCAGACGCACAGGCGCGGAGACCGAGAGCCACTCGATCTGTGCGCGCCCATCGGCGATACGCTCAAGTTCGCGCTTGATCCGCGCTGCGTCTGTTACCAATCGAAGCTGCAAGACGGCTTCGGCGGCGGCCGGAATGATGTTCGCGCCCGCGCCGCCGTCTATCGTGCCGATGTTGCACGTAGTTTCGCCGAAGAACTCGTCGCGCGGCCAATCGTGCGCGCGAATCTCGGCGAGCACGGCGAGCAGTTTTTCAATCGCGGACTCGCCCTGTTCGGGATAAGCCGAATGCGCCGCGCGCCCCGTTGTTTTGAGCCGCACGCGCAACGATCCTTTCGAGCCGGCAGCAAGCAGATTGTCTGTCGGCTCGCCGTTGATCAGATACTCGCACTCGCGTGCGAGCGGGTGTTCGTTCGCTGCGCGCGCACCCGTGCTGCCCTGCTCTTCGTCAACCGTAAACACCAAGCCGATCTCTTCGACGCCTTCAGCGCGCAATCTTTCGGCCGCCGCGACTTGCGCCGCGATGATCCCCTTCGCATCGCACGCGCCGCGCCCATAGATGTACTCGTCATCTTCGCTCGCGGCGATATGCGGCGGCACTGTGTCCAGATGCGTCGAGAGCACGACGCGCGGGCGCGCGGCGGTCGTCGCGATCACGTTCGCGCGTTCACCTGCGACCGTTTGCAACTTGACGCGAAAGCCCAATGCTTCGAGATGCGCGGCGAGCGCGCGCGCGACCACTGCTTCATCACCGCTGACGGACGGGATGTCTATGAGCTGACGTGTGAAGGCGATTAAGTTCATGCTTGCTTCGTGTCGTTTCGTGTGGCTTCGTGGTTCATGCTTGTTACGCCAATTTCAGGCGACCGATCCGCGCTTCAATGATCGAGCATCGCGGTTTGATAAAGCTCGCGCGTGTTGCTCTCAAAGAAGGCGCGGTGCAGTTGGCGGACGGCCTTCTCCGCGAGTTCTTCTTCGACGACGAAGGTCAGGTTGATGCTCGATGCGCCTTGCGAGATGAGCATGACGTTGATGTTGCGCACGGCCGTGAAAACTTTGGCCGCGATGCCCGGCGTGTTCCTCAAGCCCTCGCCGACGACGCAGACGAGCGCGCGGTCATGTTCGACTTTAACCGCGCCGATCTGTTGTAGGTCACGCACGATCTCCGCGAGCGCCGTGGTGTCGTCGAGCGAGAGCGAGACGCTGACCTCTGAAGTGGTGACGAGATCGATGGCGGTGCGGTGGCGCTCGAACACTTCAAAGAGCGCGCGCAGGAAACCATAAGCGCCGAGCATGCGCGCCGACGTGACGTGGACGATGGTGATGCCGCCCTTGTGCGCGATGGCTTTGACGGTGCGTGGGCTTCGTTCGGCGTCAAAGTAGATCATCGTGTCGGGCGCATCCACGTCGCGCGAGTTGCAGATGCGCACGGGCGTGCCGCGCACGACCGCAGGCAAGATCGTCTTCGGGTGTAGAACTTTCGCGCCGAAGTAAGCAAGCTCCGCCGCCTCCGCGTAAGAGAGACGCGGGATCGTCGTGGCGTTGCGGACGACGCGCGGATCGGACGTGAGCACGCCCGACACGTCCGTCCAGATTTGAATCTCGCGGGCGGCGAGACACGCGCCGACGAGCGCGGCCGTGTAGTCCGAGCCACCGCGCCCGAGCGTTGTCGTCTGCCCGTCCATCGTCGCGGCGATGAAGCCGCCGAGCACAGGCAGTTGATCGGCTGCAAGCAAAGCGCCGACTTCGGCGCACGTGCGCCGCGTCGTCTCGTCCGTTAAAGGTGTGGCGCGGCCGAACTGATCGTCGGTGATGATGCAGCGGCGTGCGTCCAAGTGCTGCGCCGGCAATTCATGTGCGCGCAAGACTGCGGCCAGCAGATGCGCCGACAGCCGCTCGCCGTATGAGACGATCTCGTCCTGCAAAGATGGCGGCGCGTCTTTGTGCGTTGCGACTTCATCAAACAGCTTGCGCAACTCGGCCCGCACCTTTGCAAGCTCCGCTTCAACCTCTGTGCTGCTTTGCGGCATGAGCAACTCTTCGGCGACGCTCGTGTGCCGCGCGAGGTGTTCGTCGAGCATGCGCACGGCCGCGGCCGCGTTGCCTTCTGTCGCCATGCTTATGGCCGCGAGCAGCGCGTCTGTCATGCGGCTCATCGCGGAGACGACGACGACGGGTTGTTCATCGCGTCGGGCTGCGACGATCTCGGCGACGCGCCGAAACGCCTGCGCGTCTTCGACCGACGTGCCGCCGAATTTCATCACCGTGGGGCGTGCAGTCACAAGTACAACCTTTCTCTGTTTGTTGTTGGTTGTGTTGTCTGAAAAAATGCGGGGCTTGTCAAGCGTTGAGGCGTGGAATGGAAAATTTTTGTCTGTTCATTTCAGCGCGGCGCGCAGCGCGGCGGCGAGTTTGTCGGCTTGCGCGGGCAGCGCGTAATGGTCGAGCGCGTGCTGCCGGCCCCGTGCGCCCAACGTGTGGCGCATGTGTTCGTCGGTCAACAGACGTGCGAGCGCTGCGTGCCATTCATCGGGTGTCTCAGCCGTGAGATGCGTTACGCCGGCCGCGCCGATCTCTGCGCAGACGCCGACCGGCGTGACGACGAACGGCGCACCGACCGCCATATACTGGATCGCTTTGAAGCCCGACTTGCCCACGAGCCATGCGCGCGGCGACGAGGCGTTCAAGCCGAGCGGATAAAGCCCGATGTCGAGCGATTGAAAATCCGCGACCTCGCGCGCCAACGCCCACGGCAGATTTTCAACTTCGACGCCCGGCAAATTGACGCGCTCACGTCCGCCGATGATCTTCAAACGAAAACGAAATTCGCGCGCGAGTGTTTGTAACACGGGGAAGATCGTTTCGAGGTAGGCGTAGGTTGAGTGCGTGCCGATCCAGCCGACGACCGGCGCGTCGTGCGCGTGTGGCGGCTGTGCGGGCCGGAACAGGTCTGTGTCAACGACCGTCGGGATGACTGTAGCGCGCGCGCCCTTTGCCTCGACGTATTCGGCGATGAAGCGGTTGCCGCAAGTGACGACCGACGCCCAACGGATCAGTTCGTCCGTCTTGCCGAACCACTTCAATGCGCCGCCCAACCGGCCGTAACTCTGACTGACGTAGCGCACGTAGGTCGCGTCGTCCAGATCGAGTATGAGCGGCCGGCCTTGCGCGCGCGTCGTTAACCATTCGACGAGCGGCGGCCCGACCATGAGCGCCTCGCGCTGCACGAACACGGCGTCGAACTTGCGCGCGCGCCACACGTCCGCGACGCGGCGCAGAGCGGCGGCGGCGAGCGCGGCAGTTGTGCGCGGCCACTCCGCACGCCGGTAGAGCGCCGCGAATGTGCGCCCGTCGAGCAACGGGCGCACGGTCACTTCGATGCCGCGCTCCCGGAGCGGCGCGATGAACTGCGCGACACGATAGCGCGTCGCCGCCGCTTCAATCGGATATGAACAGAGCGCCAGAACGTTCATTAGATCATGTTCACGCGCGAACGCTTTTGCGTTCGTCCCGCCCGCTTTGCAGCAGTTGTTCATAAAGTCTGCGATAACGTGCGCCGCCGACGCTTGTGAGATCGAAACGCGCGGCGGCGCTCGCACGACAGCGCGCGGGCAAGTCTGGATCATGAAGCAGCGCCGCGACCTCTGTGAGCGCGCGCAGGTAGCTTGCTTCGTTGAACTCGCGGAGCAGCACGCCGACGCGATCCGTCTCGATCAGTTCGTCCAAGTCGCCGATGCCCGTGTTGCAGATGATGGGCAGGCCCCCCGCCAGATACTCGGCCATCTTCGTGGGTGAGGAGGACTGCTTCGAGTAGCAAGGCTTGATGAGCGAGACGGCCACGTCGGCCGCCTTTAGATAACGCGCCATCTCCGTCGGCTTGATCTGGCGCACGAGATAATCGCGCTCAGCGACGCCGCGCGCGCGCAGTCGGTCTGTGATCATCGCGGGCGGACTCTGCGTTAAGATGAGCGAGAACGTTCGTGGGTCTTGCCGGTGCGCAGTCGCGAGTAGGTCGGCCATCTCGTCGGTCAGATACCAACCGCCGAGCGAGCCGACATAGACGAACACGCGCCGCCCTTCGACGCCTAATTCACGGCGCACCGCCTCGCGCGCCACATCTTCGGCCGCGCGAAAGTGCGTGAGATCAACGCAGCAAGGGATGACGGCGACGGGCCGCGCGCGCCCGTTCGTACTGGCTTGATCAGGAAAGAGTATCTGCCGCGCCTTCTCCGTCAGCACGACGTAGCCATCCGCCGCCGCCAGCAGCCGCCGCTCGGCCGCTTTCGTCAAACGATAGAGATAGCCGCCTGCGGGCCACACGCCTGCGTCCGTGTACTCTTCGGGAAAGAAGCCGCGTATGTCGAAGAGGAAACGCGCACGTGTGCCGCGCGTCGCCAACGCGCCCATCGCCGCCGCGACATGACTACGCGCATGCACCACGTCAATCCGTTCACGTCGCACAAATCGGCGCGCGGCGAAAGCGCCGCGCACGATGTCGTAAACGGTCGCCGCGAGCGTCGGGCGTTTGTGATAACGAAGCGCGTGCCACTCGATCCCTTGCGCGGCGAGCCGCGCGCGCACCTCTGCGCGTTCCTCTGCGGGCCATGTCTTTATGTTTTGCGCCTCGAAGGTGAGCAGATGGACGCGCAGGCCGCCGGCCGCCAGTTCGCGCAAGTACGGAACGACCTGCGTCTGCACCAACGGCTCGCGGACACCGAAGTAGCAGAGATAGAGCGCGCGGGCTGTGTTTAGCGAAGACATGCTGTTTGAATGCAAATGATCGCGCGCCCGTTTCCCACGCACGCGCACGACACGAACGGAGTTGACATTAAGTTTCAAGCGCGCCTTTCGTCAACCGGCCGAACGGCGCGCCTTCGTGTTTGCTGCGCCCGCAATAGCTTTGTTATGCTGCCCGCACATTAAAATCTTTGACCCTGCTCATCAAAGGATCAAAACAAGCATGCTTTGCATGATTGCCGACGGTGGCCAACAGCCTCCTGAGACGTTGAACTACGACGCCCGCACCGTCGAAGGGTTCGGGCACGAATGGAGCCGTTACGATCAGACTGAACTTGCCGAAGACGAACGGCAAAAACTGTTCGCCGCCTACTTCAAAATCTTTCCCTGGCCAGTGCTGCCCGCCAATGCAGTCGGCTTCGATCTCGGCTGCGGCACAGGACGCTGGGACAAGCTGGTCGCGCCCAGAGTCGGCCGGCTCTACTGTGTGGACGCATCGAGCGCGGCACTCGATATAGCGCGACAGACCCTCGCGGCTTATGGTAACTGCGAGTTCGTCGCGGCAACGGTTGACCGCTTGCCGTTCGCGCCCGCTTCGATGGACTTCGGCTATTCGCTCGGCATGCTGCATCACGTGCCCGACACGGCCGCAGGCATACGCGCCTGCGCCGACAAGCTCAAGCCCGGCGCGCCGTTCTTGCTCTATCTCTATTACGCCTTCGACAATCGCCCCACTTGGTTTCGTCTGCTCTGGCGCGCCAGCGACGTGGGCCGCCGCGCGCTCTATCATCTGCCCTTCCGACTCAAATGCCTTGTGACCGAGTTGCTCGCGCTCACCGTCTATTGGCCGCTCGCACGCACCGCGCGCCTGCTCGAACTCTTGGGGCGCAACGTGGATACGTTTCCGCTCTCATACTATCGCCGCCTCAGCTTCTATACGATGCGCACAGACGCGCTCGACCGCTTCGGCACGGCCCTCGAACAGCGTTTCACCGCACAACAGATCAGGGAGATGATGGAACGGGCCGGCCTTGAGCGGATCGAGTTCAGCGAGGCGATGCCCTACTGGTGCGCGTTGGGTTATAAAAAAGCGTAGCTCAATTTGTAGTTGTCTTTATTTCCCGCCGCTGACCGGCAAAAATTCCTCAGACTGAGTTGTGAATAGATAATTCAACGCAGCTTCGTCGCCGTTGATCTCTGCACGCGCGACCACGCCTTCCGGCATGAGTTGATAGAAGCGATAGCCAAGCGGGCGCAAGCATGCTTCGAGTTGCCGGCCGTTGCCGGCGTCGGGCCAAACCTCGCAGATGATGTCTGGCTGGTCGCGCCGGAGCGTCTCGCGGCAACCCGCCAGCACCTCGTGCTCCGTGCGCTCCGTGTCGAGCTTGATCAGGCTGACGCGCGCAACCTTTTGCTCGGCGACGATGCGGTCGAGCGTGACGACGGGCACGGGCACGTGCCGGATCGCGCTCGCAGGTAGGGTCGCCGCTAGCATGTCGCTGCGCAGAGATGATGAGACCGGCGTATCCTGATCGGGAAAGTAGAACTCCGCAGTCCCTTCGTGCGCGCCGACCGCAACGCAGAACGGCTGCACGTTCGTCAGCCCGTTCAAAGCAATGTTCTGCTTCAGTCGCTCGAAGATGCGCGCCAACGGCTCGAAGGCGAAGACCTGCGCCTCTGGATTGACGATGGCGGCGAGCAGACTGAAGAAGCCGATGTGTGCGCCCACGTCGAAGACCACTTCGGCCGTGCGCGCCAGCCGGTAGAAGAGCGCCGTCATCTCCGGTTCATAGCCTTGCCAACCGCGCCAGAAGAGTTGCGTCGGGATCCAATCATCGCCGCTCGCATCGAGTTTGAGTACGCGACCGTCGGGCAGAGAGATAGCCGTCACGCCTGTGCGCGGCAGATGTTTGATGACGAACTCGGAACGCAAACCTGTCGCCTCGAACAACCCTTTGAGCGTTGACGTGGTCAAGCGATTTAAGGGCTGTGAGGAGCGCACTCTTTTAAGCATCTCTTTGATCGGCATAACAGGAAAACTTTTTCAGCCACACGCGGCGCAAGCTATGGGCACTATGATGCTAGAAGTGGCGTGCTCTTGCCATGACGCGCGCCTCGTCAATTCGGCTTGCGCCCGACGTAAAAATAACGGTTGCCCCAGACGCGCGGGCGCAAGGCCGAGAGCGCCTGCGAACAACGACGCAAGGCGAAGAGACCGACAGCACGCGGCCGGCCGAGGTCTGCGAGCGCGAGACCGCTCGGTGCAGGCCAAGCAACTTCGCGCAAGGTATATTCGATCTCTTCCAAGTAGAAGCGACGAAAGAATTCGCGCTGCCCACGCGCCGTCGCCAATAGCACGTGATAAGGGGCCATCTCCGTCCGCCGTGTGGGGCGCAGACGGCGCGCCGTCGCAAGCACGGACGTAAACAGAGACGTATTGGCTTCGAGCGGCCCTTGCGCTAACAGCAGGCCGCCGGGTTTGATGAGCCGCAGGATTTCCTGCATCTGTTCATCGAGCCGCGTCAAGTGTTCGATCACGTCGCCGATGTGCAGCACGTCGGCCGTGGGAAAGTCCGCCTGTTCATGCGCGCGTGTGAACACCTGCGCACCCGTGCGGGCCGCGACAGCGCGCGCCACCTCTTCGCTGAACTCGACGCCGACAGCCTGCCACCCATTGCGCTGTGCTTCAATTAACAACTCTCCTTGACCGCAACCGTAATCAACGAACGTGCCCGGCGCGAGCCGCGCTAACCACTCGACGACGCGCCCCGGCTCTTTCGGATTTTCGACGTGGCCCGCAGTCCCGCCCTCCTGCGTGTAATCGGGGCCGTACATCTCCGCGAGCACGCTTGCGTCCGGCATCGGCGCGCAATAGAGCGTGCCGCACGACGTGCACTCGACGTAAGGAAACTCGCGCCCGCGATAATAGGTCGTGCCGAGCCAAGACGCGCCGGATTGTTCACCGCCGCAGAGAGGACAAGCCATTCGTTTCACCTACATTGATCTTTCGCGCGTCGTGCGCGTCTCATCACGCTTGCGCCAACTCGCGATAGAGTTCCGTCCATGCTTGCAGGCCCGTGCGACTGTCGAAGCGGGCGGTGGCGCGGGCTTGCGCGCGTGCGCCTAAGTGCCGGCGCAACTCCGGTTCGTTGTATAGTTCGATCATCGCCGCCGCTAACTCATCAACCGAACCGGGCGCGACAAACATGCCCGTCTCTTTATCTGTGAATAGTTCCAACACCGGCTCGATGCGCGAGACGATGCACGGCAACCCTTTGAGCATCGCCTCAATCGGCGCGAGCGGCAGGCCCTCAAACAGAGACGGAAAGACGAACGCATCGGCCATCTCCAGACACGCGCCCACGTCCTCACGCCGGCCCAAAAATCTGACCCGCTCGCTTACACCCAACTCACGCGCAAGCGCCGCAAGCGCCGCTTCTTCCGGCCCTTCGCCGACGAAGACCAAGTAAACGTCCGGCAGCGCATCGGCCACTTGTTTGAAAGCGCGCAGCAAGACGGGCTGCCCTTTCTGTGGCGCGAGCCGGCCCACGTTCATAAAGACAAAACCGGCGGCGGGAATCTGCGCTGCTTGGCGCAAGCGGTGCGGCGCGTCCGGCGCGCAACTGAGCGTCGCTTGATCAATCGAGTTGTAGATCACGCGTATGTCCGACGGCGGCACGCCGAGGTTGCGCACGGCCGAACGTTTGACCGCTTCGGAGACAGCGATGAAGAGCGGGCGCGCGCGTCGCGCCGTCCAACGGTCGAGCCGTTGTAGCATGGCCATCTTGCGCGGCGACCAATGCGCGGCGCGAATGGTCTCCGCATCGTAAGTTGTCAGGTGCAGCGTGTTGATGATTGGGATGCTTGGGCCGATGAGCGTCGAGAGGCGCGCGCTGATGTCGGCCTCGAAGAGCCACGTCTGGATGAGTTGGGGCCGGCGCGCGCGCAACAAGGGCATGAGCCGCACGGGCGCGAAGAGCCAAGGCCACTTGCGCGGCAGATTCAGACAGACGACTTCGCGTCCGTCGGCGCGCAACTCTGCGGCAAAGTCTGCGGGCGGATGCAGGTAACAGACGACGTGCTCGAACTCTGCGCGGTCTGTGTTGCGCACTAGGTTGACGAGTTGTCGTTCCGCGCCGCCGCGCCCCAGCGTGGTGATGACGTGCAGTACCCTGATGGTCATAACGTGCGCTTGACGACCTGCGCCGGCCCGTCCGCCGGTTCACGTGAGTTGGCAAGGAGCGTGCGCTTCAACTCGGCGGCGTGGAGTTTGAGCACGAGCTTTGATTCTTCGACGGGCCGGCCGCGCAAGCGTTGCCACAGATAATGCGTGAGCGTGACGAAGCAGCCGGTCAAGAGATTGGCGAGCGCGAGCCGGCGCGATAGACACAGCCGTTGAAAACGGAAGAAGCCTTCATACTCCGTGCGTCGCTTTTCCAGATCACTCCAACGCTTACGCGAACTCTGCCCGCCGTGATGAAGCACGACAGCGCGCGGCTCGAAGATCATTAACCAACCCGCGCGCACGATCCTGAGCGACCATTCCGTGTCTTCGCCGTACATGTGAAAGCGTTCATCGAAGCCGCCGACTTCGTCGATCAGGTTTCGTTTGACCAAGAGCGCCGCGCCGCTCAAGAGTTGCGCGCGCCGCCGCGTCGCGTGATCCCAGTGGTAGCCGAGCAACAGACGACCGCGCAAGCCGCGCGGCATCAGCTTGTAGAGCCGGAACGCATTCGCCACCGTTTCAAACGGCGTCACCGGATTGCGCCAGACGCTCGCTTGCAACGTGCCATCGGGATTGATCAAACGTGGGCCAACAACGCCGATGCGTTCATCTGAATTGATCGTTTCGACGAGCATGTCAATCGCGCCCCGTTGCACTTCGGCGTCGCTGTTCAAGAGAAACAGGAGCGGCGCATCGGTCGCAGCGAACGCCTGATTGTTCGCGCGCCCGAACCCTTGGTTCTCATCGTTCTTGATCAAGCGCACGCGGTCGCCTAAAGATTCGAGCCATGCGCGGCTGCCGTCGGTTGAAGCGTTGTCCACGACGACGATCTCAAAGGGCAGACTCGGCGGAAATTGTGCGACGCTCTGAAGCGAGCGGCGCAGCAGTTCGCCGCCGTTCCAATTCACGATGACGATGGCTAATTCGACCGGCACGTGTTTCGACTTTCCGCGAGCAAATAAACTAGCACAAAAGGTCTTTGGCGGCACTCAACCACCCTTTCGAGTAATTATGATAGCGCCAACTCAATAGTTCTCTGAGCACATAAGGGATGCGGTTCAGCTTGCGCGCCGGGAGCGCGGCGCGAGTTTGCAGATGCGCAATCCGCGCTTCGAGCAAAGGCATGACAGCCTTGAGCCGGTAAGCGCCGGCCCGCGCCACCAGCCGATCTCGGACGATGTTCAGATCGCGAATCGAAGCCTCGAACGCAACGCGCCGCCGCACGCCAGCGCGCAACGCCTCCAGCCCGCCGGGTTGCGCCTCTGCTGGCGGAAACGGCACGCCGATCTGCTGACTGCCATGGCGCCGATACTGTAGCAGCGGCTCGTCAATCATGATTAGGTTGGCCACGGCCGAGATCAAGCAGGCGATCCAAGCGTCGTGAATGATGCTGATGTCTGTCGGGATCGGTAGGATCAGTTCTTTGAACTTGGCGTGGAAAAGCAGCGTCGTGCCCGTCACGAATGTGTCTTCGAGTAGCAACGGGAAGGCGCGGCCGCGTCTGAACAACTCCCGGCGCGCGGGGTCGAAGCGCACACACTCCCACAGGCGATAGCCGAGCGGCTGCGTGTGGTCGTCAATGACCTCTGCGTCGGTGAACACCAAGCCCGCCGCCGGATTGGCGGCCAGCGCGGCCTCAGAACGTGCGAGCTTATTCGGATGCCAGATATCATCTTGATCGCAGAGCGCAATCAGATCGCCCGTGCATAACTCAATGGCGCGCTCGAAATTTTTGGTCGAGCCTAAGTTTCGTTTGTTGACGTAGAGGCGCACGGGGAAAGGCGCGCGGGCGGCGAAGGCGCGCAGTAGTGCCGTCGTCTCGTCGGTCGAGCAGTCGTCGCACACCACCAGTTCGTCGGGTCGGCGCGTCTGCGCAGCGAGACTCTCTAGCTGCGCGGGCGAGTAGGCCGCGCCGTTATAAGTACACATGGCGACGGACAGCTTGGATGGTCTCCCTCTCATGCGTCTGTGACTTTAAGAGCGCCGCGTCTGTTCGATGGCAGAAAGCTGGTTTGCCGCCTGCTGGTCCGGCTTGCTGCGGCGGGCGGTAACGGCGACGCCGAAGCTCTTGGCGAGCGTCAGTAGGTGGCGCGGTTTGAGGGCCGGCACGAGGGAGATTTTGAGTGCGTCCCATAGCGACGGCAGTCCTGCGGCCAAACGTCCGGCGCGTGCGGCTGCGTGGAAATGTTCGAGGTACGCTTCGGCCGCGAGGCGCAAGCCCGCGCGAAAGCTGCGTCGGCACTCAACACAACCGGGGTGCAATTGGTCGCGGTAACGCTTCACCACGCGCTGCGTACTCAGGGCGATCATGCGCCTGTCCATCGAATAATTTTGTCCGTGCACACGGTATTCAGTCAGGATGTCGGCGAGCATGGCGACCGGGTAGCGGCGCGCGATCCGCAACCACAAGTCCCAGTCGCCGATGCCCGGTTCGATGTCGTGATGCCCGACCACATCGAGTACCGCGCGCCGGTAGAGACCTGACGAATAGCAGTAACGATTTCTTCTGAGCAAGGCATGAAATACATCGCCCGACGGCCCGACCAACGGAGACGGCCCCTTGTCTTGTCCGGCGCTGTCAATCAAGCGAAACCGCGTGAAGACTGCGCCCACATCGGGACGCGCTTGCATGACCTCGATCTGGCGCGCGATCTTCTCCGGCAGCCAGCGATCATCGTGATCGAGTCCGGCCAGATATTCGCCGCGCGCTGACTGAAAGGCGCGCACGTGCGCGGTCGCGCCGTGCTTGTCGTCTTTCGGCTGAAAGATATAGCGCACGCGGTCGCCGAACGAGGCGCAGACTTCCGCCGTATGATCGGTTGAGCCATCGTCCACGATGACGATCTCCAACGGCCGGTAAGTTTGCTTGAGCGCGCTCTCGATGGCCTCGCGCAGATAATCCGCAGCGTTCCACGTCGCGGTGACGACGCTGACTAATGGCTTCACTTCAGCCGACATAAATCATTTAACCCCATGCTCTCTGCTGCCGAAATCCTATAACAATTCAGCGTGTTGCGCTCGCTCGTCGGACCTACTGCCGCGCCAGTGCCGGCTGCGCCTGCGCCACGCCACCGTCTTGCAAGCGCGCGCGCACGGCGGCGCTCTCACTCACAGCCAGACGCAGGATCGCGCAGATGCGCGTGATGTCATCCGGCGCGATGGCCGTCCCCGTAGGGAGTACGAGCAGCCGCTCGACCATGCGTTCGGTCTCAGGCAGCAGCAGACCGGCATGCGGATAGTAGGAGCGATACGGCTCCATGCGATGGCAACCCGGATAGAAATAGCGCCGCGCAATGACGTTCTCGGCCCAGAGAATTTGCACGAACAGATCACGGGCGAGGACCGTCTCTGCTTCGTCAACTTCGACGACGAGATATTGATAATTAGACTGCTCGCCGTCGTCGTAGGGCATGAGCGTGAGACCGGGAACGTTGGCCAACTCCGCGCGATACTGCTCATAGTTGCGCCGGTTCACGGCGATGAACTCGGCGAGCGAGTCGAGCGAAGTCAAACCCATCGCCGCCGCGACTTCGGTCATCTTGCCGTTCGTGCCGATGTAGTCAACTTGATCGTAATGGGTGAAGCCGAAATTTTTCATCAACCGGATTTTGCGCGCCAACTCGTCGTCGTCCGTCACGACTGCGCCGCCCTCAAACGCATTCATAAACTTGGTCGCATGAAAACTGAAGACCTCTGCGTCGCCGAAGCGGCCGATCATCTGGCCGTTGTGCGTGCAGCCGAAGGCGTGGGCTGCGTCGTAGAGCACGCGCAAGCCGCGCCGCGCCGCGATCTCTGCGAGCGCATCCGTGTCGCACGCGCGGCCCCACAGATGCACGCCGATGAGGCCCGTCGTGCGCGGCGTGATCATGCGCTCGACGCACGCTGGATCAAGATTGTGCGTCGCCGGGGCGATGTCGCAGAAGACCGGCGTGATCTGCTGCCACTGAAGCGCGTGCGCCGTTGCGATAAAGGTTAGCGACGGGACGATCACCTCGCCCGTCAGATCGAGCGCGCGGATCGCGATCTCCATCGCCACCGTCGCATTGCACATGGCGATGCAGTGCTTGACGCCGATCATGTCAGCGATGCGCCGCTCAAGTTCCTGCTCGAAGGGGCCCATGTTCGAGAGCCAGCGGCTGTCAAGGATCGTGTTAATCCGTTCGAGCAAACGCGCACGGTCGCCGATGTTGGGGCGGCCCACGTGCAGCTTCTCGGCGAACGCGGGCGCGCCGCCGCAGATGGCCAATTCGTCGAGTCTCTGCTTGAGCATAATCGCCTCCCGCATCACCTCACTGCTTATAGCCGAGGCAAAGATAATAGAAGTGATAGACCTGATGCACTTCGGCGCGTGCTAATTCCGGCGGCAACAGTTCGACCGGACAACGATGATGCACGTTATGACTCGACAACACGCGCCGGAAATAGAGACGCTCGACGGCCGACGCTTCATCATAAAGCTGCTCGTCAAGCACGAGGACGAGGCCGCCCGGTTTGGCGACGCGCGCCATTTCGGCGAGCGCCTGCGCGGCATCGCTGTAGCCGTTAAGCGCGCCGTAGTTGAGCACCACGTCGAAGGTCTCGGAACTAAACGGCAACTCGACGGCGTCGCCGAGCACGAAGTCCATCGGCACGCGCTCGGCGGTCATGAAATCCAAACCTTGCAGGAGCATCGTCTCGGAGAGATCAAGTCCCGTATAGTCAGCGTCGAGTTTCATCCAGCCATGCCGGAAGAGAGAGTTACACGTCCCCGTCGAGATGTCGAGCACTTGCAGCCGCTCTTTGCGCTGCGACAACTGAGCGATCAAGTTTGCATGTAGCTCGGCGAAGGTCGCGCGCGGGCGAAACTTCGTAAAGAGCAGCGAGATTTTCACGGGCACAGCGAGCACAAGCAGATAGAGCAGGTATCTGTGCCGCGCGAAGAAATAGCCGACGGTTAAGACAATGAGCACGGTGATGATGTCGAGCACGGACAACGCATGCGTGCCGCGTGCCAGCCCGACGAGCAAATAGACGACGTAGCCGATGAGAGTTAAGAGCGATGCGACGATCAGTGTGTAAACGAGCCAGCCCTTCTTATATGCGGGGCGTACGGGCAGCGCGAGGAACGGCATGATGTGTTGATAGTAGCGCCCCAAGAGACCGTTGTAGAAAAAGTCGCGCAAGGCTTTGTCCTTCGCCCCGACGTGGCTTTCGCGATAGAGGCGCGGCACGCCCTTGACGCACGGATACTGCTGGCCGCAATTCTCGCATTGCCAGAAGGTCGAGTATGTGCGCCACTGATTCTCATGGCAGTTGAGACACAGATACTTCAACAGATTCATAGCCCGGCGCGACCCGCCTATCTCGCTTGTGACAGACTGTAGGTCTCGCGCAGGTCGAGCACGTAACTCCATTTGCCAGCCTCAGAGTCCCAATCCATTTCGCGCCCCTCATCCACGGGCGTGACCGCATGTGGCAGATCGTAGCGGAAGAGAATGATGTCGCCGATGTCGTGCGCGACAGTTGTCTCAATGCGCCCGAAGGGCGTGCGGAATGCTGTGCCGCCCGTCGTGAAGTCTGTGCCGTAACGCGACATGCTGGTGATGAGGCCAATGCGTTGCGGCTCAAGCGGATGTTGATGCTCGGCCAGAAAGCCGCCGCCCGCCGGATAGTGCAACAGCTTGATGCGCATCCCTGTCAGCGAGATGTCATAACTCGTGCGGGCAACTCGATTCTGCAAAGCTAACATC